>Ga0214162_1000330_pt1 | contig 11258 bp, 10 predicted proteins | sample LakMenepilimnion_3_FD_153000 | JGI IMG/M metagenome (GOLD analysis project Ga0214162, IMG submission 153000) | Freshwater microbial communities from Lake Mendota, WI - Practice 20APR2010 epilimnion v5 | ecosystem: Environmental > Aquatic > Freshwater > Lake > Epilimnion/Euphotic zone | place...
GTCCTGCCGGTTTAAGACCCGCTCACCCTTTTGGTATTAACGCAGGAATTTCAGCTCATTTTTAAGTACGAAAACCAATAGTTTGACAGTAAAAAACCCGACAGGTTTTTCAAAACTATCGGGTTTAATTTTATAGAAAAGTCTATTTCAATCCAGCCAAACTCTGTTCAATCGTAGCAATTTTTGCCAAAGCGTCGGCTTCTTTTTTGCGTTCGTTTTCGATGATTTCAGGCTTGGCATTAGCCACAAACTTTTCATTTGATAATTTTACTTGTACCGATTTCAAGAAACCTTGAGTGTAGATTAATTCGGCTGCTAGTTTTTCGATTTCAGCTGCAACATCAATATTTCCAGCAATTGGGATGAAATATTCATTCGATTTTACACGAAAAGACAAAGCACCATCCACTTTATCCGAAACATACTCTAAGGAAGTGATGTTCCCTAATTTAGCCACCACCACATCAAAATAAGTGGAAGTTTTATCGTTGTTCACCACTTTCAATTCAATCGTATCCTTAAACGGAATATTTTTGTCTTTACGAATCGTCCTGATTCCAGAAATCACTTCGATGGTATTTTCGAAATCGGTAATTAATTGCACATCGAAAGCTTTCATTTGGGGCCAAGTCGAAACAATTAAGGCTTCGTCTGGAGTTCTTTCTGTCAATAATTGCCAAATTTCCTCTGTCAGGAAAGGCATAAACGGATGCAATAATTTCATGTTGTTTTCCAACATTTCTATGGCTTTTGCCAAAGTAACTCTGTCAACTGGTTGTTGGTAGGCCGGTTTTATCATTTCTAAAAACCAAGAACAGAAATCGTCCCAAACGAGTTTGTAAATTCCCATCAAGGCATCCGAAATTCTGTATTTTTCGAAATTGTCTTCGATTTCCAAAAGCGTTTGTTGCAATTTGGCTTCGTACCATTCAATAGCGACTTTAGAAGATTCCGGTTGCGGAATAGCCTCCGAAACTTCCCAGCCTTTTATCAGTTTGAAGGCATTCCATATTTTATTGGTAAATCCTTTTCCTTGGTTGCACAATTCTTCATCAAACATAATATCGTTTCCTGCCGAAGCACTCAAAAGCAATCCGACACGAACTCCATCGGCACCAAATTTATTGATTAACTCCAATGGTTCCGGGGAATTCCCCAACGATTTCGACATTTTACGCCTTTGTTTATCACGAACCAAACCGGTCAAATATACATTCGAAAATGGTTTTTTGCCTGTATATTCATAACCCGCAATAATCATTCTCGCTACCCAGAAAAACAAAATATCTGGTCCGGTTACCAAATCATTCGTTGGATAATAGTATTTGAAATCTTCGTTTTCAGGATCCATAATTCCACCAAAAACAGACATTGGCCAAAGCCAAGAAGAAAACCAAGTATCGAGAGCATCAACATCTTGTCTAAGGTCAGAGGTTAGAAGTGAGAGGTTAGAAGTTTTGGCTTGAGCCAATTTTAAAGCGTCTTGAATATTTTCAGCAACCACAAAATCTTCCTTTCCGTCACCATAGAAATAGGCCGGAATTTGTTGTCCCCACCACAATTGACGGGAAATATTCCAGTCTCGTATATTGTTTAACCAATGAGCATAAGTGTTTTCAAAACGTTTTGGATGCAATTTAATCTCGCCATCCACCAACACCGATTTTATCGCCGGTTTTACCAAATCTTCCATTTTCAGGAACCATTGGTCTGATAAACGAGGTTCGATTATGGCTTTGGTTCTTTCGGAAGTTCCTACTTTATTCAAGTGAATTTCAGTTTTGGCCAAAGCTCCTATTGTTTCCAATTCTTTTGCGATTTCTTCACGAACTACAAAACGATTTTTCCCTTGGTAATGCAAACCAAAACTGTTCAAAGTCGCATCATCGTTGAAAATATCAACAATTTCAAGATGGTGCTTTTCGCCCAAAGTTTTGTCATTCATGTCGTGAGCGGGAGTCACTTTCAAACAACCCGTTCCAAATTCGATATCAACATATTCGTCTTCAATAATTGGAACTACCCTTCCACAAATTGGCACGATTGCTTTCTTCCCTTTCAAATGGGCAAAACGTTCGTCATTTGGATTAATGCAAATGGCAGTATCTCCAAAAATAGTTTCTGGTCGCGTTGTGGCAACAGTCAAAAAGTCTTCACTCCCTTCAATTTTATATTTCAGGAAATACAATTTTCCTTGTTGTTCTTCATAAATGACTTCTTCGTCAGAAAGTGTAGTTTTGGCTTCTGGATCCCAGTTTACCATTCGGTAGCCGCGATAAATCAAACCCTTGTTGTACAAATCAACAAAAGAACGAATGACGGATGCCGACATGTCAGGATCCATGGTGAATTTTGTTCTATCCCAATCGCAAGAACATCCCAATTGTTTTAGTTGTTCCAGAATTACGCCACCATATTTGTCAGTCCATTCCCAAGCGTGTGCCAAAAACTCTTCGCGTGTTAAATCATTTTTATTGATTCCTTCGGCTTTTAATTTGGCAACCACTTTGGCTTCCGTTGCAATAGAGGCGTGGTCTGTGCCGGGAACCCAACAAGCGTTGAAGCCTTTTAGACGCGCTCTTCGAATCAAAACATCTTGAATAGTATTGTTCAGCATGTGTCCCATGTGTAAAACTCCGGTCACGTTTGGTGGAGGAATTACGATGGTATATGGCGTTCTATGGTCTGGCTCCGAATGAAAATAATTGTTCTTCATCCAGTAGTCATACCACTTATTTTCAATGGTTTTGGCGTCAAATTGTGCAGGAATTGTCATAAAAAGCAACTGTTAAGACCAAAATTATTCTTTGGTCTGATATTTGTAATTGTAATTGGGAACAAAAGTAAATAATTAAGTACAGTATAAAAAGAGAAATAAATATTTGTCCAATTAATTAAAAAAAGTATATTTACTAAAATAGATGACAAAAAAAAAATAAAATGAAAAAAACAGTCGCTTTATTGATATTCGTATTTATTGGTAGTTTTGGTTTTGCCCAAAATGGTCCTAAAATTGAATTTAAGGCAAAGGACAATACGATAGATTATGGAACTGTCACCAAAAAAGGTGATAATGGGGTTCGTTCTTTTGAATTTACCAATACCGGTGATGCTCCATTGATAATTACCAATGTACTTTCTACATGTGGATGCACGATTCCAACAAAACCTGCTGAACCGATTATGCCGGGTAAAACTGGAAAAATTGACATAAAATACAATATGGCACCCGGTCCAATTAGAAAAACAATTACGGTAGAATCGAATGCCGTGAATTATGAAGGCGGAAGGATTCCCTTAAAAATTAAGGGTGAAGTTATTGCTGATTAAAAACAGTTTAAATTATATAAAAAACGCTTCTTGTCTCGATTCAAGAAGCGTTTTTCTATAACACATTTAGCAATTGAAATTTAAACTTCATGAGTTGGCTATCCCTTTCCACCTCTAAAGTTATCCATTTTTCTTCTTCTGATTTTAAGAGAGCATTAATTTTTTCCAAAGTATATTGATAAGCAGGTTCATTGTTAATATTGACCACAATATCTCCTTTTTGCAATCCACTTAGGGCAGCAGGAGAATTTTTCCGAACATTTGCAATTATATAAATTGGTTTTAAAACAAATTTGTATTTAAAATTATTTCCGTTTTCGGACTTTTTGAAAGAAAGATCATCGGACTTTACTATCGGAATGGTTTCCAGACGAACGGTTTCCTGAACCCATTGTAAACCATGATGCTGCAATTCAATGCCACTTTTATTGTAACTAAATGGAGTATAGAAACTGCCGTTTTTCTTCAAAAACATTTTTTGATTTGGATAATCGAATACAACGGTAAATCTTTTCAAAATTTCAGAACCCACTGAACCCGAACGATCCTTTACCATAGTGACGTGCCTAATAGAAATCGTGTCCGGAAAAGCAATAATGGGATTGTAAAATTCAAATTTTGACATAGTAAATTTTTTAATCAATGCTCTTCTCCCTTCAACGTCTCCACTGAATCCTTTGCCCAGATAATCCTCAAAATTTTTTTCCGGTACTTTTATCATTTTTGAATCATTTTGAAAAAGCCAAAGAGCATCACTGTTCCCAATATCAATCAATAATTTGACAGGGATTTCAACGGCATTTAAAACCAAGCTACCTGTAATATAGGGTTTTGACCTCTCAATAGTAATGGGAACATGCTGAAATTTATTTTCTATTTTTTTTCTTATTTTTTGTTTATCCCTATAAACCGTAATTCTTTTTCGCTCGTAATTGATTTCCACTAAATTACTTTTAAAAAAATTATATCCAATAATGCCGTTGACCGGGATTCCAATATGATAGGACAGATTAAAACTTTGATCTAAAACAATATACAACAAATGATTTGTATATTTCAATCCTTTAACTTCTAAGGTGTTGTTCCCGGATTTCAAACCCTCAATAGACTCCTCACTTCCCAAACCACGCAAAGTTATTTTTTCAACATTAAAAAAACTGACTTCCTTTTTATCTTCCATACTAAATAAAATGGTCTCTTGAACGCCGGAATCCAATAAGAAGTTTAACTCAATGCCATTCACTTTTATGGGAATAAAAATCAAATTATTGATGAATTTGAAAGGAATAACAACTTTGTCCACATTCTTTTCAAACAAAAAACCTTCTTGTCCCAAAACTGGAAAAACATAAATGAAGAGAAAACATAAAATTACCGTTTTTTTCATCGGAATTCTTTACACGAAGTTAGCGAATAATTAACAAAAAACATGCCTTTAATTTCAAATTAAGACCATAGACACTCCTAAATTCGAAAAAAAAATCGCAAATTTGCAGCAAATTTTACAGTCATGCCCGAAATTTCAATCAGAGGTCGAAGAATGCCCGAATCACCAATTCGAAAATTGGCTCCTTATGCAGAAATAGCCAAAAAAAAAGGTCATAAAGTTTATCATTTAAACATAGGACAACCCGATATAAAAAGCCCGGAAATTGCCATCGAAGCGATAAAAAATATTGACTTGGACATCATCGAATATGGTCCCTCAGCTGGTTATGAAAGTTACCGAAAAAAACTGGCAAATTTTTACACCAAACAAGATGTTAAAGTGGCTTATGAAGACATCATGATAACTACAGGCGGCTCTGAAGCTCTTTTGTTTGCACTCGGCAGCATCATGGACCCAGGAGATGAAGTCATTATTCCTGAACCTTTTTATGCCAATTACAGTGCCTTTTCAGAAGAATCAAGTGCGAAGGTTGTTCCTGTTATTTCTACTATTGAAAGTGGATTTACTCTTCCAAGAATTGAAGAATTTGAGAAAGCCATTACACCAAAAAGCAAAGCCATTTTAATCTGTAATCCCAATAATCCAACTGGGTATTTGTATTCGGAGTCCGAAATTAATCAATTGGGAGAATTGGTGCGAAAACACGATTTATTTTTGATTGCAGACGAAGTGTATCGCGAATTTATATACGATGAGCGGGACAAACATTTTTCCGTGATGAACCTAAAAGGCATCGAGCAAAATGTAATCATGATTGATTCGGTTTCCAAAAGATACAGTATGTGCGGTGCTCGTATTGGCTGCATGGTTACTAAAAACAAAGCCGTTATTTCAGCAGCAATGAAATTTGCGCAAGCTCGTTTATGTCCGCCAACTATTGAACAAATTGCCTGCGAAGCCGCAATAGACACTCCTCAAAGCTATTTTGACGAAGTGATTTCAGAATACAAAGAACGAAGAGACACCCTAATTTCTGAATTAAATAAAATTGAAGGTGTTGTTGTAACTACTCCAAAAGCCGCTTTTTATTGTATTGCCCAGTTGCCTGTGGACAATACCGATGATTTTGCACAATGGTTGCTTGAAAGTTATGATTTGGATGGAGAAACTGTTATGGTAGCTCCTGCCGCAGGATTTTATTCGACTCCAAATGTTGGTTTAAACCAAGTACGAATTGCTTACGTCTTGAAGAAAGAGGATTTAATCCGTTCAGTACAAATTTTAAAAGCGGCAATCCAGACCTACAATTCCAAAAAAAATCTTATTTAGAGGGGCGTTGCCAACAAAAAACCCTAAATTAATTATTAAAAGCCATGGAAATTCTTTGCTTTTATTAATTATCTTTACCCATTAAATTTATATACCCAATTATAACAGCAACTTTTGATGATAAACAACGAAGAATTTCATGACGAAATAGGAGACAATCATATTAGTTTAAGCGCAAAAAATCCGGTAAGAGACGACGCTTTTAATAGTACCGACGACGAAAAAATTGAAAAAATAAAAAAAGATGTCGAAAATATCCTGATTACTCTTGGAATGGATTTAACGGACGACAGCTTAAAAGGAACACCCAATCGTGTAGCCAAAATGTTTGTGAAGGAAATTTTTGGAGGATTAAATCCCGCCAAAAAACCAAGCGCTTCCACATTCGAAAACGGCTATAAATATGGAGAAATGTTGGTCGAAAAAAACATCACCGTCTATTCTACCTGCGAACACCATTTACTTCCCATAATTGGAAGAGCCCATGTTGCCTATATCTCAAAAGGAAGGGTTATTGGATTGTCTAAAATAAATAGAATTGTTGAATTTTATGCTAAAAGACCTCAAGTCCAAGAAAGGCTAACTATGCAAATTGTACAAGAACTTCAAATCGCCCTTAAGACTGAAGATGTTGCCTGCATAATAGACGCAAAACACCTTTGTGTTAATTCAAGAGGTATAAAAGACATCGAAAGCAGTACCGTTACTTCTGAATTTGGCGGACAATTTAAAAATGAACAAACTCGGAGGGAATTGTTGGATTACATTAAGTTAGACACAAAATTTTAATTTTGGTTAACTGATTATTTGTTTTATCGGTTAACCTTATAAATAGAATCCAAAATAGCACATTAAACGATTAATCAATTAACCGATTAAACAATAAACACAATGCCTTTATATAAAACCCAAACCCTAAAAATATACAATTCTCTTTCGGGAGAAAAAGAAATTTTCACGCCAATTCATGAAGGAAATGTGGGAATGTATGTTTGTGGGCCAACGGTTTACAGCAATGTACATCTCGGAAATGTGCGCACATTCATGTCTTTTGACGTAATATTCAGGTACTTCTTGCATTTGGGATACAAAACCCGTTATGTAAGAAACATTACCGATGTTGGACATATCGTGGATGATGTTGATGATGGCGAAGATAAAATTGCCAAAAAAGCAAGACTGGAACAGCTTGAGCCAATGGAAGTCGTGCAACAATACACCGTTGATTTTCACGAAATTTTAAATTTATTCAACTTTTTACCGCCAAGTATTGAACCAACGGCAACAGGACATATTATTGAGCAAATTGAAATCGTCAAGAAAATTATTGACAATGGATTGGCTTATGAAATAAATGGTTCTGTATATTTTGATGTTGTGAAATACAACAAAATCAATAATTACGGCATTTTAAGCGGCCGAAACATTGACGATATGTTGGCCAATACCCGAGATTTAGACGGTCAAGGAGATAAAAAAAATGCACAGGATTTTGCCCTTTGGAAAAAAGCCGAACCGCAACATATTATGCGTTGGCCTTCGCCATGGAGCGATGGCTTTCCGGGTTGGCATTTAGAATGTACCGCAATGAGCACCAAATATTTGGGCAATCATTTTGACATACACGGTGGCGGAATGGATTTGAAATTTCCCCATCATGAATGCGAAATCGCACAGAACCAAGCCTGCACAGGTCATACACCGGTAAATTATTGGATGCACGCCAACATGCTGACGTTGAATGGTAAAAAAATGGCAAAATCTACAGGAAATAATATCTTGCCCAGAGAGATTCTAACTGGTGAAAATCCAAATTTAAGTAAAGCATTTTCGCCAAGTGTTGCTCGATTTTTCATACTTCAAGCCCATTATAGAAGCAATCTTGATTTCACGAATGATGCCATTCTTGCTGCTGAAAAAGGATTTCACAGATTAATGGAAGCCATGGATGGATTGGTAGCAATCAAGCCAAGCTCTACTTCTACTTTAGATATTGCCAGCTGGAAACAGAATTGTTATGATGCAATGAATGACGATTTTAACAGTCCTATTTTGATTGCACAACTATTCGAAGGCGTTCGTTTTATCAATTTAATAAAAGACAATTCGGCTACGCTCAAGGCTGAAGATTTGAAAATTTTCACAAATGCAATGAACGCTTTTGTTTTTGACGTTTTAGGTTTAAAAGACGAAAAAGCGATTGGAAACAATAACGACAAGCTTGAGGGAGTTGTTCAAATGCTAATCAATATGCGAATGGAAGCCCGGGCAAATAAAGACTTTGCGATGTCAGACCAAATTCGAGATCAGTTAATTGCTTTGGGGATTCAATTGAAAGACGGCAAAGAAGGTACTACTTTTAGTGTTCAGTAATCAGTGGTCAACATTTTGTCTTAATACTAAAACATAAACTCTGTATAAAAATATGTTGTCAAAAATCCTCATATTTCCTTTTGTGGTTTTAGTTCGCTTTTATCAAAATGCGATTTCCCCTTTCACACCGTCGGCTTGTAGATTCGAGCCCAGCTGTTCGAGCTATATGATTGAAGCATTGCAAAATCACGGTTTGTTTTATGGCGGCTTTTTAGGAATAAAAAGAATATTGAGTTGTCATCCTTGGGGAAAAAAGGGTTACGATCCCGTACCGCCAAAGAAAAGCAATCACGACCATTAATATCAATACCATTTAAATTATAACGTTTTATACCCAAAGTATTAGAATTTGAACCTTTATTAAAAAAGACATATTCTCTTATTAATTTCGGCAACTCCAAACAAAAAAATGTATTTTTACAATAAATATAAAAAATAATGGCACACACTTTAAACATAGTTTGGAATCCGTCCGAAGGTATCGATTTGGGATTTTTTGTGATTCGATTTTACAGCTTAATGTTTGTAATAGCTTTTGGATTGGGCTGGTACATCATGAAAAAAATATTCGAACGCGAAAACGAATCAGTTGAAAAATTGGACACCTTGTTTATTTGGACAGTTTTGGCCACCTTAATTGGTGCTAGATTAGGACATGTTTTGTTCTATGATTGGGAATATTATCGAAATAATTTATTGGAAATATTTTTACCTTTCCGATTCTCTCCCCATTTTGAATTCACTGGTTTTCAAGGATTGGCAAGTCATGGTGCTGCAATTTCGATTATAATCACCATGTATTATTACAGCAAAAAAATATTGAAAAGAACCCAAATGTGGATTTTGGACAGAATTGTTATTCCTGTAGCCATTGGTGCCATGTTTGTGAGATTGGGTAATTTTTTCAATTCTGAAATTGTTGGAAAAGAAACCGATTCCCCATTCGGAATAAAATTTGTTAGAGACTATTTCTCTCCGAATGATGCCGTGAATGCTACTCAAATAGCAAATCCAAAAGAAGCTTATCATGCCATAGCCACTAATCAACAATTTGCCGAGTTATTGCAACAAGTTCCAGCAAAACATCCAGCCCAATTATATGAAGCTTTCTGTTATATTTTTGTTTTTGCCATTCTATTTTTCTTGTATTGGAAAACGGAAGCACGAGAAAAATCAGGCTATTTATTTGGATTATTTTTAGTGCTTTTATGGAGTGTTCGCTTTGTTGTGGAGTATGTAAAAGAAAGTCAAGGTGGTTTTGAAAACGCATTGGGATTGTTTTCGACAGGACAATGGCTTAGTATCCCTTTTATATTGATAGGATTGTATTTTGTGTTTACTGCCAAAAAACCAGTTCATTTATAGGTTTAAAACAGGAAGTAGCCTAAAATTATTTGGCCAAAAAGTATAAAAAGCTTCCTGATTTTGGAAGCTTTTTTAGTTTTTTATCTTTTTAGGGAAAAGTGGGATTTGAATTTTTTGACTACACCTTGTTTCGTGTATTCAACTGTAAACCAATAATCGGTTGCGGGCATAGGGTGTCCGGTATAATTTCCATCCCATCCAACACCATCAGGACTAATTTCTTTTAAGAGTTTACCATAACGATCAAATATATAAATCCTTGAGTTCATCTGATCTTTCAAGTCTACAATATTCCAAGTGTCGTTATAGGAATCTCCGTTTGGCGTGAAATATTTTGGATAACCAATGACTAAAACATTATTGTCGGTAAATTCACTACACCCATTTATATCTTTAACCGTAATGGAATGTGATCCCGAAGCCACATTTTCAAATATCGTACTAGTTTGAAATGGCCCAAAATCCATTTGATACAAATAATTTACACCCACAGGATCTATAATAGTAACTATTTGATTTTTGGTAAATGCATCCGTTGCATTCCAATCCATGCTTACTATGGTGTTAGATGGGTTTACTGTAACATTTATTATTTTATTAGTTGGAGCACACGGTTGACCTGCGTCTGGAATAAAAAGATAAGAACCGCTATTCATGTTGTTGACTGTTGATGGACTCCAAGTGCCAGTAATTCCATTTGGTGATGTAGTATTAAAATTTGGAGGAAGGCTTCCAGAACATATTGAAAAATCGCTGAAATCAGGTTCGATAGGTCCAATTGAAATACTTAATGAAGTTGTTTTCAATGCACAAGGGAACAATATTGGATCTGGGACAAAAGTATATGTTGTTGTACCCATAGTTGAAGTATCAACTGGAAAAGGACTCCAAGTTCCTGTTATAGGAATTGTATTTGATGAAGTTAGCGGCAAAATTGGTGGCACAACATTTATGCAATACGCTGTTGGAATCAGATTAAATGTTGGAGTTATAGTTGCAGAACCACAAGAAACGCTACAAGTAATTTTTTGCGCGGGCACACACGGATGTGAAGCAGAAGTCAAAGTTAATTCAACAGTTTGCCCCGGCAACAAATTCGTGACTAAAAAATGCGATTCGTTTTTTGGATTAAATTCAGTAATCGGAGCACCTCCTTGAATAGAATAAGTACACACATATGTTTGAGAAATGTATGCATTGTTGTTTGACCAATCAAATAAAACTGTATTATCAACTGTGGCTGGCGGAGTATAATCTAGAGAATATATTGGGATTTGCGAAGGATCACATCGGAAATTTAAAATGGTGGCACCACTATCTGCTTCAACTATAACAACAATTGGAACACGAATACTTTCTATACCCGCAATAGTTTGACTAACATAATAATTAGGGCTTGCTGAAAAAGTATTCGCCGAGCCATTATTTTACAAAGTTATAATTTTTATTTCATAACTTTTAGAATGATTAT
>Ga0214162_1000335_pt1 | contig 11181 bp, 11 predicted proteins | sample LakMenepilimnion_3_FD_153000 | JGI IMG/M metagenome (GOLD analysis project Ga0214162, IMG submission 153000) | Freshwater microbial communities from Lake Mendota, WI - Practice 20APR2010 epilimnion v5 | ecosystem: Environmental > Aquatic > Freshwater > Lake > Epilimnion/Euphotic zone | place...
AGAAACTGACAGAACCTTCAACTCGGCTGGAATGTTTACCGACGAATCTGGGCAAAAGCGTTTCTATTACAACGAAACCGACAATTACCAACAAGATCATTATCAATTGCATTGGAATGAAAAAATTGGAGCCAATTGGAGCGCCAACTTGGCATTTCATTACACCAAAGGAAAAGGCTATTACGAGAATTATAAAGAAGATGCGGATATGGCAGATTATAACTTGAAAGCCTTTGGCGCAATTACAACAACGGATTTAATTCGTCAAAAATGGTTGGATAACGATTTTTATGGAACCACATTTTCGGCTAACTATAAAGCAAAAAAGCTGGATGTGATTCTTGGAGGAGGCTGGAATAAATACGAAGGTGATCATTTTGGGAAAGTAATTTGGGCAAGATATGCTTCTCAAAGTGAATTGGGAGACCATTATTACGATGATTTTTCAACAAAAACCGACGGAAATCTTTTCGCTAAAGCCAACTATCAAATCGCCGAAAAAATAAGTTTGTTTGGGGATTTGCAACTTCGAAACGTGCATTACAAAGCCGATAGTTGGGAAACAGGAGTGGTCAACGACAACTTCAATTTCTTCAATCCAAAGGCTGGTTTGAATTATGACATTAATGCAAAGAACAAGTTGTATTTTTCATATGCCAAAGCCAACCGGGAACCCAACAGAACCGATTATGAAAATGGAAGTCCAAAACCAGAGAAATTAAACGACTTTGAATTGGGATGGCGTTTAAAAACCGCTAAAAGCCAAGTAAATATCAATGGATATTATATGCGTTACAAAGATCAACTGGTTTTGACAGGCGGTTTTGACGATGTGGGTGCGCCTATTCGTAAAAACAGCGGTGACAGTTACAGACTGGGATTGGAAGTTGATGCCACTTTGAAGCTTTCAAAACATTGGACTATAACGCCCAATTTCACGATTAGCAGCAACAAGAATGTCGATTTTATTTCAGATGTAAATGGTACTTTGACCAATTTGGGAGATACCAATATCGCTTATTCGCCTAACTTTATCGCAGGAAATATTTTGACTTTTTCGCCAATGCCGGCTTTTAGATTTAGTTTGTTGTCTAAGTATGTCAGCGAGCAATACATGAACAATACTGACGATGCCAGTGGCAAGTTGAAGGGTTATTTTGTCAATGATTTCAATGCGTCTTATGAAATTGCAACCAAATCAATCTTTAAATCTATTGTAATTAATGCTTTGGTAAATAATATTTTCAATGTTGATTATGTGTCCAATGGAGCCGATTATGGTGGAGGATATGTTTATTATTATCCACAAGCAGGAGCTAACTTTTTGGTTGGATTGACGCTTAAATTTTAGAATTTTTTTTGTTATACTTTATGAAGGAAATCCTGATGGTGATGCTGTCAGGATTTTTTTAATTATAAACTCTCAACACATTTCCGTTAACTTCTACCCGATATTGTTTTAGAGGATATTGTTTGCCGGCGCTTTGACCTGTGAACAAACTGTATGCTGCGTTATCACAAGCACAGACCACGGTGGTTTTATCAATTTTTAAGGGGTCAACAGGGTCCAATTTTTTAAACGCCATCGTAGAGCAGCTACTAAGAGCTTGATTGGGACAAGCGGCGTCAAAGGCCACGTAGCCACTGCCGGTATTGAAAATAAATAAACCTCGACCTGTTCCTTGATTGGGATAATAAATGGCATTGATTGGGGTGGTTAGACTGGAATAAGCAGGCAAATTCATGTTGATGTCTATGGTAAAAGTATAATTGGGCAAATAGGGATTATTGTTGTTGATTGTATTTGATGTACAACCAAAAAACATTGGAAAAAGGAGCAACAAGAAAAAATATTTTTTCATTAGATCGAAATATAGATAAGAATTAGTAAAACAAATTTAATTTATTTAACTTTGAAATGTATATGTTTGTCATATAATTATTGACTAAAATAAATTAATAGTATCTTTGTGGAAAGAAATCCCGTCCTGATGGGATTTTTTCTATTTTATATAAACGATGAAGTTATGAGCACAGTATCTTATTACACCGCAGAAGGATTAAAAAAATTAAGAGAAGAATTAGACTATTTAAAAAGTGTGATGCGACCAAAAGCATCTGCTGATATAGCTGAAGCAAGGGATAAAGGCGATTTGTCCGAGAATGCCGAATATGATGCCGCCAAGGAAGCACAAGGAATGTTGGAAATGAGAATTGCCAAACTGGAAGACATACATTCCAACGCCAGATTGATCGATGAAACGACCTTAGACCTTACTAAAGCATTGGTATTGTCGAATGTGAAAATCAAGAACCAAGCCAATGGAATGGAAATGAAATACACCTTGGTTGCGGAAAGTGAAGCCGATTTAAAAACCGGAAAAATCTCCGTGACTTCCCCAATAGGCAGAGGATTACTGGGAAAAAAAGTAGGTGAAGTAGCCGAAATCACGGTGCCAAACGGCGTTTTGAAATTCGAAATTCTGGAGATATCCAGAGACTAATTTTAGATTTCAGATTTCAGAAGGTTAACTTTAAATTCTTAAATCTTTAAACTTCTAACTTCTAACTTCTAACCTCTAACTTCCTATGTCCAGTATTTTTACCAAAATCATAAAAGGAGAAATTCCTTGCTACAAAATAGCGGAGGATGATAATTTTTTGGCTTTTTTGGATGTGAATCCAAATGCTGAAGGACATACTTTGTGTGTTCCAAAACAGGAAATAGACAAAATTTTTGACCTTGAAGACGACTTGTATATAGGATTAATGGAGTTTTCCAAGAAAATCGCTATTGCTCTCGAAAAAACAGTGCCCTGCAAAAGAATAGGAATGGCCGTCATCGGTCTTGAAGTCCCTCATGCCCACGTCCATTTGATTCCTTTAAACGAAATGGATGAAATGCGTTTTAAAAATAAAGTTTCAATGACTAAAGAAGAATTTGAGGCCTTAGCGAAGCAAATTCAGGCAAATATGTAAAGCAAATTTGCTCCGATTTAAACAATTGCTTTACTTTTTTTAAAACTTACCTGCATCGTTGTTCCTTTTCCAATATCGGAATTCAGCACTTTTATGGTTCCTTTGTGGTATTCTTCGACAATTCTTTTGGTTAGCGAAAGGCCCAAACCCCAACCCCTTTTTTTGGTCGTAAACCCAGGTTCGAACACACTTTTGAATTGTTTTTTGGGGATTCCGTTTCCGGTATCTGAAACGTTAATTTTTACCAAATCGCCGTCTTGGAATACTTGCAAAGACAGTTTTCCTCTTCCTTTCATGGCATCGATGGCATTTTTCACTAGATTTTCTATCGTCCAACTGTGCAAAGTGGGATTCATCAAAACCATAATGGGCTCTTTTGGCGCATTAAAAGAAAACTCCACTTGTTTTGAAAATCGGGATTGCAAATAGTCGTACGATTTTTGGGTTTCCTCGATAACATCTTTGTTTTCTAATTTGGGTTCTGAACCTATTTTCGAAAAACGTTCCGTGATGGTTAGCAGTCGGTCTATGTCTTTCTCGATTTCTATAATCGTGCTTTCGGGAACATCATCGGCCTTGAGGATTTCGACCCAGCCAATCAATGATGAAAGTGGCGTGCCTATTTGGTGTGCAGTTTCTTTTGCCATTCCCGCCCAAAGCTTATTTTGGGTTGCCATTTTGGTGCTTCTGTAAAAATTGTAAACCAATCCCGCAAACAGCACAATGATGAGCAGCAAAGCAATGGGATAATATTTGAGTTTGTTCAATAAAGCCGAGTCCCCATAATATAATTTCTGAAATTTTCCGGGCACATATTCGATTACAATAGGATCGTTTTGAGCTTTAAGTCCAGCTAAAAAGGAATTCGATTTTTTCTTGTCTTTGACAATTTCCTCGTCAATATTTCTTGTGTTTATAACGGAGTCATTCTCGGTCAGAATGATTGGGATGGAAGTGTTGTTGCTGAAAATTTGAAGTGGAAGTTCCAAATCGGTATTTTCACCGGCGTTGATAAGTGTCTTGTGAGCATTAGCCCAAAGATTCATTTTCAGACGTTCTTCATTTTTAAAAATTTGGAAAAAAGTATAGGTATTCCAAAGAATCAACGAAATAATTAAAAAAGAAGCGAAAATGATGACCCAACGGGTTGTGTTTCTACTTTTGGAAAACTGCATAAATTGATTTTTGTGGCATAAATATAAGAATTCCAATGGCAATAGCAATATCAAAAATCAAATATCAGTAGTAAAGCCGAAATAAACTCACCGACAATTTCACATTCCATTTTCTTATTTCCTACTTTTGTTTAAATACGAATAATATGATTAGCATTGAACCAAAGGATCTTGCTCCTGCAAAACTGCAAAACTATTTGCAAAGTGCCGTTGCGCCTCGACCTATTGCTTTTGCCAGTACAATGAGCAAAACCGGAAAGCCAAATTTATCTCCATTCAGTTTTTTTAATGTTTTTAGTTCCAATCCGCCCATACTTATTTTTTCGCCGGCGCGCCGCGTTCGGGACAATACCATAAAACACACTTTAATCAATTGTGAAGCCACTCGCCAAGTGGTAATAAACATTGTAAATTTCGACATGGTGCAGCAAATGTCCTTGTCCAGCACCGAATATCCCGAAGGAGTAAATGAATTTGTTAAATCTGGCTTCACACCAATACCGTCAGATATCGTTAAACCGTATCGAGTTGCCGAAAGTCCGGTACAATTTGAATGTAAAGTCAACGAGATAATTGCTTTGGGAAAAGAAGGTGGAGCCGGAAATTTAATTATTTGCGAAGTAGTCAAAATTCATGTCAACGAAACTGTTCTTGAACATAACGGCGACATCAATCCCGAAAAAATCGACTTAGTTTCCCGTATGGGTTCCAACTGGTATTCAAGGGCGAAAATGGGGTTGTTTGAAGTCGAAAAACCCCTGCAAAATTTGGGAATAGGAGTGGACGCTATCCCTGATTTTATCAAGCAAAGTCCCGTTTTCAGTGGCAATGATTTAGGAAAATTAGGCAACGTTAATAGTTTGCCTACTAATGAAGAAATTGATATATTTGTAAAGCAAAATTTTGCCGTGAAAGGAGTTTTAAGCTCTGATGATGTTCAAAAAATACATTGGAAAGCCAAAGAATATTTGGATAACAATGACACTCTTTCGGCTTGGAAACTGCTTCTAGCCAGAGGAATTTAAACGAAAAAAACAATATAAATAAAAACAATTAAGATGGAAGTTACAGGAAAAATCAAAATGATCGATCAAACCAAAGAGGTTGGATCTGCAGGTTTCAAAAAAAGAGATGTAGTTGTTACAACAGATGAGCAATATCCACAGCATATTTTGGTTCAGTTTGTTCAGGACAAATGCGATTTGTTGAATAATTTTCAAGTTGGAGACGGCGTAAAAATCGACATCAACTTGAGAGGTCGCGAATGGACTAATCCACAAGGAGAAACGGTATATTTCAATACCATCCAAGGTTGGAGAATTGCAAAAGCACAAGCTGAAACTGCTGCGCCACAAGCACCACAGATGCCAGCTGCAGCCGCATTTCCGCCAGCAACAAGCTTAAATGAAGAGGAACCGGACGATTTGCCGTTTTAATAAAAAATTTAAATCCTTGAAATATTTTCAAGGATTTTTTTTGGACTTTTTGAAGTTAAAGTATCAAATAGCTTTTGCTTATTTGAACTTATATGGCTTACATGGTTAAATGATTTTGATTAATGTCAATGAAGTTGAATTAATGTTCCTAAACCAATTTGGCTTCCAATTTGTGGGTAAACATAAGCTGTCGTTTTTTTCTTTTTTCCAAAAGTAACCGACTTAAACGGATTCCAATACGAAACAATCAATCCCGATGCTAATCCTATTCCTGCGCCGGTAAGAACATCGGAAGTGTAATGTCTGTTATTCGCGATTCGGAGAATTCCTGTTGCGGTTGCAAACAAAAATCCGCTGCTGGCATACCATACATTCGAATCTTTGTATTCGTAATATAACAAGGCCGCATTTGTAAAAGCAATTGATGTGTGCCCTGAAGGGAAACTCAAATCATCTGATTGATCCGGTCTTTCTTCTTTAACCGTGTATTTCAAAGTGGTGAAGACTGAAGCACCAATGGCATTGGCAACAATAATATTTATGGTTTGGTGTTGAAAATCGTTCCTCGGCTTAAATCCGAAAGACTTTCCCAAATAGATTTGGGCAACGGGAATAAAAGGAAGATAATTATCAGAAGCCGTGTGGAACGCTTCGCCAAAAAATTTGTTGGTATTTGATTGCAAGTCATCATTAAGAGCCGTGTTTAAAAGCAATGTTCCAGCGGTTATAAGAGCAACTGGAGTAATAAATTGTTTATACGAAAGTTTGTCTTTTTTTTTAATCGAAGAAATAGAATCGTTGATTTGTGCGTTTCCAAGAAAAACCAATAATGAAAATGTAAGAGTGAGGAGTTTGGATTTCATGGAATTTATAAAGTTTCAGGATTGAATATTAAAGCGTAAATTAGCTCTGCCAAATTTATACTTTTGTTCTAAAACTATGTACTTTTTATCCAACGAATTATTTTTCCCTCCCGTTTCCGAAGCCAATCCTGATGGAATTCTCGCCATTGGCGGCGATTTGTCTCCAGAACGTTTGTTGTTGGCATACAAAAGCGGCATTTTTCCTTGGTTTGAAGAAGGGGACCCTGTTTTTTGGTGGTCACCCAATCCCAGAATGGTGTTGTTTTTGGATGAATTGGTAGTTTCAAAAAGTATGCGAAATATTCAGAATCGAAATATTTTCAAGGCTACTTTCAACCAGAATTTCAGGGAAGTGATTTCAAATTGCCAAAAGATAAAACGCGAGGGTCAAAACGGAACCTGGATTACCAACGATATGGTGGAGGCCTATTGTAAATTACACGAATTGGGAATTGCAAAGTCTGTTGAAGTTTGGCAAAACGAAGAATTAGTTGGTGGTTTATACGGCATCGATTTGGGACATATTTTTTGTGGAGAAAGTATGTTTTCTAAGGTTCCAAATGCTTCGAAAGTGGCCTTTATTGCTTTGGCAAACCAATTAAAAAAGGAAAATTATAAAATATTGGATTGCCAAGTATATAATGAACATTTGGAAAGTTTGGGTTGTCGTGAAATTGAAAGAGATGATTTTATTGAAATTTTGAAAGCTAACTATTGATTTTTTCTCCAACAATCTTCCACGTGATCATTGACCATTCCAGTAGCCTGCATGTGTGCATAAACTACGGTTGAACCCACAAATTTGAACCCGCGTTTTTTCAAATCTTTGCTAATTTCGTCAGAAAGTGGAGTAGTGGCAGGAACTTCTTTTAGGGTTTTACGATTATTTTTTATTGGTTTTCCATCGGTAAATTTCCAAATGTATTTGCTGAAACTGCCAAACTCATCTTGCACTTTCATAAAAGCAATTGCATTGGAAACAGCGGCACGAATTTTTAATTGGTTGCGAATAATTCCGGCATCTTGCATCAATTCCTGGATTTTTTTCTCGGAATATTGGGCAACTTTCAGATAATCAAAATCATCAAAAGCCATTCGGAAGTTTTCTCTTTTTTTTAAGATGGTTATCCAACTCAATCCTGCCTGAAAAGTTTCGAGAATTAGGAATTCGAACAATTTTTGGTCATCATAAACGGGAATTCCCCATTCTTGGTCATGGTATTTTTTGTACAAATCACTAGATAAACACCAGCCGCATCTTGTTTTATCTTCCATAAATGGGTCCTTTTCTTTCAAAGTCTCAACATCCAAAAATAGAGTTTTATTTTGAGATTATAGTAGGATATTTAAAAACTCATAGTGTTTGTCACCCCATTTTCAGTATGGTCAATTGTAAAACCTTTGGTTTGAAGGTTTGCCTTTAAATGCGCAACCTTGCTGCCATTTACCCATTTAATGTCAATAATAGATTCTATAGTATCATTAATTTCTACTTGACCTGAAAACGCATCCGAAGTGTTTCTCAGATGAATAATGACCAACTGATTCTTAACAACATCTCGTTTCAACCCTTGCTCGATATCGTTCATTGTCAATGTGTTGCGATTAATTTCTTTATGTCCAGCATTACCTCCATTATCTGCTGCATCGTAATTGTTTTTACCCGCAAAAATATCTAGATACCAAACCTGAGGTATTCCGGGCATAAACATTTGAATGGCTCTCGCAAGAAGCAACTTTTGTTCGTCTTCTCCTAATGCACTAAAAAATGTAGCATTTATTTGATAATAAGAAATTTTATTCCCAGAAGGATCGTAAAGATTCTTTACTCGACCGCCACGTTCCATGATTGTGGTCATGATTCTTTCAATCTCTGCATCTTCTAGCAGTCCTTTATTATAAACGCCATTTATCTCCTTGCCTTTCAAATCGAGAACAGGTATGCCATCATGACAACCCAGCATGTTTACTGTTTTATATCCTTTGGCAATAATTTCCTTGGCCCATCTTAATATGGCTTTACTGGTTTTGTTTTCAATAGTATGTATTGTTAAACCAGGCAAGAAAAAGTCGTAGATATAATATCCTTTATTGGCTACCTCATCATGTAAATGTAAACCATATTCTGCATGGATTTCGGGCAATAGCATCAAATTATTTTGTTGTGCTATTTTCTGGATACGCTCTAAATATTGCCAAGTCCCTGGTTTATTAAAAAAATTGGATTCCCCAACCTGTTTATGCAAATAGGCAAAAGCATCTAATCGAAGAATAGTACAGCCATAGCCGCTTAATTTTTTTAGTGTCTCTTCATAAAAATCCCATACTAAAGGCGATGCAGCATTGATATCCATTTGTCCTAAATAGGAACGCTTTTGTTCTACAATTTGTAAAATTTCTGATTTAAAAGGAGTACAATCTTTAAAATCTATGGTCGTAAAATCTTTATTGTCATCAATTGCGGTATTAATTAGGGCAACAATAAATAGACTTTGTTCTTCCGTTAATCCTTTTATGTTTTTTAAATCTGCTACAATAATTGGATTGAATGTTATTTGCTGATAAAAAGTATTCCAATAGGGCTGTTCTGTGCCGTCTGGAAAACGCACTTTCAATATGGGTAGACCTGACTTTCTCATAAATAACTTATTAAGAAACTCTAGTTTTGGAATTACAATTCCATCTTCATTTTTCACTCCGTTTCCCTCCCAGAACTCATTCCAATTGATGAAAAAATGGTTGAATTTAGATTTATTACCGTATTGCAACAAGTCTTTAAACTGAGGTGAAGCTACAGAAAGATGATTTAAAACAATATCAAATTTCAGCTTTATCTGGAGCTTATTCAAGTCCTTTAAATCTTTTGTGTCTACTAAACCTTTATTTATATCATAATCAATAATAGAAAAGCCTCTATCTAAATCGCTATTAAAAAAGGTTGGTAACACATATAGCAAAGAAAACACATTTTTAAACTCGTCCATTTTGAGCATAGCTATGGTGTCACTAAATTTTTCTCCAATACTATCTGGATAAACATTTAGCATTGCACCATTACTGATATTTTTATTGTTTTGTTGCATCGTATTTTATAAAAGTTTAGAGAGGATATTGATGTTATCCGGCAATCGACCTACATTTTGCAGTTTTAATGCTGCCAATTTTAATGCAATTTCTAAACATTCATGAATTGATTTTTCTTGTATATGGGCAAATAAAAATCCAGACCAAAATGCATCACCCGCTCCTGTGGAGTCCAAAACTTTGTCAATTTTTATTGCCGGCATTTGAATTACTTCTTCCCCTTTTTGGGATAATTTCACACCTTTGCTCCCTAAAGTTAAGCAAACTGTATCTACTCCTTGACAGTGAAAAAATTCAAATATTTCTTCATGGGGAAGTTCTTTCTCAAAAAGGCGTAGCATATCATCTTCACTAATTTTTATTAGTGGATTGAACTGACAATAGGTTTTGATTACTTTCAAAGCCTTCTTTTGACTTTTCCAAAGCTTTTTGGCATAGTTAACATCCATACTCAGCTTACAACCTAAATCGTGTGCTTCTTGTGCTTTCTTTAAGATTGTTTTCTGTGCAGGATTTTTACTCAATGCGAAGCAAGTGGTATGAAATATTTTTGTACGAGATAGTGTTTCCCTTGCAATTTGGTCTTCATAAATGCAAAAATCTGCTGAACGATATGGAATGAAATCCGGTGTGCCCTTAGACCTTGAAACAAAAATCACGCTAGTCGATTTATCATCCAAGACGTTAAGATGGTTTGTATTTACTCCAACACTCGCTAATCGTTCCTTAATGTAGGATCCAAAACCATCATTCCCAACAGATGCAACCAGAATAGTAGTCAAACCTAATCGCTTTGAATTCATGGCGACATTAGTAGGAGAACCTCCTAAATACCTGTGATAGTCTCTAGTTTCATTAATAAGCAAACCTTCTTGATGCCCAATAAAATCTACAAGAACTTCCCCAACGCAAAGAATGTCTATTTCGTGTGTATTATTATTTATTATATTATTCACTTAATTCTACTTTTTTCGTTTTAATTAATAGAGTACAAAAAGCACTAATTAGCAGTAAAATTCCGGCAAAGCTAATGGCAAGTTTTGGATCATTGTGCAAAAAGGTTTTTAAAATATACCCAAAAGATAAACTTTGGATAATCATAGGTATTACAATCATCATATTAATGACTCCCATATAAACTCCGTATCTTTCCTTTGGAATTTGAGAAACAATCATTAAGTAAGGGATTCCCATCATGCTCGCCCATCCAATACCAAAGCCTGTGATAGCGAAAAACAATAAATATTTATTTTGAATGTGCGGAAACATTAAAAATCCAACGGCCGCTAAAAGCAAACACAATGCATGAACGTATTTTGGACTATATTTTTTGGCAAACCCGACTAATAAAAACGCGACCAAAAAGGTGACTACATTATACCATCCGTTGACTAATCCAGTCCAGCCAACAGCTGTTTCATATGCAGCTGGATTACTTTGTGGTGTAGCATTCCATATTGATAAAGCAATACTTTTTGAAGAATTTTGCCAATAACAAAACAAAGCATACCATTGAAATAGATAAACCAAAGCTAACTGCCACATTACTTTTGGCATATCACCAATTGCTTCAAATATTTCTATAAATGGTCTAAATAAACCTCCTTTTTTAGCGCGCAATTGTGCTAGTTCTTCTTCTGTAGG
>Ga0214162_1000336_pt1 | contig 11112 bp, 9 predicted proteins | sample LakMenepilimnion_3_FD_153000 | JGI IMG/M metagenome (GOLD analysis project Ga0214162, IMG submission 153000) | Freshwater microbial communities from Lake Mendota, WI - Practice 20APR2010 epilimnion v5 | ecosystem: Environmental > Aquatic > Freshwater > Lake > Epilimnion/Euphotic zone | place...
AAAAATAGCAGCCGCAACACTCACAATTAATAGTAATATTACAAAGAACATTCCAAAGAAAAATAGTCTTTTTGAAACCGTAATTTGTGAGAAATAATAGCCAACAAAAAACAATAAAAACACTATTGATAATCCCACAGCAATTCCTCCCCAAGTATTGTAATGAAAGGTGTTAGTGAAATCTTGAATCAGTTTATTGAAGCCTACTTTTTCAACTGTTTTTATGTCGTCAATTTGTAGTTTTTGAGCAAATTTAAGGTTGTTATGTATCTCAGCATCGTCAGGATTCAGCACCAATGCTTTTTCATAATTGTAAATTGCCGGGGCGACCTTGTTTAATTTATAATAACAATTCCCTAAATTAAAATACAATTCCGCCGAATGTTGTTTGGTTCCCAAAACACTTTCGTAGGCAACAATGGCTTCTTCGTAACGCTCCTTTTGGTACAAAGCATTTCCTCTATCAAAGCCGTTTTGGGCAAAGAAAAATTGGGTCGTAAGTAGCAATATAAAAATTATCTTATTCATTATTTATTGTTTTTGTAACGAGGATAACACGGATTTTTTAATCTGTTTTTATTCGCGTTGCTTGCATCCGTTTAATCTGCGTTCTCTTTTCAAGTAATCTGTTTTTCCAAGTCTGAAATTATTAGTACCGCTTTGTCAAAATCTTGATGAATGGCCGTGCTTGAAGACTGTGCAAAACGTGCCAATTCACAATTTTCAGTCAAATTGATAAAATCAATCACCGTTTCTGGACTTGCATTTCTGGACAACAACAATTCCTGAATGTTGCTTTTACTCATTTCGGAAGTTTCAATGTGTAACTTGGCTTTCAAGAAATTGTGCATTGCTTTTTCCAAGGCCACATAAAACGGCTCTTTGTTGTTGATGTGCTTTTTGGCTTCTGATAAATATTTTTTGGCTAATCTGTTGTTCATTTTTATTCGATTTCCAAAAACATCGCTATCGATGGCCTCTTTTTTCTTTTTGAAAACGACTAGCAAAGGCAATATCAAAAAAGGCAAAAACAACAAGCCATAAAATAAATTTGACCCCATGAAATCGGCTTTTTTCATCGACACAAAATTGCTATTGCGCTTAATATATTTGAATTGTTCCGTGCTGGAAATGGTATTTTTGCTGACACCGGGTGTTGTGGTCGCCACTTGGTCACTCGCCGTTGGACCATCTAAAACATTGATCATTATTTCGGGTGAGGTTATGGTTTTATAACTTCTTGAAGCCAAATCAAAATACGAAAACTGCATCGGTTTAATCGGATAATTCCCTTTGAACTGTGGAATAATAGTGTAACTATCCGAGATTTTTCCAGACATTCCCGATAAACTGGTATTTACTTTTTCGCCATGGACAGGATCATACATTTCGAGTGAATTGGGCACGACTGGTTTTGGCAAATTGAACAATTTCATGTTTCCGCTTCCGCTAACGCTAACCACCAAATTAAGGCTTTCACCGTTTTTTAAATTCGTTTTCGATGGGGTTACCCTAAAATCGAATTTGCCCACAGCACCCGAAAAATCTGCTGGTTTTCCTGTCTCGGGAAGTGCTTTTACAGCAATGGTTTTGACTCCAGCCGAAACTCTTTTATTTCCATTGGTAAGCAAAACTCGCCCAAACATATCTCTACGATTGGTAGGCAATTCTAAATCTAAATCTAATGATAGAGGTTCAATAACTAGTTTTCCTGATTTTTGCGGATATAAAACTATTTTTTTTAACACAACAACCGCACATCTTTTGCCTTGGAACATTGCTTCTTCCGCAACAAACTGCTTAATTTCTATATTTTGACTCCAAAAGTCATTGTATTTAGGCTTATCAAGTTCTCGCGAATTTCTGATTCCAATACTAGGATCGAAATACAGTTTGTAAACTACGGTAATTGGTTCGTTGATATACGGATTTGTTTTAGAAATATCAGCTACTAAATAAATATTAATATCCGCAGAAATCTGGGTGTCGTTTGGATCTCTTGCCTCTTGTACTGCATTAGTGACTGTAATTTTAATTGGAGATGTTTTATAAATTTGGCCATTATATTCAATGGTCGCTTGCTTGATAACCAAATTTCCTTTTTGCTGTGGCAAAAGATAATAAGAATAGGTTTTTTCGAATGAACTTTTCCCATTTATCCATGACTGACTTACTTGTTGGCTTGGTCCAGCGATAACTCTAAATCCTTCAAAAGACGGTTGGTTGAAGTTGTCACCGTCCATATTCATTACAAAATCGATGCGAAGTCTTTCGTTAAGCCCAAGCGAGGTTTTGCTGACCTTTGCCTCAAATTGTACTTGAGCTAAAAGGGAGTTACACGCTACTAAAACTATCGCAATTATAAATTTTTTCATTGTCTTTTATTCTAATTGAATTACCAATCTTTTTCGGTTTGAACTGGTTTTCCTTTTACTTTTTGGGCATTTACCTTGTCTTGAATTTTCTTCTCTTCGTTGTTTACGGCTTCCAAAAGATTTTCTAATCGTTGTTTGGAAATACCTCCTGGCATTGGTTTTGGTTTTCCATCATCTTGAGGTTTTTCATCCTTCTTGCCTTTATCCTCTTTTTTGTCTTTGTCGCCGTCTTTCTTGTCGTCTTTTTTGTCTTGGTCTTTTTTATCGTCCTTCTTGTCTTTGTCGTCCTTCTTTTTATCGTCCTTTTTGTCTTTTTTCTTGTCGTCTTTTGGCGGGTTTTCTTTCAGCTTTTTTTTTGCCAAAGCATAATTATACCTTGTTTCTTCATCCGAGGGGTTATTGCGCAAGGCATTTTTATAAGCCTCTACAGCGGCAGAATAATTTTTTTCATTCATAAAAACATTTCCTAAATTGTGAAATGCTTTATGCTTTTGGGGTCTAGTTTTTATGTTTTCAATCGCTTTTGCATAGGCAAATTTAGCTTCTGCAATTTGGTTTTGTTTATAAATAGAATTCCCCAGATTAAAAGGCGCAACGGTTCTTTTAGGAAATTTGGAATGTGAAATTCTATAATTGGCTTCTGCTTCAACGAACTTCTTTTCGGAATATTCCTCGTTCGCTTTAGGTAAGCTTTTGTCTTTCTCTTGGGCATAGCCCCCTAGTCCCCAAAGAGAGAACAAGAAAACGAATATGAAATATTTTTTAATCATCTTGTAAATATAAATATTACATTATTAACTTTAGTTGCCGGCTCCCCCTTTCGGGGGTCGGGGGGGCTATTTTTTTTCGTTAAATAAATTCAACTTTTCCAACCATTTTGTTTTCCTTTCCAACAAGAAAATATCCAAAAATAAAAAGGCAAAAGCAAAACCCAAGAACCATTGAAATTGCGATTGAAAATCGGCCATTTGTGTCGATTCGAATTCGGTTTTTTCAATATTATCCAAGGCGTTTTTCACATAATCAAGCACCGCTTTGGTATTGTTCCCGTCTACATATCCGCCCTTTGTGGTCTTGGCAATGGTGGTTAATCCTTCCTTGTTCAGCTTTGTGATAACCACTTCGTTAGCGTTATCTCTTTTAAAACTCTCGATTACTCCATTTCTTCTTAACGGAATAGTACTGCCTTTTTCTGTTCCAATGCCAATGGTAATAATTTTCATTCCCAGCTTGTTTGCTTCTTCGGCAGCTGATTCCGCTCCTTCAGAATGGTCTTCACCGTCCGAAATCATAATCAATAATTTGCTGGTTTTACTTTTGTCGTCAAAGTAAGTCGCCGAAAGTTTGATGGCTTCATCCAGTGAAGTTCCTTGCGAAGAAACAATATCCGTGTTTATGCTTTGCAAAAACATTTTTGCCACGCCATAATCCGTCGTAATAGGCAATACCGGAAACGCGCTTCCGGCATAAGCCACGATTCCAATTCGGTCATTTCCCAGTTGATTGATAATTTGCGAGACGATTTGTTTGCTTTTTTCCAATCGACTTGGCGCTACGTCTTCGGCCAACATACTTTTGGAAACGTCCATTGCAAAAACGATGTCGATTCCTTCTCGTTTTACGGTTTCCATTTTGGTTCCAATTTTTGGATTTACCAATCCAAGAATTATTCCAACCAATGCCAAAAGTAATACACCCAATTTCAAAAAAGATTTGAAAACAGAACTTTCGGGACTCAACTTTTTAACCAAAGCCAAATCACCAAATTCCCGCTGTTTTTTTCTTTTCCAATATTGATTGTATGCAAAAAGTAGCACCAAAATTGGCACTATAAAAAGAAGGTATAAATATTTTGATTCGTCTAATTCCATTTTTTTTAACCACGAAGGTCACTAAGTTTTTTCACTAAGTTCACAAATTTAATTATGAACTGTATTTATAAAGTTCCGTTTATTACTCTTCTAACGCCATTTTTTAATAAATTAACATTGAAATTAATTAACAACCCTAATTTACAATTTGATAATCTTAAGTAGGTTAACAATTGTGCAAGATGAACATCGTTCAACGCTTCAACTGATTTAATCTCAACTATAAATTTATCTTCTATAATAATATCAATTCTATAACCTGCATCCAGATTCACTTCTTCATAAACTAGGGGTAATTGCTTTTGTTTTTCAACTTTTAAATTGTACTTCTTTAACTCATAAAACAAACATTCTTCATAAGCACTTTCTAATAAACCGGGACCCAAAATTTGATGAATTTTTAATGCACTTTCAAAAACAATTTTTGATATATCATTTTCGCTCATATTTACTTTTGATTTTTATATCGTTTACTTTGTGCTCTTTGCGAATCCCTTGTGTTCTTTGTGTTTAAGCCTAAATAAAACTTCTATAAACCGTGTTTCGTAATCCTACTTCCAATAAAATCAAAAAGCCTGCTAGCCATACAAAAGGCCTGAATTTTTCGTCGTAATCGTAGAATTTCAATTCTTCAATTTCGGTGGTTTCCAGTTTGTTGATGGAAGCATAAATCTCGGCCAATTTGCTGTTGCTCGTTGCCCTGAAATATTTTCCGTCCGTTTTTCTAGCTATATTCCTCAATAATTGTTCGTCAATTTCCACTTTCATCATTTGGAATAAAATCTGTCCGTTTGGTGCAAGCGCATAAGGGGATTCTGCCATTCCGTTGGTTCCAAGTCCAATGGTGTACACTTTTATTCCGTATTGCTTGGCAATATCAGCAGCGGTTTCAGGTTCGATAAAACCGGCATTATTCACACCATCCGTTAATAAAATTATTACTTTGCTCTTAGCTTTGCTGTCTTTCAATCGGTTTACGGCTGTCGCCAATCCCATTCCTATTCCCGTTCCGTCTTGCAAAACATTGTCGTATTTTATACTTTTTATGGCTTCAAGAACAACCGCTTTGTCACTCGTAACCGGTGTTTTTGTATAGGCTTCAGATGCATAAACTACGAGTCCAATTCTGTCGTTTGGTCTTTCTTCGACGAAATCGGCAGCAACATCTTTGAGTGCTTCCATTCTGTTCGGTCTCAAATCTTTGGCAAGCATACTTCCGGAAACGTCCATTGCCATAACGATGTCAATTCCTTTTGTGGTCTTCGTTTGATTGCTGACATCTACCGTTCTTGGTCTTGCCATTGCAATAATCAAGGAGCTTAACGCCAATAATCGCATGACGTTTAAAAGCGGTTTTAATTTTGTCAAAATACTATTTGAACCTTTGAATCCTTGGGTTGAACTCATCTTCAATGTTGCCGATTGTTCGTTCCTTTTCCAATAAATCCAGACTATAGCAATTGGAATCAGAAGAAACAACCAAAAAAATTCTGGGTTTAAAAAAGATAGTTTTCCCATCATTGTTGTGCTTTTTGTAGTTCGACTGATTCCAGGATTTTTTCTGAAATTTCGTTTGCATATTTGTCACCTTCTTCGTGAACGATGATAATTTGCTGCAATCCGCCTTCTTGACCAAAAATCAAAGTTTCATAATAAAACTTAGTGCTGCTTTGACTCTCACCATCTATTTTTGAAAAAGTTCCATATCCCTTGATTCCTTTAATAGCTCCTTCATTGGTTTCAAAATCTTCTTGCTTGACAATCATGTTTTGTGCTCCTTGGGCTTCAAGCGACTGCAATGCAGATTCTAAAGATTTTGCTAAATCAATTTTAGGTTGCTCCGCCTGTTCGCCAGCGCTCGGGTCTTTTTTGTATTGCAAGGTCGAAACCATGACGTAAAAATTGTCGCCTAAATCTCCATCAGTAAAGGATTGCATATCCTTGATTAATGCCATTCCATTTTTTGGAAGAATTTTGGTCAAATCAGTTCTTACTAGCACTTTCGGCGTATTAATTCTGATGCTTGGATTTCCGTATTCACTTGTTACCCATTCGCCTTCCAGCAATTCTTTGGACGGATGTCCCAAAATATTATCTTTCACATAATCGAAACCTTTAGTAACGATAAAGAAACTTGCAGTTACAAAAAGCACCATAAAAACCGAAACCGCCGCAATTAAAATGCGTTTTTTTCTTTGTTTTTGCAGTTCTTTTTTCAATTGTTCCTGACGCTGCATTTCGTTGAGTAACATATCATCTTCTGTTTCAACAACCACCGGTATGGCTTTGTCCAAGGTCACTATGGCTCTTTCTATTTTCTTTCTGTCTTCGGTAATTTCGAAATCTAATGGTTTTGATTTGGCAAATTTTACTAAATCGGCTTGTTTTAAAACCACGAACAAATTCTCGATTGTTTCTTGCGAAAGCTTCATTTTCTTTTTGCGAGAAGCTACTTTAAGTCCTTCTATTAATTCTGAAGTCGTGCTTTCCATTGCTGGAATTTCTATGGCTTCTTCGATATAATTCCTGACAATATCCGTCAATTCGCTATAATATTCCTTCACTTCACCACGTTGCCAAAGCTCTTTCTTTTCCAAATTATTAAGCAAACTCGTCGCTTTTTCTATGGGAGTTTTATAAATTTCTTCTTGAATTTTCTCTTTTTGATGTTTTTTAAAGTACCAATACGCCAATACTCCAAGGCCGGCAAGCAACAATAAGCACAAAATATATTTCCACCAATCGCCAATAGGATTATCAACAGCGACAATATCTTTGATGTCGTACATTTTTTGTTTTAAAGTATCCACTTTAACATCGGCAACCTCAACTTTTATCGAATCTGACAAAAAGGCCTTGTTGTTAATCAAAATTCTCACACTTGGAATGGTATATTTTCCAGAATCAAATTGGGTCAAGCCGTATTTTTTGACTAATTCATAACGATCATTTTTCCTGATGGTATCAATTGGATAAGACTGGATTACTTCGAGAGCACCAAAGTTTCTTGCATTAGGAAAAACTACTTTCGACAAGGTATCGACATCGGTTTTTAAAGTGAGCTTGAACTCGGCTCCAATTTTGTTTTTGGTAGTATCAATGCTGGTTAGCACTTGCTTTTGTTGAGCAAAAACGACGTTGGAAAGCAGCAATAATAATAAATAAAGTTTAATTTTCATTTGTTTTCAACTTTAACCCTGTCAGGGTTATATTTTGACTTATCTCGATTTAAAATAGCCTAATAATTTGGTTACATAGCTTTCGTCAACTCTTGTATTTACAACTCCAGCACCCGATTTGCTGAACGTTTCCTTGAAATATTTTACTTTTTCGTGATAGTATTTTTCATAATTGACACGTACTGATTTTGAACCTGTATCAATCAATTGTGTTTCGCCGGTTTCGGCATCCAGCATAGAAACCATTCCTAGATTAAGCATTTTTTCTTCGCGAATGTCATACACCCGAATACCAGTAATGTCGTGTTTTTTCGAAGCTATTTTCAATGTATGTTCGTAATCCTCGGAAATAAAATCAGAAATCACGAACACTATGGCTTTCTTTTTTTGAGTACTTGACAAAAATTTTAAAGCTTGGGCAATATCAGTTTTGTGGCTTTTTGGCTCGAATTCTATCAATTCACGAATGATTCTCAAAACGTGTGAGCGACCTTTTTTTGGTGGAATGTACAATTCGATTTGGTCCGAAAATAAAATCAAACCTATTTTGTCATTGTTTTGTGTGGCGGAAAACGCCATTGTTGCGGCAATTTCGGTAACGATATCTTTCTTGAACTGGTTTTTGGAACCAAAACTTTCTGAACCTGAAATATCCACCATCAACATCATGGTCAATTCGCGTTCTTCCTCGAAAACCTTGACGTGGGCTTCATTGTACCGAGCAGTGACATTCCAGTCAATTGCACGAATATCATCGCCAAATTGATACGGACGCACTTCGCTAAAAGTCATTCCACGTCCTTTGAAAGACGTATGATATTCCCCTGAAAAGATATGATCGCTCAATCTTCGGGTTTTGATTTCTATTTTTCGTACTTTTTTTAAGAGGTCTTTTGTTTCCATTTTTGTTTGGTTTACGGTTGTTGGTTGTTGGTTGTCAGTTCTAAACCATCAACCAAAAACTATCAACCATCAACTTTTTAAGGCACTTCAATCTCGTTTACGATTTTGTTGATGATGTCAACCGATGTGATGTTTTCAGCTTCTGCCTCATAAGTGATACCAATTCTGTGACGCAACACATCGTGTACCACAGCGCGTACGTCTTCTGGAATTACATAACCACGACGTTTGATAAAAGCGTAACATTTTGCGGCATTGGCCAAGTTAATACTTCCACGTGGCGAAGCTCCAAAACTGATTAATGGTCTCAAGTTGGCTAATTTGTATTTTTCTGGAAAACGAGTGGCAAACACGATGTCAAGAATATATTTTTCAATTTTTTCATCCATGTAAACTTCACGAACGACTTCTTGCGCGCGCAAAATTTGTTCTACCGAAACTACCGGATTTACTTTCTCGTAATTTCCTTTTAGGTTTTGACGCACGACCATTCTTTCGTCTTCCATTTTTGGATAATCAATCACGGTTTTCAGCATAAAACGATCGACTTGCGCTTCTGGCAAAGGATATGTTCCTTCCTGTTCGATTGGGTTTTGGGTCGCCAGAACTAAAAAAGGCTTGTCTAATTTGAATGTGGTGTCGCCAATGGTCACTTGTTTTTCCTGCATTGCCTCCAATAATGCGGATTGCACTTTGGCTGGCGCACGGTTGATCTCATCAGCTAAAACGAAATTAGCGAAAATAGGGCCTTTTTTTATGGAAAATTCATTCGATTTAATGTTATAGATCATGGTTCCCACAACATCAGCAGGCAATAAATCCGGAGTAAACTGGATTCTGCTAAACGAACCGTGAACGGCTTGCGACAAAGTGTTTATGGCCAATGTTTTTGCCAATCCTGGAACACCTTCAAGCAAAATATGTCCTTGTCCCAACAGTCCGATTAATAATCGCTCGATCATGTGTTTCTGTCCCACGATGACCTTATTCATTTCCATGGTAAGCAAATCGATAAAAGCACTTTCTCTTTCTATTTTTTCATTGATTGCCCTAATGTCCAAAGTCGTTGTATTTTCTTCCATTTCCTTGTTTTAATTACTGTAAATTGTATTCATTATTTTTGACGGTGCAAATTGAATTTTTTTTTAGAAGTAGGATGTTAAAAAATGGTTAAAACTTCTCACAATTACTGAATTTTAAGGATGATTTATGATAGTATTTTCATAATTTTAAAGTTTTGAAAAAATAGGGCTAAAAACCGAAGATTCTTGAATATAAATATCAATAAATAATCATGACCAAAATACCTTTTTCAAAAATTATTGCCGGTACGATGACTTGGGGCCATTGGGGTAAAAATTTGGACAAAAACCAGATGATTGAACTGATGAATTCCTGTCTTGAAAACGGGATTACCACATTTGACCATGCTGATATTTATGGCGGTTATACTACAGAAGTCGCTTTTGGAAACGCTTTTGGCGAAAGCCGAATTGACCGAGAAAAAATACAACTGATTTCTAAATGTGGCATCCAATTGCCATCAGAAAACAGAACTACCAAAATCCACCACTACAACTATTCGAAATCGCACATCATTTGGTCTGCCGAACAATCGTTGAAAAATTTGAAAACAGATTATCTCGACCTACTTTTGTTGCACCGACCAAGTCCGTTGATGCAAGTTGACGAGATTGCCGAAGCCATTGAAAAGCTTAAAACCGAAGGAAAAATCCTGGATTTTGGCGTTTCTAATTTCACTCCGAGCCAAACTGATTTAATCCAAACGAAAATAGAAATAACATACAACCAAATCGAGTTTTCGGTGACGCATTTTGATGCGATGCTCAACGGAAGTTTAGATTTCATGCAAGCCAATGGAATTCGACCGATGTGCTGGTCTCCACTGGGAACTGTCTTCAAAAAAATAGATGAAAAATCAGTTCGAGTTAAGAAACTGGCCGCAAAACTTTCGTTAAAATACAATGTCGGAATTGATGTTTTGCTTCTCGCCTGGATTTTAAAACATCAATCGGGAATTTTACCTGTTTTTGGCACAGCAGATAAAGCCAGAATCGCTAATTTGATGAAAGCGACAGAAGTCGAAATGGAAATAGAAGACTGGTTTGCTCTTTGGACGGAAAGTGCGGGAAATCCAATTCCTTAAACAGTAGGCTATTTTAAATCCTAAATAAAAATTCGTAAATCCTAAATTAAATTGATTAATAAGCGTCTTTTAATTAAAAATCTTTTGGCTCACAATGATGAGAGCAGTTTTTATGACAAAAAGCGGCAGTTAAATTTGCATTCCCGGGAGGGAAAAGCCAAATTTTTGAAACACATTTGCGCACTGTCGAATTCAAATCCTGCGAATAATTCTTATATAGTTGTGGGTGTGGAGGACCATGACAACGAGATTGTGGGTGATGATTTTTTTGACGACAGTCGCATCCAGAATTTGGTGAATGCCTATTTAGAAAATCCACCGAAAATCCAATACGAGAATGTTCCTTTTCCTAATTTGCCCAAAGACAAAGTAGTGGGATTAGTAACCATAAAATCCAAAAGCAAAACCTCCCATTTCAAAAAAGGCATTCACACCATACAGGCCAATAGCGTTTTTATTCGTCGTGGCAGCAATACCGTTCCCGTGGATGAGGAAGTCGAAAAAAATTATCAAAACACGGAAACCGTCATTGGTATTGAAAACAATTCCAGAAACAGTATTGCATACACGCTCGATGGAGTAATTGATTTCATGAATTTCCGGCACAAGGACATGGC
>Ga0214162_1000337_pt1 | contig 11061 bp, 10 predicted proteins | sample LakMenepilimnion_3_FD_153000 | JGI IMG/M metagenome (GOLD analysis project Ga0214162, IMG submission 153000) | Freshwater microbial communities from Lake Mendota, WI - Practice 20APR2010 epilimnion v5 | ecosystem: Environmental > Aquatic > Freshwater > Lake > Epilimnion/Euphotic zone | place...
CTATGGGAAACTACAATCAAAATAACTGCTACCAAAGCAAAAAATAGTCCCATAAAATTGATTTTGCTTAGTTTTTCCTTGAAAACAAAAAGTCCAATTAGACTGCCAATAATGATCACTCCCATATTCATTCCTGCAAAAACCGTCGAGGGATTTTTGGCGAAGGCCTGATGGGCTTTCAGGTAGAAAAGAATGTTTCCAAAATTGAAAATACCCACCAACCCTCCAAAAAAGATGTTTTTACCGTTTATTTTTACTTTTTTGAAGGCGACTTCATAGACAAAGGCAACCATCGTTAACAGCAACGCTATTCCAAAAATCACGAATAATGAAGTGGTGTATGGCAAGTCAGTATAAACTGCGATTTGTTTGAAAAGAATGTCTATGATTCCAAAACCAAGGAGAACGGTTGCAGGATAAACCCATTTATTTTCAGTGTTGTCGGAAGGCTTGGCTAACAGGAGAACCAATGCTGGAAAAGCCACTAAAAAAGCGCAGATTTTAAGAATGTTGAAATCTTCCTTGAAGAGGAACCAAGCAGCCAAAATTGGAATAAACAATGATAATCGTTGGGCAGTATCGGTTTTGACGATACCCATATATTTTATGGAAGCAGCCAGCAAAAGAAAAATGGAAGGCAATAAAAAACCAATGCTTACATAAATCCCCCAAGGTGCCGAACTGTCTATAGCTCCAAGATTCGGTCGGAATGCAAAGTAACAAAGGATAAGGGCAAATACATAATTGAAGGCGATGATTTGTATAGTACGGCTGGTATGACCGCCTGCGATCTTAAGTAATACTCCAACAGTTACACTGCATAGAATGCTTAATATTAGGAATAACATAGCGTTAATTTAGAGGTTGAAATTACTATTTAAATGTTGTAGACACTACTTTTTGCAATTGTAAAATATAAAATACTTACTTTATTTTCTCCAATTCTAATTTCAATTGATCGGATTCGTTTTTTAATTTCACTATTTCGATTTTAAAGGAATCAATGTTTTTCTGCAAGAGATCCAGTTGCTCTTTTTTTTCTGCGGCGGTTCTCAATAATTTAAAACCCGAGGTGTCGTTTCGTTTTTTTTCGGTTTCTTCTAATTGGTTTTGGTAGTCCACTAAAGTTTGCTGAATTTCTGAAATCCTGCTATTGGCCGTTTCTTTTCTCGTTCTTAACATTCTTTCCACTGCCGCTTTTTCTTCTTCTGCCGCCAGTTTTTTTTGTTCCTCCAATTCTTTTTGCTGCAGTTGATATTGATGATTTTCAACTTCGGTTTTATGATTTTTGAGTTTTAATTCTCGGCTTCTGTTTTCTTGCAGATTATTGAAAACGATGGTCGCAATGCTTAAAACCAAGATTCCAGCCACTATGAAAAAGGTATTTTTGGACAAACCTAAAATTTTTCGCGGCTCCACTTTTGATGCTGGAATCGAGGTTGGAAAGCTGGAAATAGGAGGGGGAATAGCCAAAAAAAGGCTTGATAATTCCGGGATTTCCCCGGCTGTTTTCCAATGTTCCATGCCTTCAAACCAGATCGGCGTTTTTTTGGTTGTGCTTCTGGCTTTCAATTCTTCCAAATCAAAAGGACCAATGGTTTCATTGTTAAGGTGTAGGAAGTATTTCTTCATAAAAGGGCAAACTAGGAGGCTATTAAATCAATTTTTCCTTTATTAAGGACGTTATCCCCAAAACTACAATCATTTTTTGGCATTGCAAAATATCTTCCAAAATCAATTTTATCTATTTTTTTATTTTTTGAATCCAATGTGTAATCTATTTTAATGCAATAGCACCATTTTAAACATTAATTTAAAATCCTAAAATCATGAAGTCTTTGGGTTACTTTTTTTTAAGAACGATAATTCATCATGATTGGGAATTAAAACAAGCCCACTTAAGGCATTATGGAATATCTGTTATCTTCAAAAAAAGCGATAAGGAATTAATTAAACCTCAGTCACTTCTAATAAGGTTCGAAAACAGCTGTTTTAAAATCCACTATTTTTTAGTAATTTTGCAAAAATTTTATAAAATACAATTTATGTTATCTATCAATAATTTATCAGTGCAGTTTGGCAAAAGAATTTTGTTCGACGAAGTAAACACCGTTTTTACCCACGGTAATGTTTACGGCGTTATTGGAGCCAACGGTGCTGGAAAATCTACATTTCTTAAAATAATTTCGGGCGACATGGATCCCACTTCGGGAAATATACATTTGGAGCCCGGAAAACGCATGTCGGTTTTGAACCAAAACCACAATATGTTTGACGAACATACGGTTCTTGAAACCGTAATGATGGGCAATAAGGTTTTGTATAAAGTAAAAACCGAAATGGATGCCTTGTATTTGGATTATTCCGATGAAAATGCGGACAGAATAGGAGAGCTTCAAGTGCAATTTGAAGAGATGAATGGTTGGAATGCCGATTCTGATGCGGCTTCAATGCTTTCAAATCTTGGTATTACTGAAGATAATCATTATACTTTGATGGGTGATTTAGAGGGGAAAATTAAAGTGCGAGTGCTTTTGGCACAAGCCCTTTTTGGAAACCCTGATTTATTGATTATGGATGAGCCTACCAATGATTTGGATTTTGAAACCATTGCCTGGTTGGAAAATTTCTTGGCCAATTATGAAAATACCGTAATTGTGGTTTCGCACGACCGTCACTTTTTGGATGCGGTTTGTACTCATATTTCCGATATTGATTTCAGTAAAATCAATCATTATTCAGGAAACTATACTTTTTGGTACGAATCTAGTCAATTAGCGGCTAAACAACGCGCGCAACAAAACAAAAAAGCCGAGGAAAAGAAACAGGAATTAGAAGAATTTATACGTCGTTTTTCTGCAAATGTAGCCAAATCAAAACAAGCGACTTCCCGTAAAAAGATGATTTCTAAATTGAATATTTCCGAGATTAAGCCGTCCAGTCGTCGCTATCCAGCCATTATTTTTGACCAAGAGCGTGAAGCTGGTGACCAAATCTTGAATGTTCAAAATTTAAGTGCCTCTGTTGATGGCGATGTTTTGTTTAAAGGAGTCGATTTGAACATGGCCAAAGGCGATAAAATTGTACTTTTTTCCAAAGATTCCCGAGCTACGACTGCCTTTTATGAAATCTTGAACGGAAATCAAACACCGGATTCAGGAACTTACGATTGGGGAGTTACTACTAATCAAGCGTATTTACCGGGCGATAATCATTCGTTTTTTGAAAGTGATTATTCATTAGTGGATTGGTTGCGCCAATGGGTCAAAACAGAAGAGGAACGCGATGAGGTTAACATTCGCAGTTTTTTGGGGAAAATGATTTTCTCCGGCGAAGAAGCTTTAAAAACCTGTCGAGTATTGTCAGGGGGAGAAAAAGTACGTTGCATGCTGTCTCGAATGATGATGGAAAGAGCCAATGTCCTGATGCTGGACGAACCGACAAACCACTTAGATTTGGAGTCGATTACGGCTTTTAACAATTCCTTGAAAAATTACAAAGGTTCCGTGATTTTTACGACACACGATCACGAGTTTGCCCAAACTGTAGGGAATCGAGTGGTTGAATTAACGCCAAAAGGTGCTATTGATAGGTATATGACTTTCGATGAATACTTGGATAACGAAGGAGTTCAGGAATTGAGAACGAGGATGTATTCTTAAATTATATAAATACTTTCAAAACATAAAAAAATCTGCATTTGAATGCCCCAAAAAGTGGAACACTATTTAGGGGCATTTTTGTGGAACTTGGTTATACAAAAACAAATTCACTTCGATGTGAAGCAATAAAACTATCTATAAATGCAAGAGACATAGCATCACTAACTTTAGATAAACTTTTCTTGCTTATTGTTTCATAACCTTTTATTTTTCTTAATTCTTCATAATTTGAAATATAAAATCCCATGTTCCAATTCGGAAAGTGTTTTTCTTTAATTTCTTTATTGGCTATGGTCATTATTTCTGTATGCCTTATGTCTTTTTTGATTGATTCGAAAAGTTTAATTAATAGAATTTTAGGACCTTCGATAACTTGAAGAAAATCACCATCGGCGTATAACAGTAGGCCAGTAATGCCATTAATATGATTGTTTTTACGAGATATGGACAAGAGGGTTTCAATTTCTTCCCCGTTGAGATATTTTGTAGACGAACTAATGTATATAATTCTTAGCATGTGTTTTTTTAATTAACCAAAGTTACTTTTAAAAAATTAATTTTTTAGAAATTTAATGTTTTATTTGGTACGTTTTAATCTGTTTATTCTAATTCTAAAATGCAGTAATTATAGCAGCATAAAAAATCAATTCTATATTCTGTAAAAAAATTATATCTTTACAACCCAAACAACACTTCATTATGAGTCAAAAAATATTGCTCACTTCAAAGGAAGTCAATATCATTCTGCATCGTTTGGCCTGTCAGTTAATCGAAAAACATCTTGATTTTTCGGATACTATTTTAATTGGAATCCAGCCACGAGGCACTTTTTTGGCAGAGCGATTAAAAGAATTGTTAGAAAAAGAATATAAAATTCCAAAGATTGCTTTGGGATATCTTGACATCACTTTCTTTAGAGATGATTTCCGCAGGACCAACAAGCCATTGGAAGCGAACAAAACCCAAATAGATTTTATCGTCGAAAATAAAAAAGTCGTTTTTATAGACGATGTTTTATATACAGGAAGAAGCATCCGATCCGCATTAACTGCCATTCAATCCTTTGGAAGACCATCTGAGATTGAATTATTGGTGCTTATTGACCGCCGTTTTAGCCGTCATTTGCCCATTCAACCTGATTATCGTGGTCGTCAGGTGGATGCCATTAACGACGAAAAAGTAAAGGTCTGTTGGAAGGAACAAGACGGTGAAGATGCCGTTTATTTAATTAATAAATAATTGTAAAATGAGCGAGTTAAGTGTAAATCATTTATTGGGAATAAAATATATCAACAAGAAAGATATTGACCTCATTTTTGAAACCGCCGACCATTTTAAAGAAGTCATCAATCGTCCCATAAAAAAAGTACCTTCACTGAGAGACATTACCATTGCCAACATTTTTTTCGAAAACAGCACCCGAACCAAACTTTCCTTTGAATTAGCCCAAAAACGCTTATCGGCTGACGTCATCAGCTTTTCAGCGGCACAATCCTCCGTAAAAAAAGGAGAAACCCTAATTGATACCGTAAATAATATTCTTTCGATGAAGGTAGATATGGTGGTCATGCGGCATTCTAATCCTGGTGCAGCCCATTTCTTGTCGCAAAATGTGAAAGCAAGCATCGTCAATGCTGGTGATGGCGCTCATGAACACCCCACACAGGCTTTGTTGGACAGTTATTCCATAAGAGAAAAATTAGGCGATGTAGCCGGAAAAAAAGTGGTCATAGTAGGCGATATTTTGCATTCCAGAGTGGCACTTTCCAATATCTATGCTTTGCAAATGCAAGGTGCCGAAGTTAAGGTTTGTGGTCCAAAAACACTTATTCCTAGACATATTGAATCACTTGGAGTGAGGGTGGAGCCTAATTTGCGTAAAGCATTAGAATGGTGCGATGTAGCCAACATGTTACGCGTTCAAAACGAAAGGATGGATGTGAATTTCTTTCCCTCCACACGGGAATATGCACAGCAATATGGATTAGACAAAACTTTACTAGATTCTCTAAATAAAGAAATAGTCATTATGCACCCAGGACCTATTAATCGTGGGGTTGAAATCACATCAGATGTGGCTGATTCGAAACAATCGGTGATTTTGAATCAAGTTGAAAATGGAGTTGCGATTCGAATGGCGGTTATTTATTTATTGGCTTCGAAAATTCAATAGATTTTATAAGATTAGTTTTGTCTTAATTAGAATATTCTTTGTAAATTAGCAATAAACTAATTTGAATGTCATGAAAGTAGAGCAAAAACAACATACTGTTACCATAAAAGATACGCAAGGTGATTTGGTTTCATTTCGTTTGAAATTGACGCACGAATATAAAACGTTCCAAAAACATAATATTATTGTTGATTTACGAATGCATAAAAATCTTTCGGCAAAAGAAATTGACAGTTTTTTGCCACTCTCTAAAATGCACAAAGAATCCAAAAAATCATTTGTTTTAGTTACTTCGGATATAGATCATAATGCGGTTTCACACAAACTGGCCGTTGTTCGATCCTTGCAAGAAGCCCATGATATTATTGAGATGGAAGAAATAGAACGAGATTTAGGATTTTAGGCCCCCTAACCCCCAAAGGGGGAAGAACACACATACTAAATACTGTGACTGAATACTGAACACTAATAATGAATCTAACCATACTCGGCTGTTATGCAGCAACTCCACGAACATTTACCAATCCTACTTCACAAGTTTTAGAAATCAGGAATAGGTTGTTTCTAATTGATTGCGGCGAAGGAACACAAGTGCAATTGCGCAAAAATAAAATTCGGTTTTCGAGAATCAATCATATTTTTATTTCGCATTTACATGGCGATCATTTTTTTGGTTTGGTAGGCTTAGTTTCTACTTTTGCGTTGCTCAATCGGGTAACCGACTTGCATATTTATGGTCCAAAGGGTCTTAAGGAAATCATAAGTCTGCAACTTCGATTGTCGAATTCCTGGCCCAATTATGGTTTGTTTTTTTACGAATTAGAATCCAAGGAAAGTGAACTTGTTTTTGAGGACAGCAAGGTGATTGTGAAAACTATTCCTTTAAAACATAGGGTTTATACCAATGGCTTTCTTTTCCAAGAAAAAATACGGGAACGAAAATTGGATGTTAAGGCTGTTCAAAACTATGAAATCGACAAATGTTATTTTCAAAACATCAAAAACGGAAAAGACATTACTCTTGAAGACGGTCGCATTATAGAAAACCATAAACTGACATTTGACCCAGTTCCGCCTTTGAGTTATGCCTTTTGCTCCGATACGGCTTATGATGAAAGTATTATTCCTATAATAAATGAAGTTGATGTACTATATCACGAATCCACTTTCCTGGATTCGGAAGAAGCTTTGTCCCGAAAAACAATGCATTCCACGGCAAAAGAAGCGGCAACTATAGCTTTGAAAGCTAATGTCAAACAATTGATTTTGGGACATTATTCCACTCGATACGATAGTCTGGAACTTTTTAAAGAACAGGCCGAAACCATTTTTTCGAATATTCTTTTGGCCGATGACGGGAAATCATTTGAGTTTTGATTAAATAAAAGTTTAATTGTGTAGAACATAAAACCCCACTATTTGTAAAGCTGTAAAGGTTCTAAAGCTCGAGAGAGCAAACTAATTTTTACGCTTTCAGCTATACAAATAAAAAGAATAATACATTTGCAGTTTATTCTTTTATGAGAATAAGTTTGTTTATTTTTGCAATTAAAGAAAGAAATTAAACAAATGAAAGACATCACCAATTACAGAAAATCTTATGAAAAAAGCGAACTTCTGGAAACTAATATTCCGGAAGACCCCATCAATTTGTTCAACAGATGGTTTCACGAAGTAGAAGATTTCGGAGGAGTCGATGAAGTCAATGCTATGACAGTTTCGACCATTGGATTGGATGGTTTCCCCAAATCAAGAGTATTGCTTTTGAAGCAATTCACTTACGAGGGATTCATTTTTTATACCAATTACAATTCAGAAAAGGGAAAGGCTATTGCCAATAATTCCAATGTTTGTTTATCTTTTTTTTGGCATTCGCTCGAACGCCAAGTTATTATTAAGGGAATTGCCGAGAAAATTTCGGAGAATCTTTCAGATGGTTATTTTGAATCCAGACCCACCGGAAGCAAATTAGGTGCAATTGTTTCCAATCAAAGTGAAGTAATTTCATCCAGAGCCGTTTTGGAAGATGGTTTGAAACAATTGGAAAAAGATTTTGAAGGAAAAGAAATTCCAAGGCCTAAATTTTGGGGTGGTTTCTTGGTACGTCCAGTAGAAGTTGAATTTTGGCAAGGAAGACCCAATAGATTGCACGACCGTATTCGCTATCATTTACAACAAGATTATTCTTGGAAAATCGATAGGCTTTCTCCTTAACACACTTTTTAAATTAGCATGATTATTCACGATGCTCCCACGGTTTATACTTTAGTTTATGTTTGTTGTACAATTTTCAAACTATTGGCTACGGTTTTAGTCCTAGGTCCTTTTTTTTACTCTTTTCGATAATTAATTGTATTGGGTACAGCAAAAATTAGGCCTGCGTTTGTCAGCGTAATGGTTACGAATTATTTAAACTCCGAAAAAATCTTTATTTTATAAGAAAAGTATAGTTTTAATTGTTAAATCTGTGTATCTTATCGATTTTATTTGTTTTTCAACCAATAAAAGTAGTATCTTTAATTTAAGAAATACAAGAACAAGAATATAATAATCAACAAAAATTTAAAGAGTTTGCCCACAATCTACTTTAAAACTTAATCTACTAAAATTTAAAAAAAAATGTTTAGTTTTTAGTTTGTTATTTAGTTAGAAAAACCATTCCTTAAAGCGGAATGGTTTTTTTATTTATAACTATTTTTTTATCTTTTTAATTTGTATGTCTTAATTTAATGTTAGATTTACGCACAAGAAAAATGTCATTAAATTTTAAAGCCTACGTTATTATGAATATTAAGAATCGTCTAACGCTAATGAGTTTCCTTCAGTTTTTTGTTTGGGGCGCTTGGCTGATTACCGTTGGGAATTATTGGTTTGGAACCAAACAATGGAGTGGAGCCGAATTTGGCGCTATTTTTTCAACCTTGGGACTTTCGTCCATTATAATGCCCGCTTTGATTGGAATTATCGCTGATAGATGGGTCAGTGCTGAAAAATTATACGGAATTTTGCATATATTAGGAGGTTTGGCGCTGTGTTATATTCCTCAGGTTGATAATCCCCTAACATTTTATTGGGTGATTTTCGGAGCTATGCTTTGTTATATGCCTACGATTTCATTGTCAAATTCAGTTGCGTACACCATTTTGAAGAACAACGATTATGATGTTGTCAAGGTTTTTCCACCAATCAGGGTTTGGGGAACTATTGGTTTCATTGCGGCTATGTGGTTGACTAATTTATCAGGAAATAAAGCATCTGCCAATATGTTTTATATTTCCGCTATTGCAGCATTCGTTTTAGGTATTTATTCTTTCTCATTGCCCAAATGTCCGCCTCAAAAATTGATTGAAAAAGACTCCTCTTTATTCCAAAAATTAGGTTTGGATGCCTTTAAATTATTTGGAACCTATAAAATGGCGATATTCTTCATTTTCTCCATGTTTTTAGGTGCTGCATTGCAGTTGACCAACATGTATGGTGATGTATATTTATCAGAATTTGGGAATATTCCGGAATATGCGGATAGTTTTGTGGTACAAAAATCTACTTTGATCATGTCGATTTCACAATTCTCTGAAACGGCGTTTATATTGGCCATTCCCTTTTTCTTGAAGCGATTTGGAATCAAGCAGGTGATGCTGATTTCCATGTTGGCTTGGGTATTGCGTTTTGGATTCTTTGCTTATGGTGATCCTTCGTTTGGAGGAACGTTTTTAATCATTATGTCGTGTATCGTTTACGGAATGGCTTTCGATTTCTTCAATATTTCGGGTTCGTTATTTATCGAAACAACTACAGATTCTTCTATTCGCTCCAGTGCGCAAGGATTGTTTATGATGATGTCTAATGGTTTTGGTGCTTTCTTTGGTGGCATCATCAGCGGACAAGTTATTGATGCTTTTTTTACCAACGATGGAGTGAGAGATTGGCATAATATCTGGTTGGGTTTTGCGGGTTATGCCTTGGTTATAGCGATTGCTTTTGCCTTCCTGTTTAAACACAAACACAATCCTGAGGAAGTGGTGAAAGTGAGTCATTAAAAGCGCGTAAATAAAAGAAAAACCTCCTTTGAAGTCGATTTAAAGGAGGTTTTTTTTATATTTATCAATGATGAATTGAAATTATTTATTGTACAGCATGTGTTTCTATACTTGGACTACTTGGTCAGAATACTTCAGTCCGAGAGTCTTCGTGCAATAGTTACATAAAAATACAAGTATTTATTCCGTTGTTTATATCTGTCAATCCAACTTTAAGTAGCTCAGTATTTTTTTATACTATTCCGCTTAGTTTAGTGCAATACCTACCATAAATCCCAGCCAGGGCTTTTTATCGTAAATCCAAACTTTTCGATCAGAATTCAGGAGGTAATCAAAGCCTAAGGCAATCCCAAAACTGGCTACATTTGATTCTATAAAACCTGCAATCCCGGTTTGAATAATCATTCCGCTATATTCATCGATTACTTCATTTTGAGTGGTAAACGGACTGATAAGGGTAGCGCCCGGTCCTGCAAAAAAACCAAAATCATATCCCCAATTATTGATTTTAGTGTGATTCTTGCCCAAAGGATCCATCCTGCTTACTATTTTGAAACTGTCATGTCTCCATCCGGCATATAAAGCAACATTGAAGTCGGTAGTCATTTGTCCTGGTAATCCGTAAACAGAAGGGCGATATTTTAAAAGAATTGCGGTAATGTCAACGTCAAGACTTTCTTTCTTGAATACCATAGGGCTAATCTTAATACTGTCCGACGGTTTTAGGGAAATAGTTAGAAACGCGCTGGCATCGGGTTGTTTTTTGGTCTGGTGATATACGTCAATTTTTTCATCTGCTACCGCTACATAAACGTTTTGGTTACTTTTTTGTTTGGATTCCAATTGGTAAAACCCACTGTTTAACCCATGCATCGACGCCTTTTCCAATGTATTGCATGAGGTCAGGAATACAGCAAACGCAACAGGAATAATTCTGTATTTACTATTGCTCTTCATAAAATTGAATTTTCAATTAAAAAATTTAATTGTTAGCCGTAATTAAGAGTAAGCAAGATTAAATTCAAGGCGTATAATTTGGGATTAACTTATTAATCATCAATTTATTAGACCTATCAAAGATACGATTTTAAATAGATGTTCAGAAAAGAAATATCATAAAACAATACAATTTACCTAGGTAAAAGTGAACTTCGTTTTCAGCGAAAAGTGTTAGCTAAGCTCATAA
>Ga0214162_1000338_pt1 | contig 11048 bp, 3 predicted proteins | sample LakMenepilimnion_3_FD_153000 | JGI IMG/M metagenome (GOLD analysis project Ga0214162, IMG submission 153000) | Freshwater microbial communities from Lake Mendota, WI - Practice 20APR2010 epilimnion v5 | ecosystem: Environmental > Aquatic > Freshwater > Lake > Epilimnion/Euphotic zone | place...
TTTCGACACACTTCCTGACGCAAGCTAGTGCTCGAAAAACGATGATTTCTGTTATTAAAATATAGCTCGATTCCCTTTTCCTCGCAATATGCTCTCCCAGTAAAATCTCTGTCCCTATATTCATCGCCCACGATGCGCAAATCAATAATGAAAGACTTCAAAATATCTTCTAAATCTTGCTCAGTGGCATAAGGAACTATTTCATCTACAAACTTGCAAGCCTTTAATTGGATATAGCGTTCGACAACAGTTTGGGTGGGTTTATTTTTTGTTGGGCGGTCTAACGTAGGATCGGTCTGTAAACCAACAATTAAATAGTCACAATATAGTTTGGCCTCTTCAAGCATTTTAACATGCCCTGCATGCAACAAATCAAAAGCACTAAAAGTAATTCCAGTTTTCATCTGTTTATTGTTTTAAATTAAAAAATACTTAAGGTAAAATAATTGATCTGTATAAAATAGTGGGAATCGTTTTCTGGAATTTACTGATTTTTTTTTTAAATTTAATAAGGGGTTCCCCCTGGATAGTTACATTTTAACTATCCAAAAAAGGAAAATAATGGTGGAAAAACTATCAACTATATTTCTTAATAATTACATAATGATTTAAATCCCAAGAAATAAAAAAATAAAATTCAAATCAGTATTAAATAAAATGTTCTAAAGAAATAATTTGTTTTTGTCTTACTTTGTTAAAAAAAAAATCACTTTTTTTCCTTAACCATCTCATTTTTTTTTAATGTTAATTAAAGATCAATGAGATTTTTATATTGCCTTTCATTCTAAATTTCAATTAAAAATATAGAATGTTTTCAGATTTTAATAATAAATCCGTCCAAAGGATTTTAAAATCCGATTAAATACATTTTGTGTATTTTGTAGTTATACGGCAATTGTACTGACACAAAGAAAAAACTATGTTATTAATTGTTAGTTGCTTACTCATTAATTATGCACAAACCAAGCATGATTATCGTGAGACTAATCTTCATTTTAAATGAAAAAAAATATAGTATATGAAGGATTCGAGAAAGATATATCAGCACTAAAAAAAAGGAAAAACTTATAAAAAATTGTCGTTTTAAACCGGCATGGGGTGTTGAGTTTGACCACAATTATCCATTAAAAGTATTTTTACAAGCAATATGTGTTTGGGGAACCAGATAAAAAAAGTCTGAAAAAAGTGTTTTGGATAAATCAAACCATAAGCAATCACAAATCATGTGATCACTTGACAAAAAAAGGCTCAGATTAATTAAGCTCTGAACCTCTTTTTTTATGTTTTTTTAATTCAATTATTATTTAAACAAAAATTATATTTATTGAATAATCTTAATTTTTGCCAACATTATATATATTTTTATTGAATGACTAAGAGTTGAGGATAAGGTTTAGGGGTCGTACTAATTAAAACACTTGGAACGTTATCTTTAACATTTACTAATAGTTTACTTAATGTTGGGTTTGCTAATAAATTACTATTTACATATACTGCTTGATTAACTCCATAGGTTTTAGTAACGTTCCCGGTTATCGTAGAATTAAGAATATAATAACTTGCGTTATAATGGATTTCATCAGGAAACATTTTAATGGTATCTAAGAAATTACACCCTTCTATAAAAGTGAGTTTTGACATAAAAGTAGCTTTTGATGGGGTATTGTATTGAAATTTACAGTTGTATAAAGATAATTCACCTGATATAGTATAATTACCAGTATTATTAGTAAAATCACAATTAGCAGCAATTGGAAAATTATTTCCACTCATATCGATTACTAAGCGATTATTATCAAATTTACAATTTACCCAAGCATTTAGGTTATCTGCTCTTGTAGCTTTCATTGAAACTGCTGTATTACAGTTTATATATTGCCCATTATAAAAAACAACTTTGTCAACATATCCTGCATCGGCAAAAGTATAAACTGGATGAGGATCTTGAAAGAATCCTATATTACAATCCACAAAACTTATATTGTCAAAAAAGCAGTTGTCAAATCCAAAAATTCTATACAAATGTATTCCATAATTTTGATTTCTAAACACAACATATTTCAAATTTGTAAAAGCAATCATATCTGTCGCGTCAGGCGCATATACTCCACTACTTCCTCCTTGTAATGTTAAATTAGAAAGTATAAAGTTGTTATCGCCTGTGGCAGATTCAACAAGTGTTATTAAAGGAAAGCTATCTGTTAAACCTACAAGTACAGTTTTTCCAGTTCCTGCTCCAACAATTCCTTTTTTTCCATCAACAATCATTGATAAAGTTGAACTTATATAAAAGACCCCTTCAGGAAGTTCTGCAATTCCTTTAGTGTTTATTAAGTTTTGAATGTAACTTGTACTGTCTGTTTTTCCAACTCTATTTGTTTTCCAATTAACGCCTAATGGGTCAGGTAAAGTTTCCCATAATGGTCTGGCCCATGGTGTGTATTGAGTTCCTAATAAAGCAGTTTCTATAAGTGCAGGATTTGCTATACTTGTTGTTTGAACAACTCCATTTAAAGTTATGGCTTTGTAGTTTGTACCATCATTATAATGTGCTTTAAGGTCAAAACCTGTAACTGTACCCGAAGCTCTCAAGTACGGATCGTGCTGGCCTTCAAAATACAATACATTAGTTTTTGCCCCAACAATAGATGATGGACTTGTGCCTTCACTTTGAATGTATTTATTCAAGAAGAACAGATTGTCAGCATCAATATTAAGTGCGGCGGTTTGAACTGTAGAGTAACCATTCCCACCTCCAAAATCTGTAATTTTCACATTACCCATGTTTCGCATAGATAACATTGGTTTTGTTCCAGTACCACTAAAATTCCAAGCTTCACTATCTAACCCAACAAAAGTTGCTGATTTCAAATTATCTATATCTGTAGCATCTCCTGCAGGTGTCAGGAAATTTGAATGTAAATGAACATTACCGTAACTAGGTGTAGTGCTATTGCCTTTCATTACAAGCTGATTGGAGCTTGAGTGAACTTGGTGCTTTATTATTCTATTATTTCTAAAGTACCCAGCCACACTACAGTCAACGTTTATTATACTCATTATATTAATAAATAAATTATTTTCTACTTTAGCGTTGGTAGCTTTTATAGTTGCCCACTTAATAGTTTTAAGAGTGCAATTAGTAATTGGCAAGCCTGCTTGAAAAGTTACATCTTTACCCGATGGAAATAAATTTTCTAAATAGACATTATTACTCCCTGCTGCAATAGTTATATTTGAAACCTGAGTCAAGCTGGGATGCCCATATAGCCGTTGATTGCTTTTCACAACTACATTGACACCAGAATAATCTCCCTTTTCCAATCGTACTGACCCATAAGTATCTAAAGCAGTTTGTAGATTCGCTTTTTGTGAAATTGGCAATAAATATGCCTTGAAATATTCAATTTCTTCTAGTTGGTTATTTACTCCTGTTTGTACCTTAGCTGTTGTAAATGTTAGTACACTACTATCAACAGATGTACGAGAGGTTTTATCAACTGCTCTAATAGTTAAATTATATATTGTTTCAGGAGTTAATCCCGTTATCTTGTATGTCGTTGCTGTTCCAACAGATTTAGCCAACAAAATGTTTTGGCTATAGATCCAATATTCCGTAACAGAAGTTGAAGTTGAAGCAGTCCAGGATAAGTCTACACCAGTTTGCGTAATTAGACTGGCTACTAAGCCAGTTGGAGCAGCCAGAGGTTGGATTCGAGCTTCTTCAATTGAATAGTGGTAATTTTGTGAAAAAACTACTGTTGAAAAGAATAGCAAATAGTAAACTAAATTTTTCATTGTCCCGATATTATATAGGAATTTAAACCTGATTTTCTTAGTAATCCAAACCTTACGTTTCCTGTAGCGCTAGAAAACAAAGCACTACCATTTAACGTATAGTTAATTGTAACCCCAGTTGCTGCTTGTATGGTTAAGACAGCACCATTATGAGCTTCTAAATTAACCGTCTCACCTATTGCCATAGTTCCAAATCCGGAGGTTAATGTTAGTGTGGCTGATGTTGTACATTCTATAGTATTATTAACATCCGAACCTGCAATGCTTCTGGAAGAAGTAAATGGAATAATTGCGGCTTTAAAAGGAGTCGTACCACTTGTGCCGATTATCCTTTCAGCAGTTTTTGAGTGTAACGCATAAGGCACACTCAAAAGTTGTGTGATCCCAATAATACTATAATTTGTCCCACCAGTAACGTCTACTTGTGTTTCTATAAAATAAGGTCCATTTTGCCAAGCAATAGTACTAAAATTGCCTGTGATAATAGTTCCTGCTCCAATTTCAAGAGAAACTAAACCATTGTTATTTGTCTTAACGTAATGAGTTTCTTCGAAAGTTTTAGTTCCCGTTGCTGCACCTTGACGCACAATAACTTTAATGCTTATATTCGTATTGGTTATCACGCTATTGTTTTTTGATCTAATAATTGCTTGATAACTCATTTTTTCTGGTGCCTGCGCAAAAACATTAAGCGTAACAGTCACAAATAATAGTATGCTAAGAGTAAGTTTCATATTTTTATTTTTTTAATATTTTAAACGTTTTCAAAATTTTGTTGTTAAGATATACTTGAAGTATGTAAAAAGTGGATCTGAGATCGTTTAAATTAATCTGAGTATCAGATTGCTTAATTATGTCTTTTTTTAACAGCCTCCCTTGAATATCATAAAGCTGATAGGATTGTGTTCCGTTTTCCAACTCCAAGCCTTTCATATTTATTGTAACAAAATCCGTTGTTGGATTTGGAAAAACGAATATTTCTGTTTTAGGTTCAACACTATTTTCTGCAGTAGCTAAAGTTACAGTTGATTCTTCTTGTTGAATTCCTTGGGTTACATTGTAAACGGATTCCTCGCTAAAAATATAGAATACTTGACCAATTGAATAGGCAACTGAACCAGTATCACCAGTTGAATTGTTGCCAGCTGCATTGATCGTTTCCATAACATTTTGATTTGTTTGACTAATCCCATTTACAGAAAACAGCAAAATCAAAATTACAAGTAGGTTTGTAATTTTTAAGTTTAATAGATAATTCACAGTTTGGGGCTTTAAATTAATTTGCAATTATTATGACAGCAAAAATATTTAAATTAAAAAATAAAACCGATAAAATTCTATTATTCTCGATTAAAAGCACACTTTATACCATTTTAATGATTCTTAACTTACATTAATTAAGGTGACGCAAACTGCAAAATCGTTTAATAATTCACTTAATATAAGATATTACTTAAAATAGTAAGACACTCATAATTAACACATTACATTTCTACTAAAATAAAAAAAAATTCGCAAAAATAATGATGGTATATTACATTAACATATACGTTTTATCTAATTTTTAATACATGCATCAATAATTGTAGTATTTCACAATTATTAAGGGTAATGATTAAATATTTTCTATCCTAATTGTTCGGTAATTCACTTTTTCTTAACTATTTATACAAATAAATCTATTTGATAAAAATTTGTGAAATTGAATTACAGTTAAACATCCATAATAAAAAGGATCGTTCCAATTTTTTTGGACCTTAATGACCAAAAATGTGTTATTCATCGATAATAATAGCTTTTTGTAGAAAATACCACTCTTGGTGAATACTATTTTCTTTTTTTGTATAACTTTATTGGAGAAGTAGTATCTAAATCTATTTCCGACAAGGCTTAAGTAAATTTCAAAAAAATACAAGTCTTATATTTATTTAATAATCAAGTTATTGTAAAATAAATAAAGGTGTTCATTTTGCATCAGTGAACTGTAAATTTGAATTTAAGTTATGTTTTTTCAATGTTTAGCAACAATTTTTTTTAATATTTCACTAAATTTTAATTTGAATATAATTAAGATGGAAAGCCTTAGCAACAATAGTATAGACAACCTTATATTTTCGAATCAAATGTTGTATCCAAAAAGTGATTTGCAAGAGCTTTTTGCAAAACAAGCAGAAATGTTTCCTAATTCAATAGCACTTGAATTTGAAAAAAAACAGGTTACTTATAGCGAATTAGCGAAAATGACAAATCAAATGGCGAATTATTTTTTGTCGCAAGGATTATGTCCTGGACAATTTGTTGCCGTATCAATGGATCGAACTCCAAAGTTAATCGCTTCTCTTTTTGCTGTTTTACAATGTGGTGCAGCTTATTTACCATTAGATCCCAAATTTCCAACTGCACGTTTAGAATTTATGCTTAAAGATTCTGAAGCTAGTTTTTTGTTAACTACAAAATCACTTTCAACTTTATTACCCAATTGTTCAAAAACTATATTGATTGAAGAAGTATTGTCATTACTTGACCAAAATTCAGAAACACCTGTTCCAATTGCTGTTTCTCAGGAAGCTGTTGCCTATATAATTTACACTTCGGGATCAACAGGACAGCCTAAAGGAGTAACTGTCACTCATAAAAATTTAGTAAACTTCCTGTTTAGCATGGCACTTGAACCTGGGATAAGTGTAGACGATAAATTATTGTCAATTACTACAATTTCTTTTGATATTGCGGGTCTAGAACTATTTCTACCGTTAATTAAAGGTGCTAGAGTAGTTTTTGCTGATTACGAAACTACTCGTGACGGCCACCTTTTGCTTGATCTTATACAAAATAAAGGAATTACAATAGTACAAGCCACACCAACAACATGGCAAATGTTACTTGATTCTGGCTGGGAAAATCCGCTAGCAATAAAAGCACTTTGCGGTGGTGAAGCTATGCCGTTAAACCTTGCCCATCAGCTAATTTCAAGATGTGATTCACTTTGGAATATGTATGGCCCAACAGAAACTACGATTTGGTCGGCCATAAAACAAATTCAGGCAGATGACAAATTAATTACAATTGGATTACCTATTGCCAACACTCAAATCTATTTATTAGATAAACAAGGGCAAGCCGTTGAAGCTGGGGTAATTGGAGAAATAGTTATTGGTGGAGATGGTGTAGCTCAAGGGTATTGGAAACGTCCAGAACTTACCTCTGAAAAATTCATATCAAATCCATTCTCGACAGAACGCAACTCCATTCTATATCGTACTGGAGACCTAGGAAAATTATTGCCAACAGGGGAATTTCAATGCTTAGGACGTATAGACCATCAAGTGAAACTTAGGGGTCATCGTATTGAATTAGGCGAAATAGAAGCTACTTTAAATAGTATTCCCGGTGTAAAACAATCCGCAGTAATAGTTAGTAATTATTTAGGAAACGAGGCCAAACTTGTAGCCTATTTGAAATCTGGTGAGCCATTACAAGACGAAAAGCTAATTCACGATGCCATTTCCAAAATTTTACCCGATATATTATTACCATCTAAATATATTTGGGTGGATGATTTTCCAATAACTCCTAATGGAAAAATTGACAAAAAAAACTTGCCTGTTCCTGAATATAACAGACCTGATTCCGCTCCTCTTTTCAAGAAACCCAGTACACAATTAGAAAAAGATATCGCAAAAATCTGGAGTGAAGAATTGCAAATACCAAGTATTGGTATTGATGATGATTTTTTTGATATGGGAGGTAGCTCTGTACTAGCTCAAAAAGTTACTTCACTGATGAGACAACGCTTATCTATAGATGTACCTGTTTCAAAAATCTATATTCACCCCACAATTAGTGAACTTTCCACTATTTTAGGAGAGAATAAAAATGGGGAGGATTTGTTTGTGTTCAAAAATTCTAATCATGAAACAACTTCTGCTGACATAGCCATTATTGGTATGGCTGGAAGATTTCCTGGTTCGGATTCAATAGAGGAATTATGGAAAAATCTCAGAGATGGTAAAGAAACAATCTCCTTCTTTACAAAAGAAGAATTAGATGTTAGCTTACCTGAAAGTCTTCGTAAAGATCCCCTTTATATTGGCGCAAGAGGACTTTTGCCTTCGGCTAAAACATTTGACCCCGGTTTCTTCGGATTAAATCCACAACTTGCTGCGGCTATGGACCCTCAAATACGAGTATTTTTGGAAATTGCTTGGGAAACACTCGAGCAATCAGGACATTTGCCTAAACATTATAAAGGAAGTATTGGAGTATATTCAGGTAGTGAAATCAATACTTATTACGAAAACAATATATTTAACAATAACGAACTAAAAAGCCAAATAGGGGATTTACAAATATATACTGTAAATGGAAAAGATTTTATAGCCCCTCGCACTTCCTATCATTTAAATCTAAAAGGACCTTCCGTTAGTGTTCATTCTGCCTGTTCTACTTCATTGTTAGCCGTTGCTGAAGCTGTAAAAGCAATAAGAACCGGTATGTGTGACATCGCTCTTGCTGGAGGATCTAGCGTAACGGCACCTATATATAGCGGTCATCTTTATGATGACGGATTTATCAAAAGTCCCGATGGACGCACTCGCCCTTTTGAAGCTTCTGGAAAAGGTACTGTTTTTAGTGATGGAGCTGGTGTAGTTTTACTTAAAAGATTGGAAGAAGCCCAAAAAGATGGAGACATTATTTATGGACTAATTAAAGGAGTTGGCGTAAATAATGACGGAGGTGAAAAAGGCAGTTTTATGGCTCCAAGTGCCAAAGGTCAAGCTGGAGCGATCATCAACGCGTTTAATGATGCTCAAATATCACCTTCAACCATTAGCTATATGGAAGCTCATGGTACAGCAACTCCCATCGGAGATCCAATAGAAATTGAAGGACTTAAAATAGCCTATGGCAAGCAAGAAAAAAATGGTTTTTGTGCATTAGGGTCCATCAAAAGTAATATGGGACATACCACAGCCGCTGCTGGTGTTGCAGGTCTAATTAAAACCATATTGGCAATGCGCCACAAGCAAATACCTCCGATGGTCGGTTTCAATACCTCAAATCCAAATATAGATTTTACCAATAGCCCTTTCTTTATAAACAATAAATTGATTGATTGGGAAGTTGATGGTCCAAGAAGAGCTGGTGTAAGTTCTTTTGGTATCGGCAGTACAAATGTTCATGTTATTGTCGAAGAATATGAAATGGAATCTAAACCCTCTTCTATTGGACGACCTCTTCAATTACTACTGTGGTCTGCCAAAAATCAAACCAGTTTATTGGGTTATGAAAACGCCTTAGGTAACTTTATTAACACTTCAATAAAAACAGCTTTGGCAGACATTGCTTATTCATTGAATATAACTAGAGAAGACTTTAACCATCGAAGTTTTTTAGTCGCTGGATCTACCAATGATGCAGCCGAAAAATTAATTTCTACAAAAACAAAAAGCACAAAATCCTCCATATTAAATAGTGTGCCTAACGAAATCGGATTTCTCTTTCCTGGACAAGGAGCTCAGTATTTGCAGATGGGTAAAACACTTTATGATAACGAAAAAGTGTATCGTGACTCAATAGACAAATGTGCTGAATTATTGATGGAAGATTTAAATTTGGATATTCGTCATATCATTTATCCAGAAAGTAATTCTACTGAGGCCGAAGAACTTCTAAAAAATACCAGATTAACGCAACCTGCCTTATTCGTTACAGAATATGCTTTGTCTCAATTGTGGATGAGTTGGGGAATAAAACCAACTTTCCTCTGTGGACACAGTATTGGTGAATTTACCGCCGCACATTTAGCTGGAATATTTACTTTAAAAGATGCCTTACACATAGTTGCTTTGAGAGGAAGTTTAATCAGTCAACTGCCAGGTGGATCTATGTTAGCTGTTCGTGTGTCAGTGGAAAAGGTATATGAACTACTTCCTACTACCCTTTCGGTTGCTGCTATAAATTCAAAGCAGTTTTGTGTTGTGTCAGGAACAAAAAAAAATATTGCTAATTTCAATCAAAAACTTGATTACCTAGATATTCCAAATAAGTTATTGGTTACCAGTCATGCATTTCACTCTTCGATGATGGATCCAATTATAGATGATTTCAAAAATGAATTAGAAAAAATAAAATTAAGTATTCCAAGACTACCTATTATTTCCACAGTATCAGGAACTTGGCTTACAGACATAGAAGCCACAAGTCCATTGTATTGGGTCAATCATTTGAAAAACACAGTCCGATTTGCAGATGCAATGGATACTGCATTCGAATTGGATGATTTTATACTATTAGAAGCAGGCCCTGGTCAAACGCTGACTACTTTAGCTCGACAGCAAGCTGCTGGAAAAATCATTGCTGCTTTTCCTAGTTTAACCATCCCTAAAGAAGAGCAGGAAAATGAATATGCTACTGTATTAAATGCCTTAGGTGAGTTATGGATCAGAGGTTTAAATCCTGATTGGAAAGCTTTTTATGCTCAACAACAAAGACAAAAAATCGATTTGCCAAGTTATGTTTTTGATCGCAAACTTTGTTGGATTGAACCCTTAATTTATAATCAAACAACGCTGGTTCAAAAGTCTGTAGGTGTTGAAGTTCCTTTAGTTTCTAATACAGCTAAAGTTACAATAAAAGCGGAAAGCGGTAGTATTAAAAAAAATGAATCAAGAAAAGATTCAATACTTGTTAAAATTTCAGAAATCATAAAAAATGCGTCGGGTATAACTTATGATTTAGATTCGGCTTCAAATACTTTCTTAGAACTAGGTTTAGATTCATTATCTCTTACTCAATTATCAGGAAGATTGAAAAAAGAGTTCAATTTACCCATTACTTTCAGACAACTGAACGAAGGATTTAAAACACCTTCACTTTTAGCTGATTATTTAGACCAAAATCTTCCCGAAGAAGAGGCTGAAAATTTCAATAAAGAGTATGAAGTGGTTTCAAACCAAACAATTGAAACTTTTGGTCTAACTAATAAAATACCAATATCATCAAATCAAAATCAAATTTCATTAGAACAAATTGTTCAACAAATTCAGCTTTTAAGCCAGAAGATAGACCAATTCCAAAATAATCAAAATACTTTTTTAAATGGAAGCACTTCAGGTACTCATCTAAAAACAGAACCTTTAGTTTCGATTGAACATACTAATGAAATTCAAATTAGTATAAATGGAGTTCTAAAATCAAAAAAAAAGCATACAATTATAGCTGACGAGCCTCCTGTTTTAGGCAGTAAA
>Ga0214162_1000339_pt1 | contig 11032 bp, 13 predicted proteins | sample LakMenepilimnion_3_FD_153000 | JGI IMG/M metagenome (GOLD analysis project Ga0214162, IMG submission 153000) | Freshwater microbial communities from Lake Mendota, WI - Practice 20APR2010 epilimnion v5 | ecosystem: Environmental > Aquatic > Freshwater > Lake > Epilimnion/Euphotic zone | place...
GCTCTTCTCGATTTTAGCTTTTATCTCAGATGGAACATGGGGGCTCTTGGCAGGAACTGCGCGGGCTTGGCTAGCAAGTGATGAGAAACGGTTAGAGCTTTTAAGAATAATTGGAGGCTGTGTGATGATTATCTTGGGTCTATTGGTGATCGCGTCAGCCCTTCGTGATTTAATCAATACATGAGTTCATCAACTGCTCCAAAGATAGTTAAACCTGAAAAACCAGCGCGCGACACTATTGCGCCATCGGATTTAACCTTCGGGCTCTCAACCTGCAAGCGCTGTCTCTGGATTAAATATTGGTTTAAGGTCACGATGCCCGGGCAATTCCCACTAGTAAAACCGCTCTCATCCGCGCAGGAAGAACACTTTCGTCGCGCATCCATGCCTGACCTTGATCCATCACTTGCTCCAGGCGTTGTTAAGCAATGGGGGCAATGGGTTAAGAGCGCGCCAATTGAGATAAATGGTGAGGTAACCCGTTGGCGCATTCTCGGAATTTATGACCTACTCGCCCATTATGACGATGGCAGCGTTGGGATTGTCGATTGCAAGGTCTCTGACTCAGATCGCGATAACGCGCAGTTCTACGCGCCACAACTTGAGGCTTATGCCTATGCGCTGGAAAATCCCGAGAAAGGTAAACCATTCCCAGTTTCATCAATGGGTCTGCTGGTTTGGAAGCTAGCCGGCGTAACGCCAACTGCAGATGGCACCCACGGCTTTGGCGTGACTCAACGCTATCTACATGTCACGCGCGATCAAGCGCAGTTTAATTCTCTGATCGCTAATTTAATTGGTGTTATTGAAGGTGAACTACCTGATGCAGGAGTTGATTGCGATACCTGTAACTATTTAACAAAGCGGCTCTCGCTCGAAAGTTAATTAACCTTCGTCGTCTTCCGTACTTTTCTTCGCCTTGGTGGCGTAGGTATCTACATATTCCTGTCCAGATAGCGCCTGAATCGTGTGCATGATTTTATCTGTGACATCACGTAGGTGCTGTAAATCTGTCGAATCACCTTCAAAGTACATCGGCTCACCAAAGATCATCTCAACTCGCATCACCTTTGGAACGACAGTTCCGGTTGGTTGGATCTTTTCAGTGTTAAACATCGCAACTGGAATAACAGGTGATCCTGACTCGATCGCAAGTCGAGCAATACCTGAGCGCCCTTTATAGAGGCGACCATCTGGTGAGCGCGTACCTTCAGGGTAGATACCAAGACACTTTCCTTCAGCTAAAACTTTTAAGCCGGTAATCAACGCCGCTTCGCTGCGCCGCCCACCTGAGCGATCAACTGGAACTTGTCCGAGGGCGATAAAAGTTAACTTCTTCAATAACCCTTTTGGGCCAGGTGATGTGAAGTACTCGCTCTTTGCTAAGAAGGTGACCTTCCGTGGAACAACTAGCGGCATGAATATGGAATCGCTAAAAGATAAATGGTTGGAGGCGATGATCACTGGGCCAGAACCTGGAACATGGCGAAGACCCTTTACCTTTGGGCGAAAGAGCACCATCAAAAACGGCGTTAAGAAAGCGCGCAGAATGCCGTAAGGCAGGTTGTTCATGGCGTTAATTTAGCGCTTAACCAACCCATAACCAACCTAATGTGCGAATATGAACCATGGAGCGCAAGCGATGAGCGGCAAAGACCCTGGAAATAGTGAGCCAGATGACGCCACTGAACGCGAGTTAATTGATCTGGAATTTCAATCAATGGTTGAAGGTCTGTCACTTGATGAATCTTCTCCAACAACGTATTTAGATGAACTTGATAAATTTGAAGATCAGAATCGTTTTCAACCACCAGCGCCACCAAGAGTTGGGTTGGGCGAAACTTTAAAACGAGCGCTAAATTCAATTAAGAATTGGACGAACGGCCCTACTTTTCGTGACGATGATGGTGCAGCGCTCTAAATTCTAGAGAGATCGGCAACGCCAACTAATCCGGCGTTATTGCCAAGTTCTGCTGGAACAATTTCTGGGTATGGATGTTTTCCAGAGAATGGAATAAGACTCAGCGCTGCTTTACGAGTCGGCGCCAAGAAGATCTCGCCCGCATCAATGACTCCCCCGCCAAGCACGATGCAAGATGGATCGATCACGGCACAGAGCGATGCGATGCCCGCTCCTAAGTAACTCGCCATCGTATTAAATGCCGCTAGGGCAACAGGATCTTCGTCACGCGCTGCTTCAGTAATGTGATGGCCTTTAAGACCTTCTAGAGTTCCATCGCCACGCGCCAATAAATTTCGTGCTAAATCAGGGCTAGCGCTAATCGCCTCACGTGCATGTCGCATCAAGGCAGATCCTGAAGCGTATTGTTCAAGGCAACCACGAATTCCACATCCGCAGAGATGGCCATCGGGAACGATGCGAATATGTCCGAGCTCAGCACCAATTCCAAATGCACCTCTAAATACAGAGCCAGCGAGAATCAAACCTCCACCAACCCCAGTTCCTAAGGTAAGCATCATTAAATCTTTTCGACCGCGGCCTGCTCCAAATTTAAACTCTCCCCATGCTGCAGAGTTTGCATCATTTTCAAGAACGATTCGCTTGCCAATTATCTTGGTTAGCTCTTGATCTAAATTAACCCCATTCCACCCAGCGATATTTGGCGTTGCCAGGATTGTTTGGCGGTCAGATGAGATAAATCCCGCAGCTGAAACTCCGATTGATTCAACGGGGAACTGCTTCGATAGTTCGATTGCGACATCAGCGATAGTTTCAGTTAGCGCCCTGCCGCCTTCGCGTGGAGTATCACGGCGTGCGGTTGCGAGTATTTCTCCTGCTTGCGAGACCACTCCACCAAGGACTTTTGTTCCACCGACATCTATGCCGATGGTATTTGAATTATCTTTGCTCATTAAGGCTCTTAACGGCGCTAGATCTCCGTGAGGAAATCAGCCTTCGATATGTTCTTTAAGTTGCTTTAGCGCCGAGTCAATTGTCGATTTCTCTTGTTTAGTGATCATCATCGCCGGAATTGGCATTGATAGACCTACAGAAAGTTGGTAAGTAACAGAAGTCGTATCAGAGTCAAGGCTCTTCAGTAAATATGCGCCATCCATCTTTGTCAAAATATTTGCATCTTCCAATGAGAAGGTGACTCTGTTCGGTGCTTCTGACCATTCGAAGTTAAGAGTTACGACATCTTTTACCGCGCCAGCATCTACTGAAAGGGTTGCCTTGGTGGTTCGCCCCTGGCCATCGCTTTCTAGGACATCTACCTTTTTAAAGGCGCCCGACCACTGTGGGTAATCGGCTATTGCAAAGAGGGTGGCTGCAACCTGATCAAGGGGGGCATCGATGGGGATCGTTGAACTGCTCATATCGCTCATGGCTGTAGGTTACCTGAGAAGGCTGAGAAAAAAGTACTTCGTTGCCTCTCCCCTTTTTTCAAAGTGGGCGCTAGCGTTAGCGCCATGAATGAAATCTCAATCCCAGCGCTAGTACCTGCTGCATCAACCGGAAACCTCACTAATTTAATCGCTGAACGCGCTTGGTTTGAACCCAATCGCACGATGCTCTCACGCCCATTAGGCGATGGATGGCAGAAGGTATCTGCAAAAGAGTTGGAAGAAGAAGTCCGCGCGACCGCTAAAGGTTTGGTCGCTGCTGGAATTCAAATCGGTGATCGTGTCGCAATCATGGCGCGTACCCGATACGAATGGACGATTCTTGATTTCGCGATCTGGTTCGCTGGTGGATGCGTTGTTCCAATTTATGAAACTTCTTCAGCAGAACAAGTTGATTGGATTCTGAGCGACTCAGGCGCGGTTGGACTCATTGTTGAAACGCCAACACATCGCGAACTCGTTAATACAGTTCTTCCATCACACACTAAACATATTTGGACAATGACCGAAGATGTTCTCTCAGTTCTAGCCGCAGCAGGCGCACATATCGGAGATGATGAAATTGATCGTCGTCGCAACGCCCTCTTGCCAGATACGCTCGCAACTCTGATCTACACATCTGGAACAACTGGAAAGCCAAAGGGTGTTCAACTAACTCATGGCAACTTCTTATCAGAGTGCGGAAATGTTGTTGAAGGCGCTAGCAATCTCTTCTTGAAGCCAGGCGGATCAACCCTTCTCTTCTTGCCTGTCGCCCACGTATTCGGTCGCATGGTTCAGATCGGTGCAATTCGCGCTGGACTTCACTTAGCGCATTGCAGCGATCCAGTTGGCAGATTGCAACCAGATCTTGCTTCCTTTAAGCCAACCTTCGTTCTCGCTGTTCCACGTATCTTTGAAAAGGTATACAACGGCGCAGAAGCTAAGGCTGATGCTGCAGGAAAAGGAAAGATCTTCCGAAAAGCAGCAGAAGTTGCAATTGCTTATAGCGAAGCGATGGATAAGCGCGGTTTCAACCCGCTACTGACCCTCAAGCATGCGCTCTTCGACAAGTTGGTATTTTCAAAGATCCGCACCGCCCTAGGTGGAAATGTTGAAGCAGCGATCTCAGGTGGTGCACCTCTTGGAAGTCGCCTCGGACATTTCTATCGTGGCGCCGGTGTAACAATCTATGAAGGTTACGGACTTACTGAAACAACAGCTGGCGCAACGTTAAACATGACTGGCGCGTTAAAGGTCGGAACTGTTGGAAAACCTATTCCAGGAACATCTGTGAAGATCGCCGATGATGGAGAAGTTCTAATCAGAGGTCCAATCGTGATGCGCGGATATTGGCAGAACGATGAAGCTAATGCGGAAGTCTTTACCGAAGATCGCTGGTTTAAATCCGGCGACCTTGGAAAGATCGATGAAGATGGCTTCCTATCGATTGTTGGTCGTAAGAAAGAACTCATTGTTACTGCAGGTGGAAAGAACGTTGCTCCAGCAGTCCTTGAAGATCGTCTGCGCGCCCATGCTCTCGTAAGTCAATGCGTTGTCGTTGGCGATAACCAACCATTTATCGCAGCGCTAGTGACAATTGATCAAGATGCCCTCAAAGGTTGGATCGCTGCCAATAAGAAGGATGGCGCAACCATCGCAACTCTGACCCAAGATCCTGATCTAGTTGCAGTGATTCAGACCGCCGTGGATGAAGCAAATAAAGCGGTAAGTAAAGCTGAATCAATCCGCAAATTCACTATCCTTCCAACAGATTTCACAATCGCGGGTGGACAATTGACTGCAAAGCTTTCTATTAAGCGACATGTAGTTGCTCAAGAGTTTGCTAAGGAGATTTCTGAGCTCTTCGCTAAGTGAGCAGCCCCGCAAGGATTGAACTAGCTCGCGATCTCCACGATGGCATAGCTCAAGATCTAGTAGCCCTCGGCTACGAGTTAGATCTGCTCCTGGGTGCAACTGAATCAACGGTGCAATCGCGCCGGGAAATTCGCGCGCTGCGCTTTAAAATCGATGATCTCATCGCAAAGGTAAGGCGTGAGATGTATGCGCTGCGAGATCCTGAAGTAACGACCTTCCAGGAAGCGCTGAGCGAACTCGTCGAAGAGATTTGTGGAGATCTCCACGTAACCCAGACCATCAGCCAGATCTCAATTCCAAATTCCTATCAATCTGAGTTAAAGGCTATTGCGACCGAACTGCTTCGCAACGCAAAAGTTCACTCTAGGGCTAGCCATATTGAAGTACTTTTGAAAGGCGTTGAAAATCGCACCTACTTAGAGGTAAGCGATAACGGAGTTGGAGGTGCGCAGGTGAATACCTCACGTTTAGGACGTTTAGGTTTAGTTGGAGTTAAAGAGCGCGTTGAGCAACTACACGGACAGTTTGAGATTATCTCCACTGAGAACGGAACCCGCATAAAAGTCGTTCTGTGAAAGGCGCGGTAGGACTCCCAAGAATTCTGGTGGTGGACGATCACGCTGCAATTCGCGCCGGATTATCACGCGCCATTGAAGAGTCAGAGATGATCTGTTGCGCAATGGCGGCGAGTAAATCTGAGGCACTGGCGCAATTAGCGCATACAAATCCTGATGCCATGGTTGTTGATTTAAATCTACCCGATGGCAGTGGATTGGATCTAGTTCGCTGGGCACGCAAGAGTTCAAGCGATATTGCAATCGTGATGCTCACGATGAGTGAAAGCGAGAGCGATTTAATTGCCGCAATGAGCGCTGGTGCCAGCGGGTATGTTAAGAAGAGCGCCCCCTTAACGGAGTTGATATCTGTGTTAAAACGAGCTCTGCTTGCACCAAACTCCTTTACCGCAGCTGACATAGTTACCGCTCTCAAAACCGTATCTGCTACGAAGTTGTTGACGCAACGAGAAGTTGAAGTACTGCGGGCTCTTGCACGTGTTGGAGATATCCGCCAACTAGCGTCACAACTACATATCTCTGAATCAACCTTTAAAACTCATGCCAGCGCCATATATCGAAAACTTGAGGTCTCTAATCGACTAGCTGCGATAAAAATTGGAATTGAATCAGGGATTATTTAAACAAGGCGTTAAATTGCTTTGACCAAATCTCCCAGCGCCATTTCTCAATAATCCAACTGCGCCCAGCCGTGCCCATCGCTTTTGCCTTCGCTGGATCGTCAAACAGTTTAATAATTGCGCTCGAAATTTCTACCGTTGAAGTACCGTCAACGCTAAAACCGGTTACGCCCTCATCAACAGCATCAGGTGCTCCCCCAGAACGCCCTGCGACTACCGGCAAGGCGCATGAACTAGCCTCTAGATAAACAATTCCTAAGCCCTCAACTTCAAGGCCAGCTAACCGCGATCTGGAAGGCATTGCAAAGATATCTCCAGCGCAGATATAGCGGGGCAGATCTTTATATTGGATGCGCCCGATAAATGTAACTGCCTGCGAAAGCTTAAGTTTTTCAACTATCTTTGTAAGATCTTTTCGATATGGGCCTTCTCCAACCATCAAGATGTGTGCGGTTGGATGTTTTTCTAAAATAGCCGGCAATGATTGAATCAAAAAATCTTGCCCTTTACGGTGGACGAGTCTGCCCACGCTGACTATTACTTTCTTATCAATTAATCCTAGATCTCTTCGCAATTGAATCGATCCTGAATCTGGCGCAAAATGATCGGTATCAATGCCTGGTGCGATCTTTACAAGCCTTGACTTAGCCTTAGTAGAAAGCGCTTTCGCAATTTCACTCTTTGTAAATTCCCCAAGATAAGTCAGATGATCCACGTTATTACCGATAAATGAAATCGCGGAAGAAAATGGCCATAACTTCGCCCACCAGACTTCATGGCCATGGGTTAGCGCAACGATATTTACTACGCCTTTTCTACGCAGACTACGGGCCATGATTGCAAGGGGCGCTGCGGCACCGAAAAATACCTGTTTGATTGAATCGCGCGCGATAACTTTCTTAACTCTACGAATTACACGCGGAGTCGGAAGTAATATCTTGGAAGGATCGCGTATTACCTCAACTCCAAAATCTCGCAACCAACCTTGATCGTACGAAGTTGTATCGCCTTGCGCGGAGGTATAGACAATTATTGATCCTTTAGGGGAGCGTTCGATTAGCCCCATTACGAAGGTTTCGATACCACCTGCGCGGGGACCAAAGTCATTGGTTATGCAGAGTATTTTTCCTAATGCGAATTCAGACATTTACTTCGGCAGCTAGAGTCTTCGGGCGCCGATGTAAGGTTTATTTCCTAAGTTAGATGCGCTTGCAACCTTTACTCGTGAACCAGATCGCGGAGCGTGCACCATCTTTCCGCCACCTAAGTAGATACCAACGTGAGAAATTGGCCGCCCGAAGAATACGAGATCACCGGCGGCTAAATTAGAGCGACTAACAGATTTTCCATAGTTAAATTGAGCGCGCGATGAGTGAGGAAGTGAGACGCCGGCAGTTTGAAAAGCGCGCATCGTCAGCCCTGAGCAATCCCAGTAAGTCATACCTGCTGCGCCAAAGACATATTTATCGCCTATCTGCTTTAAGGCAAATTGCAGAGCCTTTCCAGCGCGACCTGATACCGCACCGGCTTTCTTAGCGGCGGCAAGTGAGGATGCTTGGTCGGCATCTTCTTCTTCTTGTGCAAGTCTGGCTAAACGTTCACGATCCTCTTTCTTTAACTTTGATAAGAGCGATTCGGCTTCAGCTAACTTCGCCACCGCTCGAGCACTTTGCGCCGCCAATTTCTTCTGAGTAGCTTTAACTAAGGCAAGTTTGTCATTGACCGTTAATGAGGTAGCCGTTAGTCGTTGCTTGGCTGCTTGAAACTTTCGTAGCTCAACTGATTTCTTTCGGGTAATCGCTTCTAACGATCCTGCCGCAGAGAGATAGAGCGCTGGATCTGAAGAGAAGAGGAGCTCAAGGCTCTGGCTTAACCCTCCCGTTTTAAATTGTTCAACTGCGATCGCGTTGAGAGATTTTGAGAGCGCGTTAACGCTCTGACTTTGCACAGCCGCCTTCGCCTGGATACCTTGGAGTTGGCCATTTAGCGCCGCTAACTTAACCTTCGCTTCTTGGGCGCCTTCGGCGGCAGTTGTCGCCTCTTCCTCGAGTAGGCGAACACGCGCCTGAACCTGTGCCAGAGTTTGAGCGGCATCAGCGCTTGGCACAGTAAGTAGCGGGGCGATCAGCGAGATCATCGCGCCGACTAGAGCCGCCACAGGGCGCTTTGAGATGAGCCGAGTTGAGATAGACATAGGGTTAAAGGCTAACGGTGGCCGCTCTTGCAACTCAAACCGAAATAAGCGTGGCTACCTGTGAATTTATCCCTATCTACGCTCGCCCAGCGGAGTTATAGCGCAATGGTCGGACCAAACCACGTGATGAGAGCAGATCGATAGCCTCTGCCGTTCTGTCAGGGATTTCGCAGATATCAGGACGGTTATCGCTCTTAAGAGTTGAGAGAAGGAAGGTGAGAACGCAATCGTTGCAACCGATATCGCGAACTGCACATGTTTCACAGGTAATTATCATGAAGGAAACGGTACTTGCCTGCACTGACATCTACTTTGGCGCGAGATAGCCTTTTCGCTATGGCCGTCTTCGCAACTCTGGTGACCGGAAGCGATGGCTCAACGACAAAGGGCGGTTCATCGCGAGCGATCACCAGCGGGGCCGACCGTAGCGAATTCCTCGCTCGTCGCCGCACCGCAGATTTCATCTTGATCGGTGGCAAAACTGCCCGAAGCGAGCCCTATCACCGCACCCCTGTTCCAGTAGTAATCGCCTCGCGTTCGATGGTTAACGCACTCACCGCTAATCGAGATGCGTCTTGGTGGAATTGCTCGCCAAGTGCGGCGCTAGATCGTGGAATAAAGAAGTTTGGTAGCAACGTATTGGTAGAAGGTGGCGCAAGTTTTATCTCTGAATTGATTAGCAATCGCTCTTTAGATGGAATTTATCTCAGCGTTACGCCAGAAAGTGGCGGCGAAGCTAAAATTGATTATCAAGAACTCTTAGCGAAATTTTCCGAGGTGACAGAACGCGAAGTTGATGGCACCAAATTCTTTGAAGCGCGTAATTTGAAGCCTTAGAAGGCAGAAATTATGGCAACGCCAGCGACTGCAGCGGCGATTCCGATGTACTGAACTTTATGAAGTCTCTCGTGCAGGAACTGAAAGGCAAGCAGCGCAGTAAAGATCGGATAGAGCGCTCCAAGTACCATCGCAAGAGTTAAGTTGCCCTTTGTGGTTGCAACTCCTAAAAGCAAATTAGCTAAGAAATCTGCAACACCGATAAAGATCAAGATCGGCGCATGCTTAAAGTTCAAGCCACCAAGTGTTTTATATCTGGCAAAGATTCCGAGTGATACAAAGAAAGTTGTAAATCGCATCATCACCATCGTCATAAGTGCGCTGCCTTGCGAACCAATCGCCATGAAGGTAAGGGCGGTACCGAAACCACCGGCCGCTCCAAGTGCGAGAATTAGCGGCTTTAACGGAAGTCCTTGCGAAATTTCTGGACCACTTGCTAAGAAAGCGCCGACTATGGCGAGAGCGGCGCCAATAGTTAAAATCATCGAAAGGCGATCGCCTTTTACAAAGAAGGCATAACCAACTGGGATCAAAGCACTTAGCGCGCTGATTGGAGATACAACTCCCATGCGACCGGTAGAAAGTCCAGCGTATAAACAGATCAAACCGATATATCCAAAAATTCCAGCGAGTGCACCTGGAATGAAATAACCATCAGCGCCAAAAGCTTCTGCTGAATAATCCCCTGAGATAACTACTAGACCAATTCCAAAGATCAATCCGATAGCTTGGGTTACTCCAAGAACTGCGATCGCCGGATGGCTCTTACTTAACTTTCCGCCGTGATAATCCGCAGTTCCCCAGAGCGCGCTAGAAAGAAGCGCCAAAAAAGTTGCCATGGGCCTAAGGGTACACACGTTAAAAAGATAGTAAGCGCCCTGCCTCCCACTTAAATGCGCGACCTATCTTTAGAATTAAGCAGTGGATTTAAACCAATTTAATCGCATGATCGAGCATCTGCGCACTGCTACGCCGCGCGCTGAGATCATCTTGGAAGAAGTCCCTGCCCCACAAAAATTAGCTACCTACTCTTTTGCTTTTACCGCAGATGTTTCAAATGGCTTACTTGGTGATGATGAAGATGAAGTTGCATCTGGACGATTTGTTCTACTGCACGAACCCGGCGGACAAGAGACCTGGGAAGGTGAATTTCGCTGCGTAACATTTTTAAGCGCAGATGTAGATGAGGCGATGCAAGATGATCCACTGCTACCTGAAGTCGGCTGGTCTTGGCTGCTGGATTCACTCTCAGCGGCAGGTTGCGAATTTAACGCCCCAAGCGGAACTGTAACTCGCGTCTCTAGCGCATCTTTCGGAAAACTCTCTCCCCGCAACGATCAATCTGAGATCGAAATCCGCGCATCGTGGAGTCCGATCATTAAAGATAGCGCTGAAATGATTAAACATATCGATGCCTGGTGCAATCTCCTTGGCGAAGTTGCCGGACTCCCACCAATCGTCGAGGGCGTAGCGCCTATTTCTGCAGCGCGACGTCGTGTATAAAAATTATTTATGAGTGAAGATATTTCAACTACGGAAGCAGAAGTTGCGGCGGCGCCAACCTCAGTTCCGCTTTTAGCTCC
>Ga0214162_1000340_pt1 | contig 11024 bp, 9 predicted proteins | sample LakMenepilimnion_3_FD_153000 | JGI IMG/M metagenome (GOLD analysis project Ga0214162, IMG submission 153000) | Freshwater microbial communities from Lake Mendota, WI - Practice 20APR2010 epilimnion v5 | ecosystem: Environmental > Aquatic > Freshwater > Lake > Epilimnion/Euphotic zone | place...
CAAGACACTTGTTGATGTAGCTCGCAAGAGCCTTGCAGCACTCTAAGTTCCAATAATGATTGAGAGCCTTAACTCGCCACATGTTGCGCGGGTTAAGGCTCTTATTGGTTCTAGGGGAGTTAAAGAAAGAAAAGCAGCCGGCCAATTTGTTGCAGAAGGATTGCAATGTGCTCGCGAAGCGTTGGTATCAAATAACGGTCCAAAAATCGAAACTCTGTACGTAACTTCAAATGGACGTACCAAGATTGAAGAAATAACAGATTTGTCAACATTCAACGTTGTTGATGTAAGCGATGAAGTAATGAAGGAAATGTCTGAAACGATCACACCTCAGGGCATACTTGCAGTCTGCACTATTCCTCAAGTTACTCTGAATTCAATTGCCTTAAATGGCTCGCGCAGATTCATCTATCTTTCAGAGATGCAAGATCCAGGTAACGCAGGCACAATTGTGCGTTCAGCAGATGCATTTGCGATGGATGCAGTGATCACGTCACCTGGCAGCGTTGATATGTATTCACCCAAAGTCGTGCGAAGCACCGCAGGTTCCCTCTGGCATATTCCTGTATTTGAATCTGTTGCCATTGATGAAGTTTTAGGATTGGGAATTAGTGCATTTTCGCTGGGTGCTGGTGGTACCAAAGAATTAAGTCAGTACCAAAATTCAGGCGATGTGGTAGCTGTATTTGGAAATGAAGCTCGTGGCTTAGCAACGGGACAGAATGTCGATTCGATAGACGTAGTAAGTATTCCGATGCCAGGCAATGCCGAAAGCCTTAATCTTTCAGCGGCGGCATCAATTGTCATGTATCACCTATCAAATATGCGGCCGTAACAAAGCACTACAAGATAGAGTTATGCCCATGCGCGTTGAGGAGATTTCAACCTGGGTACAAGATGCCCGCAAGGCTTTTGCCTCCGCCACAGATCTAGATTCCCTCAAAACTGCCCGACTTGCTCACGCTGGCGATAAGTCACCTATTGCATTGGCATCACGTGGATTAGGCGCTCTCTCACCAGAGGATAAAGCAAGTTTTGGAAAAGTAATCGGGGAAGCAAAAGCGGAGATAGCTCAAGCTTTAGCTGAGGCAACGGCTGTTTTTGAAGCTGAACGTGATCGCAAAGTATTGCTCGAAGAAGTTGTTGATATAACTTTGCCAGTGAATCGCTCACATCGAGGTGGATTGCACCCAATCTCAATTATTAAAAATGAAGTATCGGATTTCTTTATCGAACAAGGCTTTGCTGTCGAAGAAGGGCCAGAACTTGAATCAGGCTGGCTTAACTTTGATGCTCTCAATATTCCAGCAGATCACCCAGCCCGCACCATGCAGGATACTTTCTTCATCGAACCAGTTGAATCTGGAATGGTTTTGCGTCCGCATACCTCGCCAGTTCAGATCCGAACCATGCTTACGCAAGAGCCACCAATTTATGTTGTGTGCCCTGGTCGCACCTTTCGTGCAGATGAACTTGATGCAACACATAGCCCTGTATTCCACCAAGTCGAAGGTCTAGTAATCGATAAGGGCATAACGATGGCCCACCTAAAGGGCACATTAGATAATTTCGCGCGCCACATGTTTGGTCCAGATGTAACCACACGATTGAGACCATCTTTTTTCCCCTTTACCGAACCAAGTGCCGAAGTAGACATCTTCTTTAACAACCGTTGGATCGAATGGGGCGGTTGCGGAATGGTTAATCCAAAGGTGCTTGCTACATGTGGCATCGACACAGATGTCTATAGTGGCTTTGCATTTGGAATGGGACTTGAACGCACGCTCATGGTTCGACATGGCATTACAGACATGCACGACATCGTCGAAGGCGATCTACGTTTTACTCGTCAGTTTGGAGTTGGCCTGTAATGCGCGCGCCTTTATCCTGGATTAAAGAGTTTGTAGAGATTCCTGCATCCATTACCGCTGAACAGATTTCAGATGCTTTGATTCGAGTTGGCTTTGAGGTTGAAGAGATCATTCATCAAGGTGCTGATTTGACCGGTCCACTGAAGTTTGCAAAGGTTGTATCAATCGAAGAAATTACCGAATTCAAGAAGCCTATTCGCTACGTCGGTATAGATTGTGGCGAAAGTGAAACTCGATATGTTATTTGTGGGGCAACAAACTTTGCAGTGGGAGATTTAGTTGTTGCAGCATTGCCGGGTGCGGTTCTTCCTGGTGATTTCGCAATTGGAGCACGTGAAACCTACGGAAAAACATCAAATGGAATGATTTGCTCAGCGCGCGAACTAGGAATCAGCGATGAACATGCCGGCATTTTGGTATTTGCTGAAGGAGAAGTTACGGTCGGTGCAGATGCCATCGAAGCCTTACACATCAATGATGTTATTTTTGATGTAGCTGTAAATCCAGATCGTGGTTATGCGCTCAGTATCCGGGGTATTGCACGCGAAGTGGCGGGCTCATTAGATCTAAAGTTCACTGATCCTGTTGATGCTCTTCGCACTTTGAAGTTTGAAGAAACCGGCAAGGGTGTTGCAGCAAAGATTGCCGATAGATCAACTGCATCTGTTTTCTATCTACGTACCTTGTCTAATTTTGATCCAAAAGCAACAACACCGATCTGGATGCGCCGTCGTATCGAAAAAATGGGAATGCGCTCCATCTCTTTAGTTGTAGACGTTACAAATTATGTAATGCTTGAACTCGGACAACCTTTGCACGCCTTCGATAAGTCAAAGATCAAAGGTGGGTTAACCATTAAGGTCGCTGGTAAAGCCCAAAAGTTCAAAACTCTTGATGGGGTAGAGCGCACTTTAGATCCGAATGACTTGATGGTGTGTGATGATGATCAACCATTAGCTTTAGCAGGAACAATGGGCGGTCTTTCATCTGAGATCAGCGAAACAACAACCGATATCGCACTTGAAGCGGTTCATTTTTGTGAAGTGTGCATCGCCAAGAATTCACGGCGCCACAAGCTTTCATCTGAAGCATCAAGACGTTTAGAGCGAAGCGTCGATCCATCGTTGGCTGAATTTGCTTCTGCTCGATTTGTTCAACTTCTGACAGCTCATAGTTCGGCCCAGCATGTGGCGACTGTGGTTGATGGTGAGCCTATTTACCCACCATTAGTCACCATTGATCCAGGTTATGTGTCAAAGACTTTGGGTTTTGAGATTCCAGCCAAGCAGGTAGCGGATTTATTACGAGTCATTGGCTGCGATGTTGATGAAAAGAGTTTTACCGTTGATCCGCCTTCCTGGAGAGCAGATCTTTTGACTGCTGCCGATTTCACGGAGGAAGTAGCCCGCATGATTGGCTACGACAAGATCCCGTCAATACTTCCGCCTCGACCATTACATGCCACTTTGACCTCGACTCAAAAACGACGTCGCGCTGTAGCAACAATGCTGGCAAGTCGCGGCTTTGCAGAGGTGCAAACATTCCCATTCACCAATCAATCGACAATCGATTCAATGGGATTTGTCGGTGAACGTGCATCCACATACAAAGTGGCGAACCCAATGTCTGAAGAGTTTCCACTCATGCGCGTTCATCTTGTGCCCGGTTTGATTGAAGTTGCCCAACGCAATATCAGCCGTGGCGCAAAGGACTTTGCGATCTTCGAAATGGGATCGATATTCCGTAGTTCACAGAAGTTGGTGCCTGCGATTTCACCTGATTTATCTGAACGCCCAGGACAAAAGATTATTGATGCGATTTTTGCAAGCGTTCCACCCCAGGGATATCACGTAGCTGGATTGCTTGTTGGAAAAATCGAAAATGAGAATTGGCAGGGTAAGGCGCGTTCTTACAATTGGCAGGATGCAATCGCCTTCGCCCAAGATGTTTTGGCTCTGTGCAATCTTGAGTGGACTGTAGCTCGCTCAGATTTAGCACCATGGCATCCTGGTCGATGCGCAGAATTAATTGTTGATGGAAAGGCCGTTGCACATGCTGGCGAACTTCACCCACGCATAGTTGCCGCGTATGGTCTACCTGAACGTTCAGTGGCATTTGCTGTTGCCTTAAGCGCACTCCCGGATTCAGTTCTAGTTCGACCAACCACAGTTGGAACAATGCCAGCGGCGGTTCAGGATGTGGCCCTCATTGTTGAATCAACTATCAGTGCAGCAGATGTTGAGAATGCTTTGCGCGAAGGTGCAGGGGATTTGCTCGAATCGATCACCTTGTTTGATCGCTACGACAAGATTGGCGACGGCAAGATCTCGCTGGCTTTCACACTCGTCTTTCGGGCACAGGATCGCACTCTTACAGGCGAGGAAGTTTCTGCCATGCGGGAGGCGGCCACGGCTGTTGCAGCTTCTAAGTACGGAGCGGTTGTACGCACCGCATAATTATGCATAATGTTGCATAATTATAGATATTCATTTACTCTTAAGCCATGAAAACAGCGGTCATTGGCGCCAGCGGATATGCAGGTGGAGAACTCTTAAGGTTGCTCGCCATCCACCCACATTTTGAAGTAACAGTTGTGAGCGCGCATTCGAATGCGGGGGAGCAGGTCACATCTGTTCATCCGCAATTGCAAAGTTATGCGGGCCGAAGTTTTGTAGCAACCGACTCAATCGATTTCTCCACGCTGGGATTAGTTTTTCTAGCTCTACCTCATGGTGAATCAGCGTCGTTGATTGCAAAGATCCCAGCACATGTAAAGATTGTCGATCTAGGTGCTGATTTTAGATTGGAAGATCCGGCACAGTGGGAAAAGTATTATGGTGGAAAGTACGCAGGGTCTTGGGTCTACGGGTTGCCTGAGCTCGCACCAGGTCAGCGTGAAGCAATCAAAAATGAAAACAAAGTAGCTAATCCTGGCTGTTACGCCACATCGATCTCTATTGGGATCGCACCTGCACTTAATTTGGTAGACGTATCAGACATCGTTGTTGTCGCGGCCTCTGGAACAACGGGCGCAGGTCGATCTGCAAAGATCAATCTATTAGGCAGTGAAGTAATGAGTTCACTCACCTCATACAAATTCGGTGGAGTTCATCAGCACACACCCGAGATCGAACAAGCCTTGTCGGCAGTAGCGCAGAAGCCAGCCATGATCTCTTTCACGCCAATCCTCGCACCGATGCCACGCGGAATTCTTTCCACCATCACGGCAAAACTAAATGCTCCGCTAACTACACAACAAGCCCATGATCTATTTTCTAGACATTACGCTTCCGAATTCTTTGTCGATGTTTTGCCGATCGGGCAGATGCCTAAGACAAGTGCTGTAATAGGTAGTAATAAAGTTCAGTTGCAGGTGTCAGTTGATCAACACACACAGCGTTTAGTTGTTTCGGTAGCCATTGATAATCTTGGTAAGGGTGCTGCAGGACAAGCGATCCAAAATGCAAATTTAATCTGTGGCCTTGCAGAGATAAGTGGTCTCGCACTTGATGGAATTGGCGCTTAGGGCTTTATCGTGATTGTCGTAAAGTTCGGCGGCCATGCCATGAAAGATGAAAATGGTAACTTTGCTAAAGCCATTTCTGCTGCACAAAAGGCCGGGGAGCAGGTAGTTGTCGTCCATGGTGGTGGCCCACAAATCGACGTAGCTCTAAAGGCCAAGGGCATCGTTAGTACCTGGGTGGGAGGATTTCGAGTTACAACCAAGGAAATCTTCGATGTAGTTGAAGAAGTTTTAGTAAATCAAGTTGGTACCGAAGTTGCAGCGACATTAGGTAAAGCCGGAATCAAGGCACAAGCCATGTCTGCACGCACGTTGCCGACTGTGATCGCCAATAGACGAACACAATTAATTGATGGCGCGCCAGCTGATCTTGGATTTGTCGGCAACGTCCAAAGAGTGAATCCATCAGCTTTGCTTGATCTACTGAGTGAAGGGATTGTTCCAGTGGTAGCACCGATATCGTCCGATGAAGATATGGCAACAGGATTAAATGTAAACGCGGACTTCGCAGCAGCAGCAATTGCGGCGTCGCTACAAGCTTCCTCATTGATTATCATGACTGATGTCGCAGGGATATATCGCAACTGGCCAGATAAAGATTCTCTTATTGAGAATATTTCTGCAAGTGAGCTTGAATCAATTAAGGGCGGCTTTGCAGAAGGGATGGCTCCCAAGGTGCAGGCAGCACTCGATGCACTTACATATGGAGCTAAAGCTGTTCGGATTATTGATGGCACAGATCCCGATAGCTTTGCATCTGCGTTAGCTAGTACTGGCGGAACGTTGGTGGTTGCATGACAAACAAGAAGTATTTAAATCGATGGGAAGGTTCTTTACAAAACAACTATGGCAAGCCTGCAATCACTTTGGTTAAGGGTAAGGGAATAGTTGTCACTGATGCGGACGGAAAGAGTTACCTGGATTTTCTTGGTGGAATAGCAACGAGCATATTGGGGCATGCTCATCCGGCAATCGTAAAGGCAGTTACTAAGCAGGTTTCAACACTTAGCCATGTTAGTAATTTTTACGCGCATCCTAATGCGATTGAATTAGCTGAGAAATTGATTGTCATGACTGGAGATAAAGGCGCAAAAGTTTTCTTCTGTCAGTCAGGAGCCGAAGCAAATGAAGCGGCATTAAAACTTTCTCGTCGTACCGGCAAAGTGCGTGTAGTCGCAGCTCAAGGAGCCTTTCATGGTCGCACCATGGGTGCACTATCTCTGACTGGGCAACCCTCTAAACGCGAGCCATTCTTGCCGTTAATTAAAGGCGTCAAGCATGTTCCTTATGGCGACATCGATGCGATACGCAAAGCGGTCAGCAAAAAAACTGCGATGGTAATTATTGAACCGATCATGGGAGAAGCAGGGGTGATTGTTCCTCCACCTGATTACCTACAAGAGCTTCGTATGCTCTGCGACAAGAATGGCGCATTACTGGTAATTGATGCGGTGCAGACTGGCATGGGCAGAACAGGTGATTGGTTTGGTTATGAGTATTCGGGAATCACACCAGATGTAATTACCTTGGCTAAAGGTTTGGGTGGCGGACTACCACTCGGGGCAATGATTGCATTAGGCAAAGCAGCTGATCTATTTCAACCTGGAGATCATGGTTCTACATTTGGTGGAAATCCTGTAACAACCGCTGCAGGTCTTGCAGCGATTAGATATATCGAATCAAAAGGGATTCTAAGCAAGGTTGAAAAGCAAGGTGCGCATTTAATGCAAGAACTAGCACTTATCCCAGGTGTAAAAGAGGTTCGTGGAGCGGGATTGTTACTTGGGATAGAACTGGAATCACTAAAGGCATCTAACGTTGCAGATGCAATGCGAGATGCAGGAGTTCTTGTTAATGCTGCTAATGCAACAACCATTCGAATCGCACCCGCATTGATAGTTTCAGATGCACAGATAAACAAGTTCATAACTATTTTTAGAAAGGTTATTGCTAATGCCAAGTAATGCCCAGTCAGTCTCGGCTCGTAGAGCTAAAGCGATCGCACTGATTCAATCTGGACTAGTGCACTCACAATCTGATCTCGTTGCACTTTTGAAAAAGTCGGGGTACAAAGTTACTCAAGCAACAGCTTCTCGAGATCTAGAAGAAATTGGTGCGGTGCGGGCTCGAAATAAGGATGGCGAAAGCACCTATCAAATACGCGGCACCGCCGATGCTGCGATTGTTCGCAGTACTCCTGTTCCATCCAAACTAATTTTATCCGTTGATCACAGTGCTAATTTGGCGGTCATTCATACTCCTCCGGGCGCAGCCCAGTTTTTAGCGAGTTCTTTGGATAATGCTGCGTTAACTGGGGTAATAGGTACCATCGCTGGAGACGACACGATTATCTTGGTATCCAAGAAAGCGACAGGTGGAGCCCATTTAGCGAAAGAATTGCTTGCTTACGCACAGACTGATGGGAAGAGGAAGTAATGGCTCTATGGGGCGGACGATTTGCGCAAGGAGCCGAGGAATCAGTCTTTGCTCTGTCCAGAAGCGTGCACTTTGATTGGCGCTTAGCTCCGTATGATCTGCGCTCATCAAAGGCGCATTGTGCAATTCTGGAGAAGAGCGGACTGATCGATTCTAAAGATGCCCACTCAATCGCACATGCCCTGACAGAACTTTCAGCTGAGGTCGCATCAGGAAGATTTGTGGCCATCGATTCAGATGAAGATGTTCATAGCGCTTTAGAGCGCGGTTTAACCGAAAAACTTGGAGCCATTGGCGGCGCTCTGCGTGCCGGTCGTTCTCGCAATGATCAAGTAACTACCGATCTAAGACTTTTCTCTATCGACCATATGTTGGAAATCGCCCGATTAATCACAGTGATGCAAACAGCCATTCTTGAAAAAGCATCTGAATATGTTAATGACGCTGCTCCTGGCTTCACACACATTCAACATGCTCAACCAGTTTCTTTTGGTCATGAATTAGCAAAGCATGCTCACGCTTTTGCGCGCGATTTAGATCGGATCGAAAATTGGTTAGCACGCACATCGGTCAGCTCTCTAGGTGCTGGAGCACTTGCCGGATCTTCTCTTGCCCTAGATCCAGCGTTTACTGCTAAGAACTTAGGCTTTACTGCGACATTTGCAAACAGTATCGATGCGGTTAGTGATCGGGATTATGTTGCCGAGGCTCTTTTCATTTGTGCAATGATCGGAAATCACCTTTCACGGATTGGCGAAGAGTGGACATTATGGGCTTCACAAGAATTCGCGTGGGCAAAAGTAGCTGATGCATATTCAACCGGTTCATCAATAATGCCTCAAAAGAAAAACCCTGACATGGCCGAACTAGCTCGCGGTAAATCAGGTCGGTTAGTTGGAAATCTGATGAGCGTTTTAACAATGCTCAAAGGTTTACCTTTTGCTTATAATCGCGATTTGCAAGAAGACAAAGAGCCTTTGTTCGACAGCATTGATACATTAATGCTAGTTCTACCTGCAGTGACAGGAATGATTGCAACTACCGATTTTGATCGAGAAAAAATGGCGCTTGCGGCTCCACAGGGCTTTTCTCTCGCAACTGAAATCGCAGACTATCTTGCACAAAAGAAAGTTCCATTTGCTCAAGCTCATGATGCAGCTGGACAGTGTGTACTTGTGTGTGAAACATCGGGACGCCAGTTGCATCAATTAACCGATGCGGAATTTCTACACATCCATCCACAGTTGGATGGGGGAGTGCGCGATGTCCTTACAGTTCATGGCGCAATCAATTCGCGTACAACTTCTGGCGGAACAGCCCCAGCACTTGTCGCTACTCAAATAAAAGATGCCTTAGCCGCCAATTCCAAAACCGAGAAAGAAATTGCCAGCAAGCACAGGGCATTTTCAGAGATGATGAGCGCATGAACCTGATTGAAGATCTTCGCTGGCGTGGATTATTAGCCCAGACAACTGATGAGGCAGCACTACTCGAGGCTTTGAAAAAGCCAACAACTCTCTACGTGGGCTTTGATCCAACTGCGCCATCACTTCATGCAGGAAACTTGGTTGTGCTTCTGGTGCTTCGTCGTTTTCAATTAGCAGGACATAATCCAATTGCTTTGGTTGGCGGTGCTACTGGATTAGTAGGTGATCCAAGCGGCAAGAGTGAAGAGAGAACTCTCAATAGCACCGAAATCGTTGAAGGCTGGGTTAGCCGCATCCGTAAACAAGTTTCTGCATTTCTTGATTTTGATGCTCCAAAGAATCCTGCAACAGTTGTCAATAACCTCGATTGGACATCACCGCTTAGTGCAATTGAATTCTTGCGTGATATCGGCAAACACTTCAGTGTTAATCAAATGCTTTCCAAAGATTCTGTATCAGTCCGACTTGAGGGCGGTGGGATTTCATACACCGAGTTTTCGTACCAAGTTTTACAGTCATATGATTTTCTAGAACTCTACCGACGCAACAATTGCACATTGCAGGTAGGCGGTTCTGATCAATGGGGAAATATCGTTGCTGGTTTGGATCTCATTCGTCGTGTCGAACAAGGAAGTGGACATGCACTAACCGTGCCTTTGTTGATGAAGGCCGATGGCACCAAGTTTGGCAAGACTGCAGGTGGCTCAGTGTGGCTAGACCCCGAAATGACTTCTCCTTATTCCTTCTTCCAGTTCTGGTTAAACAGTGATGATAAGGATGTCGTTAACTTCCTTAAAGTGTTTTCATTCAAGTCTCACGAAGAAATTACAGAACTTGAAAAATCACACAATGAGAATCCTGGTTTACGTGAAGCTCATCGAGCGCTGGCACGCGAATTAACTTCACTTGTTCATTCAGAAGAGACAACACAACGCGTGGAAGCTGCTGCACGCGCACTATTTGGTCAAGGTGAACTTTCCGAACTTGATGAAGCAACACTTGCATCAGCACTTGCTGAACTTCCACGCACATCCGTTTCATCAACAGAGGAAATTCCAACATGGGTGGATCTCCTAGCAGCAACTGGTGTTGTTGACTCGAAATCTGCTGCGCGCCGCATTGTTAAAGAGGGTGGCGCATATCTCAATAATGTGAAGATTTCTGGAGAAGATTTCAGACCCTCAAAATCTGACTTTTTATGCGGAAAATATGCGGTTTTGAGAAAAGGTAAGCGAGATCTAGCCGCAGTTGAATTAACCTAGATTCGCAAAAATACCCCTAAAACCCTAGCGGGCATGGATAATTTGCATTTTTGACAGTTCTACGATGGTGCCCTTGATGCATTCACCCCGATTTGACCGGTCTCTGGCTCCTATGTATAGTTACGCTCCTTGCTGGGAACGGACGATTTAGGCCGGACAGTAGGCGTCGAAGATCAAGTAATTGAGCTTCAGCCAGACCTAGTACCTCATTTAGGCCAGTTTGACCGAGCCTGCATGCATGCACTAAGTTTGGCGATCTGCCCTGAAAATTAGGAGAAATCCTGAAGCTCAGTGCGCATCCGTACCTTGAGAACTCAACAGCGTGCCATAAGTCAATGCCAATAGTGGCTTATTTCGTCATGCTTTTAATAGCGAAAAAACATTGTTTTACAGTGCTTTTTGATGCAATAACAACCACGGCAAATATATAAATACCTCAATGAGGTATAGCCATAAAAAGCTATACCCGTTGATTTCCTTTGGTATATAAATGACAAATTAAACG
>Ga0214162_1000342_pt1 | contig 10993 bp, 9 predicted proteins | sample LakMenepilimnion_3_FD_153000 | JGI IMG/M metagenome (GOLD analysis project Ga0214162, IMG submission 153000) | Freshwater microbial communities from Lake Mendota, WI - Practice 20APR2010 epilimnion v5 | ecosystem: Environmental > Aquatic > Freshwater > Lake > Epilimnion/Euphotic zone | place...
CGTAAAGCACGCCGTTATTTGAACCAAGAACTTGGCTAATCAAATATGGCTTTGCGTAAATTCCATTAGCTGCAAAAGTTGCATAGGCACTTGCTACATCAATTACATGTGGGCTAGCTGCGCCGAGTACAACTGATGGTGTTGGCATCATGGCAACAGTTTCTGGAATGCCGGCACGTCTTGCAGCATCAACAACGTTATCTGGACCAACGCGGATTCCGAGGGGAACAAAGACGGTGTTTATTGAATGCACCATCGCATTTAACATCGAGGTTTGACCCCAGCCTTCGTTTCCATAATTAGAAACTTCATACGGTTTTCCGGCATCATCAAATGTTTGTGGGCTGTCACCATTCCACATTGATGTCAATGGAATTCCTTGTTCAAGCGCGGCGATAAACGCAAATGGCTTGAAGGTAGAGCCAGCTAGCGCAATTGATTGAGTTGCATCATTTAATTGCCGCGCTAAATAGTCTTTTCCACCATACATGGCAATGATTTCGCCGGTTCCGGGGCGAATCGCAACCAAACCAATATGCATATTATCTGGCGCTTTTGCGGGGGATTGCTTATTAACTGCATCGACTGCAGCTTGCTGTGCTTGTTGGACCAAAGTTGTTTTAACAACTAAACCACCGACCATAATTTGATCTTCCGTAAAGCCAAATTTAATTAAATCTTTACGGACCGCTTCAATGATGTGGCCTTTAGGTCCGCTTAGTGAACCAGAAGTTGCACGTGGCGCAATATAAGGAATCTTGAGTCTGGCTCCCTCTTTCTCGGTTAGCCAACCTTTTTCTACCATTCCATTAACAACATAGGCAAAACGTGATTCGAGGCGAGGTCGGTTATCTTTATTAAAAGCTGGATCATATAAACCAGGTGAGCGCAGAATTGAAGCCAAAACCACCGCTTGTGAAACCGAGAGTTGATCTACGGTGCGATTGAAATACTGCTGCGAAGCAGTCTGCACACCATAAGAACCACGACCGAAATAAATTGTATTTAAGTAGTTCTCTAAAATTTCATCTTTAGAAAGTTGATTCTCTAATTTAATCGCAATTACTAGCTCTTTTATCTTTCGCTGAATTGTTCGCTCTGAAGTCAAAAATGCAGTTTTCGCATATTGCTGTGTAATTGTTGATCCGCCTTGCAGAGATCCGCCAAGTAAATTATTTTTTAGCGCACGCAAAATTCCTACTGGACTAAATGCTTTATTAGTATAGAAATCACGATCTTCAGCTGCCATCACCGCTTCACGCAGATGTAATGGAATTTTGGTGAGCGAAACAATGGTTCGGTTTTGAGCACCGATACGGCCAATTTCTTCACCGTTGGCATATTGAATAATTGTGGCTTGGCTATTTACATATGCATTTGGGTCGGGAATTGAAACCGTGAAATAAGCAATCGCAAATAAGGTCGAACCCGCGACGAATCCAAAGCCACCCAGAAAGATGGCAGCCCTGATAAATAACCGTTTCGAGAGCTTAAATGCCATGGTTCTAGGCTACCTGTTAAGCCCAGTCACTATCTTCAAGGGTTCGGGTGTAACGGGGTGGTTTGCGCTCAACGCCATCACCCAGAACAAAAGAGACGCAGAGATGATTCCAGGAACAATCGCGACAAACTTCAACTATGTAAACCCGAAACTCACCATATTCTTTTTCCATTTGGCGTAGTTCTTCGGCATTTTTAATGCGACCTGAGTATTGGCCGAGTTGATCGCCAAAGGTGTACATAAGCTCAACCATTGAAACATGTTTGCAAACTGGGCATGGCCTGGTTGTTCTAACGCCATGGAATTTGGCCGCTCGCATCAAATATGGATCAGCATCGCAAGCATTGACCGTGCCTCGAAAGAGCGCAGCCAAAGTGGCACGCTTATCAAGTGAATAGTCGATGTACGAGCGTTGCGATTTCATTAAAGCTAAGAATAAAGGGTCTTAAGTAACTACGCTTGCCAATATGAACTTCTGGCAGTTGCTGAGGCACCCGCGGTTATCGCGCCTGCTATTAGTGCGCTGGATTGGCCAAGGTACTGATGGCATCTTTCAGGGGGCGCTTGCAACATTCGTTCTTTTCTCACCTGAACGTCAAGCCAGTGCTCTAAGTGCTGCGTTGGCATTTGCTGTTGTACTACTTCCTTATTCAATTATTGGGCCGTTTGTCGGAACGGTATTAGATCGCGTTTCTAGGCAACGAGCACTTCTTATTTCTAACTTCTCTCGCGCTTTAGATTTACTTTTAATCGCTCTCTTGGTTTTCACGGGGCGAACCGGGCTAGAACTTACGGTTTTAGTTTTGATTGCATTTGGCCTTAACCGTTTGATTCTGGCGGCAACATCTGCTGGTTTGCCTTTATTAGTTGATCAACCAAATTTAATCTCTGCGAACGCTATGGCAGTTACTGGTGGTTCGGTCTTTTTAGTTTTAGGTGGCGGATTAGGCCTTGGGTTGCGCAAACTGTTTGATTCATTCGCAACTGCCGATCATGTTGATGCCTATTTAATTCTTGCGGCAAGTTGTGGCTATGCGTTGGCTTCAATAATGGCAATGCGTCTGCGTAAGTTAGAGATCGGCCCACTGGAGCATGAACGTAAACCAGCTTCACTTACCCAAGGTTTTGTGGAACTGCGCGAGGGATGGAAATTTCTTGGCGTTCACGTTGATGCAATGCGCGGAATTATTGCTAATGGTTTTCAACGCGGTGGGCTAACAGCACTTACTTTGGTTGGTCTGATGTTAGAGCGCAATACTTTTAACGATCCCAATCAGCCAGAAGCTGGATTATCAGGTTTAGCTTTGGCATTTTCCATTGCCGGTATTGGAATTGTTTTAGGTGCACTTATCGCCCCATTTGGCGTTAAAAAATATGGCCGCCACAAATGGATGAGAAGCATGATGTTCCTAAGTGTGATTGGCCCGCTACCGCTAGCTATTTGGGGAACCGAAGCAACTTTATTTCTTGCCGCATTTCTAACCAGTTTATTCGGGCAAAGTTTTAAAGTTACTAATGATGCACTCGTACAATCTAAAATTAACGATTACTACCGTGGTCGTGTTTTCGCCGTTTATGATGTTTTAGTTAATGCCGCGATTGTTAGTGGTGGCGTGATTGCCGCGCTCTTGTTATCTGACTCTGGCCAAGGTTGGCAGGTACCTACTTTGGTATCAGCAATCTACTTAGCAACAGCGTTTCGACTATTGCGCCCTGGAAAATTCCTGCCACCAAGCAAGTAACTCTTTAGTGGCAATTTCTTCACCTAGTGGGCCACGTTCTAACCGCAATTCAAGTAAGAAGTCGAGCGCTTTTCCAACTGTCGCTGAAGGTTTCAAATTAAGCAATTGCATAACTGCAGCACCATCTAGATCAGGGCGAATTTTATTTAACTCTTCAGCTTCCATAAGTCTTGCAATGCGGGTTTCTAAAGATTCATAAGCACTGGCTAGACGTTCAGCTTTGCGAACATTGCGAGTCGTGCAATCGGCTCGAGTTAATACATGTAAATGAACCAGTAAATCACCAGAATCACGCACGTAGCGTCGCACTGCTGAGTCAGTCCACTCGCCATCTCCATAGCCATGAAAGCGCAGATGCAGTGCAGTAAGGGTTTCAACCGATTCCACTACTTCACTGGAATAGCGCATTTTCTTAAGTCGTTCGCGAGCCAAGCGAGCGCCAACAACCTCGTGATGATGGAAGGAAACTCCGCCACCTTCAATTAGGGCACGAGTTTTAGGTTTTCCAATGTCATGCATTAAAGCAGCTAACCTAATTACTAAGTTAGGCCCACCTAAACGTTCTTCTTGCGCGATTGCTTGTTCTAAGACAGTTATTGAATGCTCATAAACATCTTTGTGGTGGTGGTGTTCATCTATCTCTAATTTTAACTTTGGGATTTCTGGAATTACTAGCGCTGCTAATCCAGTATCGACCATGATGGAAATGCCACGGCGAGGATTATTTGACATTAATAATTTTGTAAATTCATCACGCACACGTTCTGCCGAAACAATTGAGATTCGAGAAGCCATATCTTTCATCGCCGATAGCGTTGATTCTTCGATTTCGAAATTTAATTGGCTGGCAAAACGAGCTGCACGCATCATTCGCAATGGATCATCCGAGAAAGATTGTTCAGGTGTTACTGGGGTGCGCAGAATTTGTTTTGCTAAATCAGCTAATCCATTAAATGGATCTATAAATTCAGGTGTCGCAGTTGTTAATTCAAGTGCCATGCAGTTAACCGTGAAATCTCGGCGCGATAAATCACCTGCGATATTGTCACCGAATTCAACTTCGGGTTTGCGACTTTCTGGATCGTATTTATCGCTGCGATATGTTGTGACTTCAACAGTTGTGTCACCACGTTTTGCTGCAACAGTTCCGAATTCAATTCCGGTATCCCAAATATTTTCGCCCCAGATTTTTAGAATCTTTTTGCTCTCTAGCGGCAGCGCATCAGTCGTGAAATCTAAATCGTTTCCCAAGCGTCCTAAAATTGCATCGCGAACTGGCCCGCCTACTAACGCCAACTTGTACCCGGCCGATTTATAGGCAGCGGCCAGCGAACTGGCTAGGGGGGCGCGTTCGATAAGCGAGCGAATAGCTATTTCGCCTGCGGCACCTAATGGACTCGTCACAATAGGTAAGGCTAGAGGACTACCCTTGCTCCATGACCCCGGCACCTAGTGCGGGCAGCGAAGGTACGAAGAAAAAGCGGCGACGTAGACGTCCCGGCAATCGCGCCCCACAAGCAGTTACCACCCCAACCGATGGCAATTCGCCTGCTCCAAAAACGCCAGATAAGAGTTCAAGTAACACGCCAAATAAGAAGAGTCCTGAGCGTCGACCTTACGCAAAACGTGTTGATGAAGTCAGCGCGGGTGGTTTAGTTATCGATTTCTCCGGAACGCGTGGACTTTTGATCGGTCGCATCGATCATAAAGATGCATCACGCGAACGTTTGCTTTGGTCGCTACCAAAGGGACATATTGAAGCGGGTGAAACCCCAGAGCAAGCTGCCATTCGTGAAGTGCAGGAAGAAACAGGTATTACTTCAGAGATCACCAAATCTATTGGGGTAATTGATTTCTGGTTTATGGCCGGCGGCAAAAGAATTCATAAGACAGTTCATCATTTTATTTTTAAAGAAGTATCTGGTGAGCTAACTCCACAAATTACTGAAGTAGATGAGGTTTCCTGGTTCCCGCTCTCTGAAATTGTAGAACGGTTGGCGTACCCAGATGAAAAGAAATTGATCGCAAAAAGTGGCGAGATTTCATTATGAAACGAATCTGGTTAGTTTTAACTCTAATTCTTGGTCTGCAATTTACCTATCTACCCGCCCAGGCCGCTGATGCGAAAGTTATTAGGCTAGTTACTGAACCAAATCGTAATTTCAGTGGTTATTTTTATAGCGATAATCTAGCTACACGTTTAGCACCAACTGGCGACTTAGGTAAATTAGTTTTCTATCCAGCTAACCGGCCACGTATTTGGGTGGTTGATACCGCATTCATTGACGATGTAATTGCAATGAAAGATGATTATAAAATTGGTTTGGAAAGTGGCGAAAAGATTGACGGTGTTGGTTCCTTTGTCGCAACGAATTGGTTAAATCAATTTTCATTCATTTCTAGTAGCGATCAGGTAGTTGTACTTCCTTATGGAAATCCGGCTTACCGATTACTTAAGAATTACGCACCCGGTGAATTGAATTACTACTATTTTCATGCGAATAAGCGTTTGACAACCTTCTTAGCTCGCCCCGTAATTAGCGATAAATTAGGTAAATACAGCGTAGGTTCCTTGCAAAGCAATAATTCGCTACGAATTGACTATGCCGAGAACCGCAGGAAGTTAACCACTTTAAGCCGTGTAGTCGATGCCCCTGAACTCACAACTTTACGGCTACAACTAGCTCGTTTACTTAACCCTGATGTTAACAACGATTTTCGAGCTCGCTTATTAAAGAGTGCGGAAAAGGAAGTTATCCGCTCAGACCGAAAGTTAAAAGTTGTTTCTGGTCGATATCGCTTAACTTCTGCCTCTGTTAAGTTACCAATCACTTTAGTTAATAACTTCAGCACACCAGTAAAGGTAAATTTAGAACTACTACCTAGAAATTCAAGAGTTCAGATTGCTGGAATAGCTAACGTGAGCATTGCTCCAAACTCCAAAATGCAACTATTGCTTCCGGCAAATGTAATAACGCCAGGCACTGTCACTGTAGCGGCACGTTTAACTGATGCTAAAGGCGTGCCAATTACCAAGTATTCGCAATTAAATTTAAATCTTTCGGTTGTTGATTCGAGAGTGGCTTGGTTTACTTCTAGCGCTGCAGTCTTACTCTTTATTGCGGCAACTTTGCAAACAGTTCGTCGAGTGCGACGGAGTAGAAAATGAAACCAGTAGATCTATATCGCGCCTCTAGCGTTATGGCGATCGGCACCATTATTTCTCGTATTACTGGTTTTATTCGTGGTGTCCTACTTGTTGCAGCCCTTGGCACAGCTTTGCTTGCTGATGGTTATAACGTCGCAAATACGATGCCTAATATTATTTATAACTTGGTTGTTGGTGGTGCGCTAACTGCGATTTTTGTTCCGCAGTTAATTCGCTCCTTTGCAGATGAAGATGGTGGTGTTGGCTTTGCTTCGCGCCTTGTAACAACGATCAGCGCTTTATTACTTGGTTTAACTGTGATCGGCATGATTTTCGCGCCAGTTTTAGTTCGCATTTATGCACCTGAGTTCACAACTCCAGGATTTGAGAATGAATATTCAATAACTGTGGCCTTTATGCGTTATTGCTTGCCGCAAATCTTCTTCCTGGGTCTTTATGCAATGTTGGGTCAAGTAGCCAATGCTCGAGGCTCATTTGCACCGCTTATGTGGGCCCCGATTTTAAATAACTTAGTTGGCGTGGTCTTGTTAGGTGGCTTCCTTTATTACGTGCCAAATATCAGCGCTGACACAATTACCGATACCCAAGTTGCAGTCTTGGGTTGGGGTACAACTTTAGGTGTCGTGGTTCAAGCTCTGGTTTTGATCCCAGTGATTGCCCGTACCAAAATCAAATTGCGTTTACGGTTTGGTTTCGCCGGTCTTGGAAAATCTTTCAGATTAGCTGGCTGGACTTTGGTTTATGTTTTAATTTCTCAACTTGGATATTTAGTAACAGTAAACGTTGCTACCAGCGCTGCGGTTCGAAGCGCTCAAGAGGGAATCGCTCGCGGTGTTGGTTTTACTCCTTATAGCAACGCCTATCTAATTATGTTGTTACCTTATTCAATTGTCACAATTTCAATAATTACAGCTCTGTTACCTCATTTGTCTAGGTTGGCAATTGCCAAAGATTTTGAAGAAGTTAAATCACAATTAGTTAGGGCAATTCGCTTAGTTGGAGTTATCACGATTCCTAGCGCTGTTGGTTTAGCTTTCTTTGGTCCTTTAATCACTGAAGTGCTCTTCTTTGGTATTAGTCGTAGCGATTCCTCTTATATTGGTTATGTTCTGTCAGCACTTAGTTTTGGATTGATCGCGTTCTCAATAAATCTTATTTTGGTTCGCGGTTTTAATGCTTTTGAAGACACTAAAACTCAAGTTGTATCGATCTTTATTATTAACCTGATCGCAGTAGCGCTTTCTTATCTAATCCTAAATACCGTCGAAAATGAATATGTCACTATTTGTTTAGGTTTGGCTTTCTCGATTAGTTACATAGTTGGCATCGTAATTACAATAAAGTTAATCAAAAAACATGTTGGGAAAATTCATTTCTCACAGTTTATTGGGCAGCACTCAAAGCTGATCCTGGCCGCTGTTATCGCAATGGCTCCAATGTTTGCCCTTAGCCGTATTTTTGATTGGCACGGGCCTTTGGCACTGCTTTTAGTCATGTCAGTCAGCGCTATTGGATACTTCTTAGTTGCGAAGTTGTTGCGGGTTGCAGAGATTTCAATGATTACCGGGTTGTTGCGCTCTTCACGCGGTAAATTGCGAAAAAAGGAATAAAACCGGTTCTGGAAAGGTTATGGTGAAGCCATGAGTGAAGTTGAGAATTTAGTAATCGTTGGGTCTGGCCCATCGGGCTACACCGCTGCTATTTATGCTGCGCGCGCCCAATTAAATCCAATTATTTATGAGGGTTCAGTTACTGCTGGTGGTGCGCTAATGAACACTACTGAGGTTGAGAACTTCCCAGGTTTCATCGATGGAATTATGGGTCCAGATTTAATGGATGCAATGCGTAAGCAAGCAAAGCGTTTTGGTGCGAATTTAATTACTGACGATATTGTTGAAATGGATCTATCTGGGCCGATTAAAGTTCTTAAAGATGGTTCCGGAAATACCGTAAAAGCTAAATCAGTTATTTTGGCGATGGGTTCGGCTTATCGCGAAATAGGGTTAGAGAATGAAAAGCGTCTGTCAGGTCGCGGTGTTTCTTGGTGTGCAACGTGCGATGGGTTTTTCTTCCGTGATCAAACAATTGCAGTAGTTGGTGGTGGCGATTCAGCAGTTGAGGAAGCTACCTTCCTAACTAAATTTGCCAGCAAAGTTGTTTTGATTCATCGTCGTGATTCATTACGTGCCTCAAAGATTATGGCTGAGCGCGCCTTTGCTAATCCAAAAATTGAAATGCTTTGGAATACCGAAGTAATCGATGTATTGGGTGCCGAAAAAGTAGAAGCACTTTCGCTTAAGAACACAGTCACTGGCGAAGTTTCTAAACGTGATTTCACGGGATTATTTGTGGCAATCGGCCATGATCCAAGAAATGAGCTAGTAAAAGGTCAAGTCACGCTAGATGGCGAAGGTTATGTAGTTGTAGAAAACGGATCAACTCGCACAAACCTAACTGGCGTATTTGCTTGCGGAGATTTGGTTGACCACACTTACCGCCAGGCTATTACGGCCGCGGGCACAGGCTGCCAATCTGCGCTAGATGCTGAAAAATTCTTATCGCACCACTAAAGTACCTATATACAAGTTTAAAATAAGAAAAAGTAAACACAAGGAGCAAAAAATGAGCGCAGCAACCCCGGTCACAACTGCTAATTTCGAAGAATTAGTACTTAAGAGCAGCACCCCTGTTTTGGTTGATTTTTGGGCCGAATGGTGTGGGCCTTGCCGCGCAGTTGGACCAATCCTTGATGAGATTGCTAACGAGCATGGCGACAAGATCAAGATCGTTAAGTTAAATACTGACGAAGAATCAGCTATTGCAATTAAATACGGAATTACTTCAATTCCAACCCTTAATGTTTTTGTAAATGGCGAAGTAGTTAAAACAATTATCGGTGCTAAGCCAAAGCCTGCTTTACTTAAAGAACTCGAAGGTTTTATCTAAGCCGCTACTTTCTTAGATCTGTAACCATAATGAAAGAGCTAACGCCAGATGAGGTTCGTTCCTTTCAACAGGGTCGCGGATTAACAGTTACCGGGATTATCGACGATGTAACTTCGCGCGCACTAGAAGAGGCGCGATGGAAACTTGGTGATCGCTCGCTTCACATCACAACGCCAGCGTTAATGCATGGCGATGATGTAGCAACTCTGCAAAACCGATTAGTTGAAATGGGTTTTGATTGCGGTCGAGTTGATGGCATTTATGGTCCTCGCACATCTAACGCTGTGAGTGAGTTTCAAAAATCTGTTGGTGTAACTGTTGATGGTAAATGTGGCCCAGCCACAATTATTGCTTTGCTGCGACTAACCACAATTGTTAGCGGTGGTGCACCGGTTCGATTACGTGAAGATGTTTCACATAAAAATCGTGGGCCAGCACTGGCAGATAAAATAATTGTGTTGGATCCAAGTAATGGTGGCGAAAGTCGTGGCGTAAGCGGTTTTGGTATTGAAGAAGCCGAAATTGTTTATGACATTGCGCAACGCTTAGAAGGTCGTTTATTAGCTCTCGGTGTAAGTGTGTTTTTAACTCGTGGAAAAGATAACTGCCCGACACAACAAGAACGGGTTGATTTAGCTAATAAAACTTCAGCGGATTTACTTATCTCTTTTCATGCCGACCGTTATCCAACGCAAAGCGCTCATGGGGTAGCTACTTATTACTACGGCAGTGACTTGCACTCTCTTCACTCAGTTGTCGGTGAAAGATTTGCCTCGCTTGTGCAGCGCGAAATATGTGCTCGTACCGATTTAGTTAATTGTCACTCCCATGCCAAAGTTTGGGATTTATTGCGTTTGACCAAAGCTCCGACAGTTCGGGTTGATTTGGGATATTTAACGAACCCGGGCGATGCCGAACGCCTAGGCCGTGCCGATTTCCGGGATGTAATTGCCGAATCAATAGTTATTGCAATTCAACGTCTTTATTTAGCATCCGAAGATGATGCCAAAACTGGAATGTTGCGACTTTCTGACCTACGTAAAGCTGGCCTTCGCAGTAATTAACCTGCGCGTATTAGCGCCTCTTTATGGGATGATTCGCAGATGTCCGATCTAACAACGCGTTTTCACACTGGGACTCCTCAGAACCTCGAGGAGCGTTTTGCGCACCGAGCTACTGGCATGGTCGCAAGTGAAATTCGTTCGTTATTCGCTGTTGCTTCACGCCCTGAGATTGTTTCACTAGCGGGCGGAATGCCAAATCTTTCTGCTTTGCCAATGGAAATGATGGCTTCAGTTGTATCTGATTTAATTTTAACTCAAGGTCAAGAAGCGTTGCAGTACGGCAGTGGTCAGGGCCATCCAAAATTACGTGAGCAAATCTGTGAAGTTATGGCGCTTGAAGGAATTCGCGCTAATCCAGATGATGTTGTTGTAACCACTGGTTCACAACAAGCACTTGATTTAATTTCTCGTATTTTTATTGATCCAGGCGATGTAATTTTGGCTGAAGCTCCTTCATACGTTGGCGCACTCGGTACTTTCCGCCAATACGAAGCTTCAGTTGTGCACGTTGAAACAGATAACGATGGCATGGTTCCAGAATCGCTACGACAAGCCATTAAAACCCTACGTG
>Ga0214162_1000344_pt1 | contig 10974 bp, 9 predicted proteins | sample LakMenepilimnion_3_FD_153000 | JGI IMG/M metagenome (GOLD analysis project Ga0214162, IMG submission 153000) | Freshwater microbial communities from Lake Mendota, WI - Practice 20APR2010 epilimnion v5 | ecosystem: Environmental > Aquatic > Freshwater > Lake > Epilimnion/Euphotic zone | place...
TTTTATGACTGTCTGACATTAATTTTTTTCCTTCTTAAAATTAGCTACATCAAAAAAAGTATAAGATAAAGTAATATCCTTAATTTCCTTTGTAGATAAATCGTCTACTATTTTTGGATCAATAAAGTATGCCATTTCAAACACCATTGTTTCCTTAGCTTTTAAGGTTTGTTGCTCAAAACAAAAACAGCTAATTTTATTAAAATATTTCCCGGCAGAATCAGGCGTAACATTAAATGTTGAAACTGCTGTTGATGTTTCGTTTCCTAAATTTTTTACTATAAATTTAATATTTGAAACCTGACCCGGCTTAATATTTTCCTTTGCTTTTTCTGCCTTAAACTCCCAAAACAAACCTTTTGCGATATTGGTATCAAATCTGGTTGTAATATTATGATTTACAATAACATTTGGAACTTGTTTAGAAATTTTCGTTGTTCCTCCAAATCCAGTTACTTTACAAAATAATTCATAAAGTGGAACCGAGGCGTAAGACAATCCTAACATTACAAAAAATATAACTACTAAATAAATAGGGTTAATTTTATTTTTAGTTTGCAAGCTCATAAAGGTCTAACAAATATTCCATTTCCTATATTTAAAATTGTAAATACAAAAAATAATATTACTAATAATATTAATACAATTGCTGTGATATAATTTTTATTCATTCAAAAAATTTAATAAAACTTTCAATTAACAATAAAGTAAAAATTAAGAATAAATATAAAATTGAAAAAGCAAATATTTTTTTGGAAATTCTTCCCATGTCTTTTTTATTATTCGCTTTTAATAACTTAAATGTTAAAAAAATATAAAACGTTCCTAAAATAATTGTTGGCACTAAATAAACTAAACCTGCAAAATTAAAGTAAAAAGGAAGTATGGTTATGGGAAATAATATAAGAGCATAAGCAAAAATATTTTTTTTAGTAAAATCTACGCCTGACACAACTGGAAGCATTGGAATTTTAGCTTTTTTATAATCTTCTGATTTATATAAAGATAACGACCAAAAATGAGACGGAGTCCAAAAAAATATAATTAAAAATAAAATTATTGGTTCAATGGATAAGCTGTTATTGGCAATAGCCCAGCCTATAACTGGAGGAAATGCTCCTGCTGCTCCTCCTATTACAATATTTTGAACACTTCTTCTTTTTAGCCAAATTGTATAAATAAAAATATAAAACCCGATAGTAGTGGCTAATATTGTGGCTGATAAAATATTCGAAACTAAATACAATCCTACAATAGAAATAAAGCTTAAAGAAATTCCAAAATATAATGCCTGTGAGTTTGAAATTTTTCCAAGAGGGATTGGTCTTAAACATGTACGAGACATTACGGCATCAATTTCTGAGTCATACCACATATTAAGAGCTCCCGCCGCACCTGCGCCCAACGCTACAAAAAATAATGCTAAAGCTGATGTTAAAAAATCTATCTGCTTATTTGAAATAATTAAACCTACAAAGGCTGTAAAAACTACAAGAGACATAACTCTTGGTTTCATTAAATTGTAAAAATTTTTGACAACTAAAATATTTTTACTTTTTTGATAATGAGCAAATGTAGTTTTGTACACTTTAATTTAATTATTTAATTTTGGGCAGTTCATTAAACTGATGGAATGGTGGGGGTGAACTCAAAGTCCATTCTAACGTAGTTGCTCCTTCTCCCCATTGATTATCAGGAACTCTTTTCCCTCTAATAAATGCATGAGCAACTAATGCTAAAAACACTAAAACTCCAAATGCAGAAATATAAGAACCAATAGAGGAAACATAATTCCATCCAGCATAAGCGTCTGGATAATCAGCATATCTTCGTGGCATTCCTGCTAATCCTAAAAAATGCTGAGGAAAGAAAAGTAAATTAACTCCTATAAATGTTAACCAAAAATGTATTTTTCCTAAAACTTCTGAATATTCATAACCAGACATTTTTCCAAACCAATAATAAAATCCTGCAAATATCGAAAATACCGCACCCAACGAAAGTACATAATGGAAGTGAGCAACAACATAATATGTGTCGTGAAGTGAAGTATCAACTCCAGCATTAGCAAGAACGACTCCGGTAACGCCTCCAACTGTAAATAAAAATATAAAACCGACAGCCCAAAGCATTGGTGTTTTAAGAGTAATAGAACCTCCCCACATCGTAGCAATCCATGAAAATACTTTAATTCCTGTAGGCACCGCAATAATCATAGTTGCAAAAACAAAGTATGCTTTTGTATCCACGCCTAGACCAACTGTGTACATATGGTGAGCCCAAACAACAAAACCTACAACTCCAATAGATACCATTGCATAAGCCATTCCAAGATAACCAAAGATAGGTTTTTTTGAAAAAGTTGAAATAATGTGGCTAACCATTCCAAATCCTGGAAGGATCATAATATAAACTTCTGGGTGTCCAAAGAACCAAAATAAATGTTGAAATAAAACCGGATCCCCTCCTCCTTTAGGTTCAAAAAAAGCTGTTCCAAAATTTCTGTCTGTTAACAACATTGTGATTGCACCAGCAAGAACTGGCAAAGATAACAATAATAAAAATGCTGTTACTAAAATAGACCATGCAAAAAGAGGCATTTTATGCATCGTCATTCCAGGGGCTCTCATATTAAAAATTGTAGTTATAAAATTAATAGCGCCAAGAATTGATGAAGCTCCGGCAAGGTGCAAACTTAATATTGCAAGATCCATTGCAGGTCCTGGCTGTCCAGCTTTTGACGATAATGGAGGATATATTGTCCAGCCACCACCAACTCCTGATCCACCGGGAGGTCCTTCAACAAAAATAGAGACAATTAATAAAATAAATGCCGCAGGTAATAACCAAAATGAAACGTTATTCATTCTAGGAAATGCCATGTCGGGAGCGCCTATCATTAAAGGAACAAACCAATTTCCAAAACCACCTATCATTGCTGGCATCACCATAAAGAAAATCATTATCAAACCGTGACCTGTGACTAGAACATTATAAAGATGGTAATCACCTTTTAAAATTCCATCTCCGGGATGCATAAGTTCCATTCTCATCAGAACAGAAAAAGTTGTTCCAATAATTCCTGCTATAATAGCAAAAATTAAATATAAAGTTCCTATGTCTTTATGATTTGTTGAGAATAACCATCTTGTCCAAAAACTTGGATAATGTGAATGATCTGAACTTGTATTGGCCATTTATTTTTTTTCCTTTATTAAATTTTCTGCAATAACATTGTTCTCTGGGTATTTTGCAAACTTTGTTTTAGCTTCCTTGAGCCATTCATTATATTGTTTTTCCGAAACTACTCTGACTGTGATTGGCATAAACGCATGTCGGGACCCGCATAATTCGGAGCATTGTCCATAATATACGCCTTCTTTTTCAGCCTTAAACCAAGTTTCATTAATTCTTCCTGGAACAGCATCTCTTTTAACTCCAAAAGATGGGACTGCCCAAGCATGCAATACATCATTAGCTGTAATTAAAACTTTAACAACTTTATTAACTGGAACAACTACATGATTGTCAGTTTCTAAAAGTCTTGGTTGATTTGGTTTTAAATTTTTTGTCTCAATCATGTTCGCCTCAAATGCAATATTTTGATCTGGGTATTCATATCCCCAATACCACTGATAACCTGTGGCTTTGATAGTAACATCGGCTTTTGGAATAACATCTTGTTTGTAAAGTAATCTAAATGATGGAACGGCTATCACTATTAAAATTAAACAAGGAATAACAGTCCATAAAATTTCTATAAAAGTATTATGTGAGGTTTTAGAAGGTATTGGATTTTTTGAGGCTCTAAATCTTATAACTGAATACAAAAGTAAAAAAAGTACAAAAACAGATATCGCGACTATAATTGGAATTAAAATACGGTCATGAAGATGAACAATGTCGTCCATAACAGAAGTTACTGATTGATCATAGCCCATTTGCCAATTGTTTGCGGCGAATGATATGCTTGGAGAGACAAAAAACACCAAAGATAAATAAAATTTATTAAAAAGTTTTTTTGTCATTAATCAAAGATATACTCTGTAAATATAGTTATTTAACTATATTATTATCACAAATATATACAAAAAATTTGCGACAATTTATCTAAAAATGAACCCAAATTTAAATGAGTTTTTTTCAGAAGAGAATTCAATTTCAAGAAAGACAGCAGAAACAATAGTCAATAATACTCTTTTTAAGTGTGATGACGGAGAGTTATTCCTAGAATCTACTGTTTCAGAGTCCTTAGTATTAGATGACGGAAAAATTAAAAATACGAGTTACGACTCTAGCAAAGGTTATGGTTTAAGATCGGTTAATAATGACATTACAACCTATTCTCATTCCAACGAATTAACTGAAGAATCTCTAAAAAATTCTGCAAAAATAATTCTAGATGCTAATAAAAATTATTCTGGAAAAATAAATTCAGGACCAAAAAAAACTAATAAATATTTATATACAGACATTAATCCTATTGAAGCAAAAAATTTTTCAGAAAAAATTGATCTATTAAATAAAATTGATAAATATTTAAGATCTAAAAATCCATATGTTAAACAGGTTTCAAGCTCAATATTTTCTGAATACCAACAAATAGAGATTATAAGACCTGACAATCAAAGTTATTCCGATAAAAGACCACTTGTTAGATTTAATGTTTCAATCATGGTTGAAAAAAATGGAAGAAAAGAAACTGGAAGCTATGGAACGGGAGGCAGAAAGATATTAGATGAATACATCACTGAATTAAATTGGAAAAAAGTTTGTGATATTGCCTTAAAACAAGCATTAATTAATCTTGAAAGTGTTGATGCTCCTGCTGGTGAAATGAAAGTAGTTCTAGGACCTGGTTGGCCTGGAATACTTCTTCATGAAGCAATTGGGCACGGACTTGAAGGTGACTTTAATAGAAAAAAAACTTCAGCATTTTCAAATTTGATGGGACAAAAAATAGCTGATGAACAAGTAACTGTTGTTGATGATGGGACAATTGAAAATAGAAGAGGATCAATCACTATTGATGACGAAGGAACCCCAACTAATAAAACAGTTCTAATCGAAAAAGGAATATTAAAAAATTATATACAAGATAGATTGAATGCAAGATTAATGAATGTGCAGCCAACAGGCAATGGTCGAAGAGAAAGTTTTGAACACGTACCAATGCCTCGTATGACAAACACTTATATGCTTTCTGGAAAATATCATCCTGATGAAATAATTAAATCAGTTGATAAAGGAATTTATGCCGTTGCATTTGGTGGCGGGCAAGTAGATATCACAAATGGTAAGTTTGTTTTCTCTTGTACTGAGGCTTATGAAATTAAGAATGGAAAAATTGGCAGACCATTAAAAGGGGCAACATTAATTGGCAATGGTCCAGACGTTCTGACAAAAGTTAAAATGGTTGGTAATGATATGGAACTAGATGCTGGCGTTGGAACTTGTGGAAAAAATGGACAATGGGTACCAGTTGGCGTTGGTCAGCCAACAATTTTAATTGATGGTATTACTGTTGGCGGAACACAAAATTAATTAATCTGATAATTTAAAATAGTAAGCCCTACAACCGCTGCTGTTTCTGATCTTAAAATATTCTGTCCTAATGAAATAGGAATACAATTACTCATGCTTTTTAATAAGCCTCTTTCTTTTAATGAAAAATCACCTTCTGGACCAACTAGTAAATAAAATTCATGATTTTTATTATTTTTAAGAACTTCTTCAATTTTTTTATTAGAAGAGTTAATGTCTGCAAAAAAAACTATAGAATTTTTATCAAGAGATTTAAGTTTTTTCTCTAACTTTTCAACTGCATGAATAGCTGGCACATATAACTGATTAGATTGCTCGCAAGATTCTTTTATGATTGTTTCTATTCTTTGAAGATTTAAATTTTTAGCAACCGACTTTTCAGAAATAATGGGGAAAAAACTCTTAACACCTACTTCCGTGCATTTTTGAATTAAATAATCTAGTTTTGAACTTTTAATTAAAGAAAAAATCAAAGATATATTTCCTGGCTTATTTATATTTTCAATTTTTGAGATTAATTTTACTTTTGTATTTTTTTTATCGGAACTAATGATCTCTCCTTTAAACTCTCCATCCTTAGAGTTAAATAAAAAAAGATTATCCCCTTCTCTTAAACGCATCACATTCGTCAAATAATGAGCATCTTCTTTTTCTAAAATTAAATCTAAATCTAGGTTTAATTTTTTATCTAAATAAATTCTTACTTTTAAAGACATAACTGTTATTGTAACTAAATTACCTAATTTTTACAAAATGTACCAATTTGCTAACCTATTAAGATTAAATAAACCAATAGGAATCTTTTTACTATTCTGGCCATGTGCTTGGAGTCTTGCAATGACTCAATGGTATGTTGTTAATAATTATCTATTTATTAAATACTTAATTCTATTTTTTGTTGGTTCAGTGATTATGAGAAGTGCTGGCTGCGTCTATAATGACATTGTAGACAGAAAAATAGATATCAGGGTTCAAAGAACAAAAAAACGCTTAATAGCTTCGGGAAAAATAACAACTAAAACTGCCTGGCTTATTATTTTATTGCTACTAATTCCTGCCTTAATAATATTATTTCAGTTTAATAATTTTTCTAAAATATTAGGCCTTTCATCTGGATTGTTAATTATTACCTATCCTTTTATGAAAAGGATAACATTTTGGCCTCAGTTATTTCTTGGGTTTACATTTAATTGGGGTGTATTACTTGGATGGTCAGTATTCTTCGAAAGTTTAACAATAGAAATTATTATTTTGTATATGGCAGGAATTTTTTGGACTTTAGGATATGACACTATTTATGCCTTACAGGACAGACGCGATGATTTAAAAATAAAAGTTAAATCTACAGCGCTTAAATTTGAATATGACATAAAAAATTTTTTATTTTTTTGTTATATTTCAACAATAACTCTATTAATTGGTCTTGGATTTTTAACAAATAGATCTCTTGCATATTTCGTCTTATTAGCAATTGCGGCATTACATTTAGCCTATCAAGTTATAATAATTCAAAAAATAAAATCTAATAATAGAGAGAAAATACAAATGGTTTTTAATAGCAACAATTCTTTTGGAATCTTAATATTTTTAATATTTTTTTTAGAGATTTATAATGCTTAAAGATAATTCCTTCTTAAATAATCTTGGTGAATATTGCATCGATGAATTAAAAAAAATCGGGGCAACAAACTCTGAAGTAATCGTAGCTCATTCAATTTCTGAGGATATGTTACAAAGAAATGGAAAAATTGAAGAGGTCGTAAGATCAGAAGATATTAGCATTGGGTTAACAGCCTATATTGGACAAAAAAAATCTTCTATCTCAAGTTCTAATTTAACAAAAAATAATATCAAACAAGCAATTATTAGATGTTACGAAATGGCAAAAAATACACCTGAGGATAAATATTGTGGTCTTCCTAAGAATAATAATCTTGAAAAAGATCATATTGATTTAGATTTATTTGATAATTCAATAATCTCTTATGAAACTAAAAAAGATTATATTTCTGAATGCGAGTCTGAAGCATTAGAACAGAAAAAAATATTTAATTCTAATGGAGTTTCATTTACTGAAGCTAAATCAAATTTTATACTGAAAAATTCTAATGGTTTTTCCAATGGGCGAAGATCTTCGATCTTCAGTGTTTCATGCGATGTTGTTGCAAAAGAAGAGGATAGTATGGAAAGAGATTATGAATATTCATCCAAAAGATTTTTTTGTGATTTAAGCAAACCTAAAGACATTGGAAGAATAGCAGCTATAAGAGCAAGCACGAGACTAGGTCCAAGAAAAATAAATTCTTTTGCTGGATCGGCCGTATTTGAGCCAAGAGTATCCTCGAGTTTCTTGTCTCATTTAATATCGTCAATTTCTGGACATAATTTGGCTAGAAAAGTAAGTTTTATTAAGGGTGATATAGGAGAAATTTTATTTCAAGAGAATATTAATGTCATTGATGATCCTTTAATAAAAAAAGGATTGGGATCAAGAAATTTTGACTCTGAAGGAGTGGATTGTAAAAAATTAGAATTAATAAAAAAAGGTAAACTTAATGAGATTATTTTAGACACCTATTCTAGTAAAATGTTAAATAAAAAATCCAATGGAAGATGCGGTGGTACGACGAATTGTTATTTTGAAAATGGAAAAATAACAAAAGTAGATTTAATAAAAGATATTAAAAAAGGAGTTTATATAACAGAATTATTTGGGTCTGGATTTAATAGTGTGACAGGTGACTTTAGTAAAGGAGGCTCTGGATTTTTAATAGAAAATGGTGAGATAACTTATCCAATTAGCGAGATCACGGTTGCTGGGAACATTAAAGATATGTTCAAAGAAATGCTATTGGCCAATGATTTAGAATTTAAATCTAGAACTAATTCTCCAACAATTAGAATTAACAACGTAAGTATTGCGGGTAAATAAATGACTAAATTAGAACTTATAAATAGAATTTTTAGAACACAGGTTAAAAAATATATTCCAGAACTAAGTATAACTTTTGTTTTTATTATTTTAACTTCTCTTACAACAGCTGCCACGGCATGGTTACTAGATCCTGCTATTAAAGAAATTTTTGAAAATAAAAATAGAGAAATGCTATACCTTATCCCACTAGCAATAGTTTTTACTTTTATAATAAAAGCTTTTTCAATTTACGGAACAAGAATTATTACAATTAAAGTTGGAATAAAAATAATTAAAAATATTCAAACTCTAATGGCTCAAAAATTTTTACTATCTGACATTTCTCATATTACTAAAAAACATTCAGGAAAATATTTGTCTAATTTTACTAATGACATAACCATATTATTTACGATTTTAACTGGTGTGGTTGTGACGTTATTTAAAGAAACATTTACATTGATAGCATTGCTTGGACTAATGTTTTACCACGACTGGCAACTAAGTTTATTAGCTATGATAATGATACCTGTTGCTGCTATTTCTTCAAAAAATATAGGAAAAAAAATGGGTAAAAAGGTCCATGTAAGTCTAGAAGCTTCGGATAAATTTATGAAATTTTTGAGTGAAATAATCAAAGGATCCTGGTTAATAAAAATCTATCAAAAAGAAGAGGATGAACTAAAAAAAATTAGCATGATTATTGATGAAAGATTTAAAGCTATAAGAAAAGTTGAACAAACAAGATTGGGTGCAGGTCCAATAATGGAAATAATTTCTGCCGTTGCCATTGCCATTGTAGTTTTTTTTGCAGGTTATAGAAGTATTCAAGGTGCTATAACCCTTGGAGAGTTTGTTTCTTTTTTAGCTGCATTAATGTTAGCCTACCAGCCAGTTAGGGCATTAGCTGGGATTAATGTTGGCATACAAGAAGGTATTGCAGCCGCCAAACGAATATATGAAATAATTGATCAAAAAAATGAAATTTTCAACGATGAAAATGCTCCTTCTTTAAAATTAAAAAATGCAACATTAGAGTTTAAAAATATCAGTTTCACATATCCAGATGGAACACATGCTTTAAAAAATTTATCTGCAAAAATAGAAGGTGGAAAAAAAGTTGGTTTAGTTGGCATAAGCGGATCTGGAAAAACTACATTTTTAAATTTAATTCCAAGATTCTTTAATTTAGAACACGGTACAATTCTTATTGATGACCAAAATATAAACACTATAAATTTAAATTCTTTAAGAAAAGAAATTTCAATAGTTAGTCAAGATGTAATACTTTTTGATGACACTATTAGATCCAATATACTTTACGGAAATGCATCGGCATCTGATGATGAAATAATAAACGCATGTAAATTTGCAGCAGCTCAAGAATTTATAGAAAAACTTCCAAACAAATATGAAACTATCATCGGCGAAAATGGAATAAAATTATCTGGAGGACAAAAACAAAGATTGTCAATAGCAAGAGCTATATTAAAAGATTCTCCAATAATATTATTAGATGAGGCTACTTCATCCTTGGATTCTGAGTCTGAAGCAGTCATCCAAAAAGCTATTGAAAATTTAACTAAAAATAAAACAACAATTATAATTGCTCATAGACTATCAACGATCATGAACTGCGATAAAATTTTAGTTTTTGATAGCGGTCAGATAGTTGACGAAGGCAGTCATGAATTTCTTGTAAAAAATTCTTCGATCTACAAAAACTTATATGAAAAACAAATTATAAATTAATGAGGATTGCTTATTGTTTTATAACAACGGTCTTCTATTATTTATTATATCCTTATCTTTATTTTAGAATTTTAAAAAAAAAAGAGTGTCCATTACGCTATCAAGAAAAATTGGGAGTTTCTCTTAAAGTCAGAAATGATGGTTATTTAATATGGTTTCATTGCTCAAGCATTGGAGAATTAAAAAGTATATTTCCGATAATTGATCACTATTTAAAAAAAAACCAGATTTTAGTTACAACTTCTACCTTGGGCTCAAATGAAGTTTTTCAAAAAAAATATTACAATACTAATAATATCATCCATCAATATGCTCCTATTGATAGTCCGCAAATTATTAAAAAATTTTTTAAAAAATGGAAACCTAATATTATTTTTTTTACTGAATCTGAAATATGGCCAAATCAGATTTTTTACGCAAAAAATAACAATATTCCAATAATCCTACTTAACGCAAGAATCTCCAATAAATCATTTATTAAATGGAAATTAATAAAAAACAGTATGAATAAAATATTAAATTGTTTTGATTTAATTCTATGTCAAAGCAATGAAAGTGCTGATTATTTTAATTATTTTGGAAGTAATAATATCAAAATATTAGGCAATCTTAAATTTGTAATATCAGGAGATTTTGAAAATAAAGAAGAAAACTTAAATTTGCAAAAAAGATTAGTATTTATAGCTCTAAGTACTCATCCTACAGAAGAAGAGGTTTGTATAAAAATACATTCGTCTTTGAAATCGCAACATCCTAACCTATTA
>Ga0214162_1000347_pt1 | contig 10928 bp, 9 predicted proteins | sample LakMenepilimnion_3_FD_153000 | JGI IMG/M metagenome (GOLD analysis project Ga0214162, IMG submission 153000) | Freshwater microbial communities from Lake Mendota, WI - Practice 20APR2010 epilimnion v5 | ecosystem: Environmental > Aquatic > Freshwater > Lake > Epilimnion/Euphotic zone | place...
ATTGCTGTCCATCCAGATGTTGAATATGTTGCGATTGAAGTCACGGAAGATGAGACAACTGAAGTATTAGTTGTCGCGCAGAATTTGATGGATTCGGTTAAGGGTGAAAAGAAGATTGTAAAGAGCATGCTTGGTAAGGATCTTGAACGCACCACATATAAGCGTCCATTTGATTACATCGAAATTCCAGATGCTCACTTTGTTGTTCTAGCCACATATGTAACAACTGAAGACGGAACAGGTTTAGTACACCAGGCACCTGCCTTTGGCGCCGATGACTTAGCGGTCTGCCGTAGCTATGGATTACCGGTTGTAAATCCCATTGCACCTGATGGACACTTTTTACCCGATGTTCCTGTTGTTGCTGGAATGTTTTTTAAGGATGCAGACAAGCCTTTGGTAAAAGAGCTCAAGGCAAGTGGGGCTCTGTACAAACATCAACAGTACGAGCACACATATCCGCACTGCTGGCGTTGTCACACAGCCTTGATGTATTACGCACAACCATCGTGGTACATCCGCACAACTTCTATTAAGGATGCCTTACTACGCGAAAATGCGAAAACTGATTGGCATCCAGAAACTATTAAAGAAGGTCGCTATGGCGATTGGCTTAACAACAATATTGACTGGGCACTCTCGCGTAACCGTTTCTGGGGAACACCGCTACCTATTTGGCGCTGTGACAATAAGCATGAGATCTGCATCGATTCACTGAAAGAGCTTGGCGAACTAGCTGGACAAGAGCTTTCCAATCTTGATCCACACCGTCCATTTGTTGATGACATTACCTTTGCCTGCGCCGAGTGCGCAGAAACAATGACACGTGTGCCTGAAGTTATTGACTGTTGGTATGACTCTGGTGCAATGCCATTTGCGCAATGGGGATATCCGCACAAAGAAGGTTCTGTAGAAAAGTTCAAGGCTTCATACCCTGCTGACTTTATCTGCGAGGCTATTGACCAGACTCGTGGCTGGTTCTACACATTGATGACTATTGGAACATTGGTATTTGATCAATCCTCGTATAAGACTGTGCTGTGCCTTGGACACATCCTGGATAAGGATGGTCGCAAGATGAGTAAGCACCTAGGCAATGTTCTGGAGCCAATGGCGCTTATGGATCAACATGGCGCAGATGCAGTTCGTTGGTACATGTTGGCAGCAGGATCACCTTGGGCAGCACGTCGTGTTGGACATGACAGCCTCAACGAAGTTGTTCGAAAGACTTTGTTGACCTACTGGAACACCGTTTCCTTCCATGCACTGTATGCAAATGCATCTAACTTTGAGCTTTCGCAAACACCAGCGCTTGCAGATCGTCCATTAATGGATCGGTGGATCATTTCTGAACTCAACATCTTGATTCAAGAGGTCGATGCAGCGCTTGAAGATTTTGATTCCCAGATCGCAGGTCGTGCACTTGCGCGCTTTATTGATGATTTATCTAACTGGTATGTGCGCCGTTCACGTCGACGTTTCTGGGATGGCGACACTGCCGCTCTTGGAACCTTACATGAATGCTTAGTCACACTTACAAAGTTGTTGGCTCCCCTGGTTCCGTTTATTACAGAACAGGTGTGGCAAGAGCTTGTGCGCCCAACTGATGCAACATCAGTTGCTTCGGTTCACTTAGCTAACTGGCCAGTTGCACAATCGTCAGCGATTGATACAGAACTTGGGTCTCAAGTTGCTTTAACTCGTCGAATCGTCGAACTTGGACGTGCAACTCGCGCTGAATCTGGAATCAAGATTCGCCAACCTCTGGGACGCGCGCTAATCGCGGCAAGTGGTTGGTCAACCTTGCCAGAACAAATGCGTGAGCAAATTGCCGATGAACTAAATGTTCAAACACTCGAAGACATTGCTTCGGCTGATGGTGATTTAGTAGACATCAGCGTAAAAGCTAACTTCAAATCATTGGGGGCCAAGTTTGGCGGAGCGGTTCAAGAAATTTCAAAGGCGATTGCGTCAACTGATGCAACTGCATTAGTTAAGACTTTACGCTCTGTGGGTACAACCACCGTTGGCACCTGGGAGATCGCGCTGGATGACCTTGTCATCACTGAAGTTCCAAAAAGTGGATGGAGCGTTTCTTCGCATGACGGAGAAAGTGTTGCGCTGGACTTAGAACTGACCCCGGCATTGATCGCAGCAGGCAGTGTGCGTGAAGTAATCAGATTCATCCAGGAACGTCGAAAGAGTGATGGGTTTGATATCTCTGATCGAATCAATCTGACATGGAATGCAACGGATGAAATTGCTGCGGCAATTGAATCTGACAAACAACACATCGCGGATGAGGTTTTGGCTGTGTCAATGGTGCGCGATCAATCGCTAGCCGTTACAGATACAGAAATTGGTGTTGAGGTCGTACTAGTTAAAAACTAAAGACCTCTTACTAGACCCATTAGTAATTGAGTGCTGAAGAAGAGCACAATAAAACTCATATCCAGACTTACTGCGCCAAGGCGAAGCGGTGGGACAAACCGACCCACAAACTTCATGGGCTTATCAGTGACTGTGTAGATTGCTTCAACTAAATAAAGGATTGGACCCTTCGGGCGCCAGGTGCGAGAAAACATTTGAACATAATCAAAGATCAAACGACCAAGCAAGGCAAAGAGAAATACTTGCAGAATTGTTGCAAGCAGTGAGCCAACGCTCAACATAGGTCAGCTCTGGTTAAAAAAGCTTGCTTGTGCAGCAGCTGATTTATCTTCGGTGCTGACATTTACATTTGCAGGCGAAATCAAGAAGACCTTCTTGGTTACACGTTCAATTGTTCCGTGCAAACCAAATGCAAGCCCGCTTGCGAAGTCAACAAGACGCTTGTGTTCTGATTCATCCATATCGGTCAGATTAATGATCACTGGGTTTCCGAGACGAAAGTGCTCACCAATTGTGCGAGCTTCGTTGTAGAAACGAGGATGCAAAGTGATGATGCGATCTAGAACTGGTAGATCAAGCTGTGGTGCTACTTCAACAACTGATGACTGACGCACCGAAGGCACTGAACGTTGTTCGCGAGCTTTAATGCGAACATCTCCGGTAGTTGCAACAGCTGGAGTAGATGCTGCTTGTGGAGTATCAAACTCGGGATCATCCATCAAGCCAAGATAATTTGCGACACGACGCATTGGATTAGACATAGGTAAAGGTTATAGGTGGGGTGAGCGAGAACCGAGGATTGATGAACCTACGCGCACATGTGTCGCGCCGTGGGAAATTGCTTCTTCATAGTCCCCACTCATGCCGGCAGATAAAGAATGTGCTGACGGAAATTGCTTCACGAACTCCTTGTGAATTAGTGCTAATTGGGCAAATGCTTTGTTAGGAACAACCCCTACCGGGGGCACTGACATCAGGCCAGCCAAGGTGTGGGTTGGCGATTTTTCAACTAAGGCAGCCAAGGCATATAAATCGTCAAGAGCTGCTCCCCCTCGATGATCAGCACCATCCAATGAAACCTGCAAAAAAATCTGTAAGGGATGCGGTGCAACTTTTTCAATAATTTCAAAATGCCGTGGGTCATCTAGGGAATGAATGACAGATGCCCATGAAGTAATGGATTTCAACTTATTACTTTGAATCTGGCCCTGAAAATGCCACTCTCCAGAGACAATCGCTGACTTTTCAGCACCCTCAGAATCTCGGTTTTCTCCAAAATCCCGAACACCTAGATCATGCAAGATCTGTGCATCGCTAACAGGAAAGGTTTTTGTGACCGCAATCAAGGTCACTTCATGATCAGCGACTGTGGCAATCTTTGAGCGCACTAACTCTAAGTTGAAGGAGAGTTCTTCTGCGCGATTCATAATCTAACTACCCCTGCACAACGACCCGTTGGATTATTTCTGCGGTGTGAAAAATACATGGGATCTTCTTTGGTGCAGATAGGTGATGCCTCGTAGGAAACGCCCTCGGCAGTTAGATCTGCAATTAAACCAGCTGGAAGATCTAACCCCGGAGTCCCATGATGAGTTGTTGAAAATGCTCGGGGATGATCGGCAATGACATCTTGTTGCATATCAAAGGGTACTTCGTAGCACTTGCCGCAGATAGATGGCCCAAGAATTGCATGAACTTCGATTGCGCCAAGAGTACGCATCTGATGCAACGCTTTAACTGCAACCTTGTTTACTAACCCTGCACGTCCAACATGTACGGCAGCTACAGCTTCTTTCGAAACGAGAAGTAACGGAATGCAATCTGCAACCATTACCGCCAGAGAAATTCCTTTGGTGGTTGTGATTAAAGCATCGCAGGTTGGATCCTCACCCAGTACATGATCAACTACAACAACATCGTTTCCATGCACTTGATTCATAAATTGCGTATTGCCTAACACTGCACGATTGGCAGTAACTGCAGCAGGATCATCACCGACATGAAAACCAAAATTCAAGGATTCGTATACGCCAAGGCTGAAGCCTTTGCGTCGATCGGTGAATAAGTGAGGCAAAGCCTTACTTCATGAAGTCAGGGACGTCGATTTCATCCTCTGCAACGAGCTCCTCAAATGTCACACGGCGCTTAGGAGTGTCATTTCCAAGGTCTAGAGCGACAGAGATTGGATCATTCGATGCAATCGGATCTGCAACCCCACCCAGTGTTGCCGCATTGATTGTTGGAGTTGAAACCCGCTTAGGTTCCCCGCCTTCAAAGCCAGCTGCAACAACGGTGATTCGAACTTCATCGCCCAGGGCATCGTCAATTGTTGTTCCGAAGATGAACTTGGCATTTGGGTGCACTGCAGACTGCACAAGTTCGCACGCTTCATTAACTTCGAACAAACCTAGATCTGATCCACCAGAAACAGAAAGTAGAACTCCCATAGCGCCATCAATTGATGCTTCAAGCAGTGGACTAGAAATCGCTAACTCAGCTGCGCGAATCGCACGATTTTCTCCACGTGCAGAACCGATTCCCATCAATGCAGAACCAGCACCGGACATGACAGCTTTAACATCGGCAAAGTCCAGATTGATTAAACCTGGTTGGGTAATTATTTCTGTAATTCCCTGAACACCTGATAGCAAAACTTGATCTGCACTCTTGAACGCATCAGCCAAAGTAATTGTGCGATCTGAAATCGCTAGCAAACGATCATTTGGAATAACGATCAATGTATCTACTTCGGCACGAAGCGCTTCGATACCTGCATCAGCTTGGGTAGAACGTAGTTTTGCTTCGAATGAGAATGGACGAGTCACAACACCAATTGTTAATGCGCCAATATCTTTTGCAATCTTTGCAACGATTGGTGCAGCACCTGTTCCGGTTCCGCCACCTTCACCTGCGGTAACAAACACCATGTCTGCACCACGCAATATTTCTTCAATGTCATCTGCATGATCAAGTGCAGCTTCACGTCCCTTATCTGGATCCATGCCTGCGCCAAGTCCGCGCGTTGTCTTGCGACCAATATCTAATTTCACATCGGCATCACTCATTAACAAATGTTGTGCATCAGTATTTATCGCAATGAACTCAACGCCTTTTAATCCGACATCGATCATGCGATTGATTGCGTTAACTCCACCGCCACCAATGCCGACAACTTTGATGACCGCTAAATAATTTTGTGGTGAAGCCACGGTATTTCCTCCTTATGAACCATAAACCTCCACTTGAGGCTTACTATTCAATGCTTTTCGATAAGGCGAACCTAAAGCGCATACGGGTGATTATCAAACACCGACATGAATTGTTTACCGTGTCGTCAATTTGAATTTTATTTAACGATTGGTGCATGTGGTGCAGAAACATCAACTTTTTTTATCGCTGCATTTTCTGGCAAAGCAATAAGTGCTTTATAAACCTTTAGCTTCAATTCATTATCGCCATCAACGCCCCAACGGATTTGAAGGTTCTTGCCAGCATTGTTAACAACTAGGACAAGGGCTCCGGTGCTGCGGATCTTCACAACCGTCAATGTTGACTTGAGATCTGAGGGAAGGGATGTGAAGAAGGTTACCGCCCTGATCGCTGCTGCTAAGTCGCCAGCTTGAATCTGAACCAAATTTGTAGATGGAGATCCACGAAGTACAAAGCTCTTACCTGTCGAGTCAATAACTGTGTTGTCATATATAGCAACAGGTATTCGTTCAGTTAGTTCAATCGAAACCTTGCCATCGATCCAATTTCTACTGACACTGGCCTTTGCTACCCAATCAAGTTTCTCAAGTTCGGCTGCAACTGCTCGAGGTTCTACTCGAGCTAACTTTTGCCCTTTCATAATCCCGGTATTTATCTGCGCACCTGCTCCAGTTATTTCAATTGAACTGACTGTAAAAAGTGATGACCAACCGAGAATGTAAGTGACCGCGGCCAGAACAACAGTGGAGACCAAAAGTAAAAGGCGTCGATTCATATTACGCGAATCGTCGATTCAGTCCATCAACGATTATTGGGGCCAGTGAGCTAACATCACCTGCGCCTAATGTCATGATGACATCGCCGGGTTGAGCCATTTCTATGACTGAATCTGTCACTTCTACAAAATTAGGAATATATTCACCATTTTTCATGTGGTGTGTTATTAATTTTGATGTAACTCCATCAATTGGTTTTTCACTTGCGGCATAGACTTCTAGAACTATTGCACGATCGGCAGTGTCAAGCACAGATGCGAAAGCTGATGCAAAGGCCTGAGTGCGTGAAAAACGATGCGGTTGGAAAATTACGATCAAGCGACCATCTGCTGCATATCGACGAGCCGCTTCGAGTGTGACTTGAATTTCTGTTGGATGATGTCCGTAATCATCTACGACTCGAACACCATGCACTGTTCCAATAAGTTCGAAGCGTCGACCGGTCCCCCGGAATGTGGCCAAACCAGTGAGTAATTCAGCAGCACCGAAGCCAAGTTTTAAACCTGTTGCCAATACACCTGCCGCATTTAACAAGTTGTGATGGCCCGGAACTTGCAGTTCGATATGACCAACTGTTTTTCCGTTCCACACAGCGCGCGCCGAAGAACCCATTGTCATCAATTCGATTTGGTCAATATGAAGATCTGCGCCGTCAGAGGTTCCATATGAAATCAATTGCACATTGTTAGTAGTGCCAGCTAAGGCCACAGCTCCTGCATCATCGGCGCAATAAGTAAGAAAACCTTCAGGTTTAATCGTTGCAGCGAAATCTCTAAAAGCTTGTGCAACAGATTCTGGAGTTGGAAAGAAGTCCACATGATCATGCTCGACATTTGTAACAATAGCGGCGAAGGGGTGGTATTCAGTAAATGATCCATCTGACTCATCAGCTTCTGCCACAAAGATCTCACCAGTACCACGATGTGCATTAGATCCCGAGGCGGTGATAGTTCCACCAATTGCAAAGGATGGGTCAGCTGCGCATGCCTGTAGGGCAACTGCGAGCATTGATGATGTTGTGGTCTTTCCATGTGTACCTGCAACCGCAACGCTTTTTGATTCAGACATGAGAACTGCAAGAGCTGCGGCACGGGTCAGAATAGGAATCTTTAACTCTGCCGCCCTAGCTCGTTCAGGGTTACTGGTAGATATGGCCGTTGAATAGACAACAAGATCTGCACCATCAATATTGGCTGCATCATGGGAAGTTGCAACTGTTGCCCCCAGTGCAGATAACGCAATTACAACGGAAGAATCCTTTGCATCGGATCCACTGACTGTTATGCCATGTGACAATGCTATGCGCGCTAATCCGCTCATTCCGGCTCCACCAATGCCGATGAAGTGAATGCGCTTGCCAATTAGTGAGGATAAGGATTGAGTCATTGCTGCATCGCAAACTCGGTAAGTGCCACAATTTTTTCAGCAGCTTGTAAGTCTGCGCCATTACCTGCAATCGGGGCTGCGGCCGACTTTGCAAGCAGTTCGGCAATATGTGTTTTCAAGAAATCTGATGTGAGATCTTTCTGGTCAATAATCTGTGCACGATTATCTGCAACCAGAGATGCGGCATTAACAAACTGCTCGCCATTTCCAATTGGTAGAGGCACGAAAAGAGCGTAACGGCCAAGAGCTCTAAATTCGCTACATGTAACAGCGCCACTGCGGCCGATGATCACATCAGCGGCCAGATAAGCATCTGCCATGGCATCTACATATCCAATGGGTTTGTACCCACCGGTGGCCTGTGGCAGCGCATTAAGCTTTCCCACTGAGTGTAAAACTGATAATCCATGTTGATTAAAAAGATCTACTGTGGATTCAATTATCTTGTTGATCGCGACCGATCCTTGAGATCCACCCATAACAAAAATCAATGGAGTCTCTGCTGCATACCCAAGTCGAACTTTTGCAGCCCGTCGTGCTGCTGCCCAATCAGATCGTGAATCACTAAATGCTTGAGCTACATCTGATCGCAAAGGCAAGCCAGCCAAGAGCGCACCCTCAAATTTTCCAGAATCAACAGAGTGCGCGACCGCTAAATGCTCTGTAAAGGCTGATCCAAGGCGATTTGCCCAACCAGGCTTTGCATTTGCTTCGTGAATAACTATTGGAACTTTAGAGATCTTCGCCGCAATATATGCCGGCGCGCTTACATATCCCCCGAAGCCAATAACAACATCAGCATTTTTAATTGCTTTTCTTGATTCATAAATGGATGCGAGTAAATCAAATGGAATGTTCAACCATGAAACAGATGGCCTTCGTGAAATCCTAACGCGTGGTATCAGGTGCAATTCAAACTGCGCAGCCGGTACCAATGTATTTTCAAGACCAGAGCTTGTTCCTAGAAAAATTAGTCGATCATGTGGATGAGAGATTTTCCATTGACGGGCAACAGCTAAGGCAGGTTCAACATGGCCAGCTGTCCCGCCACCTGCCAGAATTACCGTAGCCATTTAATACCTGTTTCTCGTAACGCTTTATAGATTACTGGATCCCTGCGAGCAGCACCCAACATAAATCCAATTCCCATATACGTGGCAATAAGAGCTGAACCCCCATAGGAGACAAGGGGCAAAGTTACGCCAACAACTGGTAGCACGCTGATAGCTGAGCCAACATTTAGAATAGTTTGAATTGCAACCCAGCATCCAAATCCAGAGGCAACATACCTAACCATCGGATCATGTGCTCGCAGAGCTATTTTGAAAATAGAAAAGATCAAAACACTGAGCAATAACAGAGTTGCAATTGTTCCGAATAATCCAAGTTCTTCGCCAATGACAGCAAAGATAAAGTCTGTGTGCGCTTCGGCGAGATTGCCCCACTTTTGACGACTTGCACCTAAACCAACACCAAAAAATCCACCACTAGCAAGGCCTAACAAACTGTGAGCCGGTTGCCATCCATATAACTTGTATTGATCTTCAGCAAAAGGATTGAGGAAAACCATAAAGCGTTGAACACGGTATGGCGAAGCCAAGATCGCAGCTGTTAAGCCAACTAGCCCAACACTGAGTGCAATTCCAAAAATGCCGAGACGCAACCCTGATACCCATAACAATCCAGCCAAAATACAAGCGAAAATTGACGCTGTTCCTAGATCGCTTCCTGCCATTACCAAAATTATGCATAGCGCAAAAGCTGGTGCTATTTGCTTGAGGACTACCGTGTGTTCCACCCCAGTGCGTTCTTGTTTAGCAAGCATGAATCCAGCCCACAAAATCATAAGAAACTTTGCTACTTCACTTGGTTGGACATCTACAAATCCCAAGCTAATCCAGTTGTGATTGCCGTTAACACTCTTACCTATTAGCTGCACAAGCACTAGCAGGCCAACTGAAACAATAAATCCAAAGCGAGCTACAACTTTCCACTGCGCCAATGAAAAACGGGAAAAAACCCAAGCCATTGGAATCGATAGAACTAAGAAGATGAATTGTCGCAATACAACTGCATAGGAACTGCCTTTAGCATCTAGCGAATAAATTGATGATGCCGAAAAAACCATGATCAGCCCAAGAAGACTTAACCCTAGGGTGCTACCAAGTAGCATGTAGTAAAGATTGACTGGCTTTGTAAAAAAGGTTTCGCGCTGCAGATTACTCATGAGCCATGACCTTGCGTACTGCAGCGGCGAAGCGATCTCCACGATCTGCATATGAAATAAATTGATCCATAGATGCACATGCTGGTGCCATTAAAACGGTATCTCCTGGTGCAACTAACGTGGCAGCGTGTTTAATCACAGCCTCCATCAAAGAGTTTGAATCCCCGCCTCGCGCGTAGTCAGCGGGAGCATCGACAAAAATAATGGGTATGTCAGGTGCGTGCTCATGTAAAGCCTCTGCGATAAGTTGGCGATCTGCGCCAATAAGAATCGCTGACTTAATTCGAGATTTGCAACGTTGAATCAGTGAACCCATGTCCGCGCCTTTTGCTAATCCCCCGGCAATCCACACAACAGATAGATGGGACATCAACGATGCTGCCGCAGCATGCGGATTAGTCGCTTTTGAATCATCCACCCAAGCAACTGAATCACTGTTAAAAACCGTTTCGATGCGATGGCGACCAGGCTTGAACTCTTGCAACGCCTTTTGGATCTGTTCATGCGAAACTCCCACCGTCCGCGCAAGTGCTGCTGCAGCTAAAGCGTTCGAAACATTGTGAGGCACAGTGGGAGTGATGTCTTTGAGCTCACAAATCATCGCAGCTTCCAGAGGATCAGCCACAAATGCTCTGTCGACCAATAACTCTTCCACAACACCAATCTCGCCCGGTCCCGGAGTATCTAGTGAGAAAAAAACTTTGCGTCCAGTAAATCGATTAGCTCGCATTACTACTTCTTGATCGTCTGCATTGAGAATAGCTATATCTGCTCGATCTAGTATTGAAAATTTAGCATCTGCATAAGCATCAAAGGTGCCATGCCAATCTAGGTGGTCATCTGCAATGTTTAGTATTGCAGCAGAAACAAAGTGTGCTTGCTTCGCCCAATGTAGTTGGAAACTTGAAAGCTCTAGAACTAAGTAGTCAAAAGAATCT
>Ga0214162_1000348_pt1 | contig 10925 bp, 9 predicted proteins | sample LakMenepilimnion_3_FD_153000 | JGI IMG/M metagenome (GOLD analysis project Ga0214162, IMG submission 153000) | Freshwater microbial communities from Lake Mendota, WI - Practice 20APR2010 epilimnion v5 | ecosystem: Environmental > Aquatic > Freshwater > Lake > Epilimnion/Euphotic zone | place...
TTTACTCATGCCTGCATTGGTATTACTCGGCGCTCAGTGGGGCGACGAAGGCAAGGGTAAAGCTACCGATTTGTTGGGCGATCGCGTTGATTATGTTGTTCGCTATCAAGGTGGAAACAACGCAGGCCACACAGTTGTAATTGGTGATCAAAAGTATGCGCTTCATCTATTGCCATCAGGAATTCTTTCTTCAAACGTAATTCCTGTCATTGGCAATGGCGTTGTAGTTGACCCAAGTGTTCTACTTGAAGAAATTCGTGGATTAAATGAGCGCGGTATCAATACAAGCAAGCTTTTGATTTCAACTAATGCTCACTTGATCACTCCCTATCACCGCACGATCGACAAGGTGTCAGAGCGTTTCCTCGGCAAATCAAAGATTGGTACAACAGGACGCGGAATCGGACCAGCCTATGCTGACAAGATCAATCGAATTGGAATTCGCGTGCAAGACCTTTTCGATCCTTCAATTCTTCGTCAAAAGCTTGAAGGTGCATTGCGCGACAAGAATCAGATTCTGATTAAAGTCTTTAATCGCAAGAACATCGAAGTAGATGAAGTTCTTGAAGAGTATTTAAAGTACGCGGATATTTTGCGTCCATATGTTGCCGATACCGTTTTGATTTTGGATGAGGCCCTAAAGGCTGGAAAGAAAGTACTTTTGGAGGGCTCTCAAGGCACTTTGCTTGATGTGGATCACGGAACATATCCGTTCGTAACCTCAAGTAATCCAACTGCGGGTGGGGCTTGCACTGGGTCAGGTATTGGGCCAACAAAAATTGATCGTGTAATTGGTATTTTAAAGGCCTATACAACGCGCGTTGGTAGTGGGCCATTCCCAACAGAGTTGTTTGATGAAGACGGAGAAGCATTACGACGCATTGGTGGGGAAATCGGCGTTACCACTGGACGCGCTCGTCGTTGTGGCTGGTTTGATGCACCAATTGCTCGTTATGCAGTTCGCGTTAATGGCTTAACTGACTTCTTCTTAACAAAGCTGGATGTATTAACTGGCTGGGAGAAGATTCCAGTATGCGTTGCCTATGAAATTGACGGGAAACGTGTGGAAGAACTTCCAGCATCGCAAACAGATTTTCATCACGCAAAGCCAATTTACGAATACCTGGACGGATGGAAGGAAGATATCTCAGGAGCTAGAAAGCTTTCTGATCTTCCAAAGAATGCACAAGATTATGTTGCATTCCTAGAAAAGATTTCTGGTGCACCAATGAGTGCTATCGGCGTAGGCCCTGGTCGAGATCAAACAATTGTCGTAAAGGATTTCATCTAAGAATGAAAATCCTCCTAGTCGGAAGCGGCGGACGCGAACACGCGCTAGGAGTAGGACTGCAAGCAGATCCAGCATGTACTGAACTTCATGCTGCACCAGGCAACCCTGGGATTGCCCAGTTTGCGCAATGTCATCCACTTGTAGTTACAGATAATGCTGCGATTGTAGAACTCGCACAACGTTTAGAGATTGACTTAGTTGTTGTTGGTCCTGAAATACCCTTGGTAAACGGTGTTGCAGATGATTTACGAGCATCTAATATCGCTGTTTTTGGCCCATCTAAAGCTGCGGCACAACTAGAGGGGTCTAAGAGTTTTGCTAAAGAGGTAATGCGCGACGCTGGAGTACCAACAGCACACAGTTTTACTTGCACAACTAAAGAAGAGATAGAAATAGCATTAGATGCATTTGGTGCGCCATATGTTGTTAAAAATGATAGCTTGGCTGCTGGCAAAGGTGTTGTTGTCACTAATGATCGCCAAGAAGCTTTAAATCACGCACTAGCTTGTAGGCAAGTAGTAATTGAAGAGTATTTAGATGGTCCAGAAGTTTCTCTATTTGGGATTAGCGATGGAACAACAATTGTCCCCATGCAACCTGCTCAAGACTTTAAGCGTGCATATGATGGGGATGTAGGACCAAACACTGGCGGGATGGGCGCATACTCACCCCTGCCGTGGGCACCATCAGACATTATTGAAGATACATACAAGCAAGTTCTGGCACCAATGATTGCTGAAATGGCAGCACGTGGCACTCCATTTGTTGGTTTGCTCTATGCAGGTCTTGCACTCACTGATCATGGAACTAAAGTCATTGAATTCAATGCACGATTTGGAGATCCTGAAACTCAAGTCTTGATTCCACTGCTAAAAACTCCACTTGCAATGTTGCTCTATAAGGCGGCAACAGGTGATTTGTCTGGAACAAATTTGGAGTGGAGAGAAGATGCTGCGGTCACAGTTGTATTGGCTGCTGAAGGTTATCCATCTGCTCCTAAGAGTGGCGGAGTAATTACAGGATTTTCTGCAATCGATAAGGTTCAGATTTATCACGCCGGTACATCTGCCACAGAACAAGGTGTTGTCGCATCAGGTGGTCGGGTTCTCACAATCACCGGCACTGGAGAAGATCTAACCGAAGCCCGCAATCGTGCCTACCGTGCGATTAGCCAAATCTGCCTTGCTGGGTCTTTCTACCGTTCCGACATCGCGCTTAATGCGTCGGTGGCAGAGAAGGGCAATTAAATGACCGATAATTCACCAATGAGCCTGCTTGCTAGCCGATACGCATCAGCAGCTATGCGCGAAATCTTCGCGCCAGAGGCCAAAATCATTGCTGAGCGCAAGCTGTGGATCGCGGTTATGCGCGCTCAATCCACTTTAGGCCATGCAATTTCCAAGGATGTAATTACAGATTACGAAAATGTAATTACACGGGTGGATCTTGCATCAATTGATGCCCGTGAAAAGCAGACACGCCACGATGTTAAAGCGCGCATTGAAGAGTTCAATGCTCTCGCTGGCCACGAAGCAATTCATGCGGGTATGACGAGCCGAGATCTGACTGAAAATATTGAAGCGCTTCAGATTAGAAACGGTTTAGAGATAGTTCATGACAAGGTTGTAACACTTCTTGCTCGACTTGGTGAGCGCGCGGCACAGTATGCGGATCAACCAATCGCTGGGCGATCACACAATGTTCCAGCTCAAGTAACAACTTTAGGAAAACGTTTTGCATCAGCGGCTGAAGAGCTGTTATTTGCATACGAACGCCTAACAGCATTGCAAAATCGTTACCCAATGCGTGGCATTAAGGGCCCAGTTGGTACAGCACAAGATTCAATTGATCTCCTTGGATCAACGGATGCACACTTTAAGTTAGAAGGTGCAATAGCCAAAGAACTTGGGTTTAACAGTGTTCTTGATTCAACCGGCCAAATCTATCCACGTTCTTTTGATTATGACGTTGTAACAACTTTGGTTCAAATTGCATCATCACCATCATCGCTAGCAACATCAATTCGCTTAATGGCTGGCGCAGAACTAGTTACAGAAGGATTTAAAGCTGGCCAGGTAGGTAGTAGCGCGATGCCTCACAAAATGAATACCCGTTCATGTGAGCGAGTAAATGGTCTTTCAGTTGTGCTTCGTGGCTATGCATCCATGGTTAGCGAACTCTCTGGCGACCAATGGAATGAAGGAGATGTTTCATGCAGTGTTGTTCGACGAGTTGCGCTACCAGATGCCTTCTATGCCATTGATGGTTTGCTCGAAACAATGCTTACAGTCCTTGATGAGTTTGGGGCTTTCCCAGCGGTAATTAGTGCTGAATTAGAGCGATATTTACCATTCTTAGCCACGACGAAGATTCTTATGGCTGCAGTCAAGTGCGGCGTTGGTCGTGAAGTTGCACATGAAGTTATAAAAGAACATGCAGTTAAGGCTGCCCTTGGAATGCGAGAAGGAAAGAAGAACACACTTCTAGAAGATCTGGCATCCGATGATCGCCTACCACTTGATCGTCAAGCACTTGATGCCTTAATTAGTGATCCCATCGAATTTACTGGCGAAGCTCGCCAACAAGTAGCTCGAGTTGTTAGTCGCATTGGTGCGATTACATCCGCGCACCCTGCCGCAGCGCAGTACAAGCCCGGCTCTATTCGGTGAGCGGCTTTGGCCTAGCTGGCCCACCGCCAGCGCCTGAAATAACTGGGTGGAAACATCTGCGCACCGGAAAAGTTCGCGACTTGTATACAAATGATAAAAAAGAAATCTTGTTAGTTGCATCAGATCGAGTTTCAGCTTATGACTGGGTCATGCCAACTGCAATTCCTGGGAAAGGCGCAGTCCTTACCCAACTATCACTGTTTTGGTTTGAACTATTAGAAGACATTATTGGCAACCACATAATCTCAACAGAAGTTCCAGATGAAGTTGAAGATCGAGCGATCATCGTGCAGCCACTAAACATGTTTGAGATTGAGTGTGTTGCTCGTGGATACTTAACCGGTAGTGGATGGAGTGAGTACCAGAACACTAAATCTGTGTGTGGAAATACTCTGCCAGATGGACTACTTGATGGAACACAACTACCAAATAGCATTTTCACTCCAGCGACTAAAGCTGAAATAGGCGATCACGACATAAACATTGATTTTGACGGTGCTGTATCAATTGTTGGGGCAAATGATGCTGCCGAACTTCGTGATCTAACAATTAAGTTATATGAAACGGCAGCAGAGTTTGCCGCTAGTCGCGGAATCATCGTGGCGGATACTAAGTTTGAATTCGGTCGCAATGAAAAGGGCCAAATTCTTCTTGGCGATGAGGCGCTAACCCCTGATTCTTCTAGGTTTTGGGAGGCTTCAACCTGGAAGCCAGGCGGGGTTCAACCTTCCTATGACAAGCAATTTCTACGTGACTACCTAGTTTCTAGTGGATGGGATAGAAATAGCCCACCCCCTGAACTACCTAATGAGATCGTAGAGAAGACAGCGCAACGTTACGAAGAAGCATTTTTCCGTATTACCGGTAGCAAGTTCTAAATGGGAGAAACATAAATGGCAAAAATCGTGGTTGATGTGATGTTAAAGCCTGAGATCCTTGATCCTCAGGGAAATGCGGTTGCATCTGCACTGCCACGGCTCGGATTCACATTTGCTACATCTGTTCGTCAAGGAAAGCGATTCGAAATCGAAGTCGAAGGCGAGCCAACGGTAACCCAACTGGCTGAAGTAGAAAAAGCAGCTGAAGTCTTATTGTCTAATCCTGTGATTGAAAACTTTGTCGTGAGAGTTGAAAAGTAATGCGCGTTGGAGTCATTACTTTTCCAGGAACTCTAGATGACCGTGATGCTGCCCGCGCAGTTGTAGTTGGTGGAGCAGAGGCAGTATCGCTATGGCACGGGGATGCGGATCTAAAAAACGTGGATGCCGTTGTTTTACCTGGTGGTTTTTCGTATGGAGACTATTTGCGCTGTGGCGCAATTTCTCGTTTTGCTCCAGTTATGCAACTAGTCATTGAAGCCGCTAATCACGGAATGCCAGTTCTTGGTATTTGTAACGGTTTCCAGGTGCTGTGTGAATCGCATTTGTTACCAGGTGCTCTGACTCGTAACTCTGATCTGCATTTCTTGTGTCGTGATCAAGAGATTGAAATTGTTAATAATCAAACACCCTGGACTAATTCTTTTAAACAAAGTGAGAAAATTGTAATTCCACTTAAAAATGGCGAGGGTTCATTTCAGTGCGATGATCAAACTCTTGCGATGCTTGAGGGTGAAGGTCGCGTAATAGCGCGTTATGTAGGGGAAAATCCCAATGGGTCACGTAATTTAATAGCTGGAATTGCTAACGCAAAAGGCAATGTTGTGGGTCTTATGCCTCATCCAGAGCATGCAATCAACGAGCTAACAGGGCCATCTGCGCAAGGTCTTGGCTTCTTTACATCTATCTTGAATGCGATGGTGAAGTAGTGGCCCTAGATACTGTTGCTATTGCAGAGGTAACTCCTGGCAATCCACAACCCTTTGCAGAGCTTGGCCTGAAGCCAGATGAATATGCTCGGATCAAGGAAATTCTCGGTCGTCGCCCAACTTCATCCGAACTGGCGATGTATTCGGTGATGTGGTCTGAGCACTGTTCCTATAAATCTTCTAAAGTTCACTTGAAGCAGTTTGGTGAAAAAGCACCAAAGTCTGATGCTTTGTTAGTTGGTATCGGTGAAAATGCAGGAGTTGTTGATGTTGGCCAGGGATATGCCGTAACTTTTAAAATTGAATCGCATAATCACCCTTCATTTATTGAGCCTTACCAAGGTGCCGCAACTGGTGTTGGCGGAATTGTTCGCGATATTTTAACTATGGGTGCTCGGCCAATTGCAGTGATGGATCCATTGCGATTTGGTCCTGCAGATGCACCAGATACTCGCCGTGTGTTGCCAGGAGTCATCGCTGGTGTTGGTGGATACGGAAACTGTTTAGGACTTCCAAATATTGGAGGCGAAGTAACTTTTGATGAAACATATGCAGGCAATCCACTTGTCAATGCCTTGTGTGTTGGCGTGATGAAGCACAGTGACATCAAGTTAGCTAAAGCTGCAGGTGCTGGCAATTTAGTTGTGTTGTATGGGGCAAAAACAGGTGGCGATGGAATTGGTGGAGTTTCAGTCCTTGCTTCAGAAACTTTTGGTGCTGGTGGATCAACAAAGCGTCCAAGTGTTCAGGTGGGGGATCCCTTTGTTGAAAAGGTTTTAATTGAATGTTCTTTAGAGATCTTTGCTGAGGATCTAGTTGTTGGTATCCAAGACCTTGGCGGAGCAGGCTTATCCTGTGCCACAAGCGAGCTTGCATCAGGTGGTTCTGGTGGCATGAAGGTGCAATTAGACAAGGTTCCATTGCGCGATCCATCGCTATCTCCTGAGGAGATCTTGATGTCTGAATCACAAGAGCGCATGTGTGCAGTCGTTGAGCCAAGCAAGATTGATCGATTCTTGGAGATCTGTAAGAAATGGGATGTGACAGTCACAGTTATTGGTGAAGTAACAGATGGAAAGCATCTGGAAATCACCTGGAACGGAGAATTGATTGTTGATGTTCCGCCACGAACAGTGGCCCATGATGGCCCTATCTATAACCGTCCTTTGGCACAACCTGCCTATATTGATCAAGTAAATGGACAAAGAGTTGATGTACCCATTCCTGAAACAGCAGCTGAAGTAAAAGCAGCGGTTCTAAAATTAGCTGCTGCTGCTAACCTTGCAGATAAATCATGGGTCACATCTCAATATGACAAATATGTTCAAGGAAACACAATTCAATCTCAACCTGATGATTCTGGAATGGTACGGATTGATGAGACAACACATCTTGGTGTTGCAATTTCAACAGATGCAAATGCCAACTGGTCATACTTAAATCCATATCAAGGTGCAAAATTAGCGTTAGCTGAAGCTGCGCGGAATATTGCTACAGCTGGTGCACGACCACTTGCTGTAACGAACTGCCTTAACTTTGGCTCGCCTGAAGATCCAGGAGTGATGTGGCAGTTTGCGGAATCAGTTCGCGGATTGGCAGATGGATGTTTAGAAATGGGACTTCCAGTAACAGGAGGAAACGTATCCTTCTATAACCAGACCGGCTCTGTTGCAATCTTGCCCACACCTGTTATCGGCGTACTGGGTGTTATACAAGATGTTCGCACGCGAACACCTATGAGTTTCACAAAGGCCGGTTTGGATCTCTATCTAGTTGGAGAAACACATGAAGATCTGGCTGGCAGCGAATGGGCCTTCTTGCACAATCAGCGAGTTGGCCAATCCCCAGATGCTGATTTACAGCGTGAAATGCGCCTTATTGAGCTACTTCTTGAAGGTAACGCCTTCTTTGCTGCTGCCCATGATTTAAGCCAAGGTGGCCTATCTGCAGGTTTAACAGAAATGGTTTTGCGTCATAAAGTTGGCGTAACAATTTCACTTGAAAACGCAGGAGTTAGCTTGATCAGCGAAACTCCTGGCCGCGTACTTGTTGCTATCGATCCATCTCAAAATGCACGACTTGAAGGATTGGCTGTTAAGCATTCAATTGCAATTACAAAGCTAGGAATTACAGGCGGAGATTCATTAACAATTAATGATGCGGCAATCTCCTTGTCTGAACTTTCAACAGCCCACACATCAACATTTCCGAAGTTGTTTGGATAGCAGATATGCGCGACCAAAAGATACTTGAAGAAGTTAAGAGCACTCTTGCGCTTTTAACTGCGAAAGCTCCTGGTCGTGCAATTGAAGTTCGCGTGCCGCCTTATGCGGCTGTTCAATGTGGTGAAGGTCCAACCCATACTCGGGGAACGCCACCTAACACAATTGAGATGAGTGCAGATACTTGGTTAGCGCTAGCTGCCGGAAGATTAAGTTGGGCTGATGCTATGGATAGTGGTGTAGTTACAGCATCTGGAGTCCGGGCTGATTTAACCGAGTACCTACCGTTAGGATTAGATGCATGAGACGTCCTGATGGTTTGCTCAATCACAATGTGTTAGGAGAAGATAAAGGTCCTCAAGATGCGTGTGGTGTCTTTGGAGTATGGGCACCTGGTGAAGAAGTTGCAAAATTAACTTTCTATGGCCTTTATGCGCTGCAACATCGCGGAACCGAGTCTGCAGGAATAGCTACAAGTGATGGTGAAAGAATCCTTATCTTTAAGGATATGGGTCTTGTGTCACAGGTGTTTACAGAAGGTGATCTTGCAACATTAAAGGGAAACCTAGCCATTGGTCATTGTAGATATAGCACAACTGGATCAAGTACTTGGGTGAATGCTCAACCTACATTGCGCCCAACTAAGTACGGAACACTGGCTTTAGCCCATAACGGCAATCTAACTAATACCGGTGATTTAGCCGAGTTAGTGCAAAAACTTGAAAGTTCTGCAACCAGTATGAGTGGTGTTACGACTGACACTGAAATAATGACAGCGCTAATCGCATTACAGGATGAGAAAAATGTTGAAGCAAGCGCATTAGCTGTTTTGCCACAATTAGAAGGTGCATTTTCACTTGTGTTCATGGATGAACACACCCTGTATGCCGCTCGAGATCGACATGGTGTGAGGCCACTTGTGCTGGGCAAACTGGATAGAGGTTGGGTTGTAGCTTCTGAAAGCGCTGGACTAGACATTGTCGGTGCTGCCTTTGTTCGAGAAATCGAACCAGGTGAATTTCTTTCAATTGATAGCAATGGCGTTCGATCACAACCCTGGGCAGAGGCGCAACCCAAGGGATGTTTGTTTGAGTATGTCTATCTTGCCCGTCCTGATACAACTATTGCTGGAAGCGGAATCCATAAAACCCGTGTTGCAATAGGTGCGCAGCTTGCGAAAGAAGCGCCAGCAGAGGCAGACCTCATTATCCCAGTACCAGAATCTGGGACTCCAGCCGCCATCGGATATGCAAAAGAATCTGGAATTCCATTTGGTCTGGGGCTTGTAAAGAATTCTTATGTGGGGCGAACATTTATTCAACCGTCGCAAACTATTCGTCAATTGGGTATTCGCTTAAAGTTAAACCCTTTGCGCGAAATCATTGAAGGCAAGCGCATTGTTGTTGTTGATGACTCTATCGTGCGGGGAAACACCCAGCGTGCAATTGTTCGAATGTTGCGGGAGGCGGGAGCAAGGGAGATTCATGTACGAATTTCCTCACCTCCTGTAAAATGGCCTTGTTACTATGGAATCGATTTTGCAACACGTGCCGAATTGATTGCCAATGGGCTAGAGGTGGAAGAAATTCGCCGATCAATTGGGGCTGATTCCTTAGGCTATGTCTCACTTGAAGGTCTAATTTCAGCGACTCAGGTGCCTTCTGATCGACTATGTTCGGCCTGCTTTACGGGTCAATATCCAATTCGCATTCCTGAAGATATGTCCGAAGGAAAGTTACATTTAGAAATTACGGAAGTGCACGGTAACTAATGGCTACGTATAAAGATTCAGGTGTCGATATCGATGCGGGAGATCGTGCGGTCGAATTGATGAAGGCTTCTATTGCTAAAGCAACTCGGCCAGAAGTTATGGGTGGAATTGGTGGTTTTGCCGGTTTATTTGATGCCAGCAAATTAAAGGATATGAAGCAACCATTACTTGCCACTTCTACAGATGGCGTAGGGACAAAAACAGAGATTGCTCGTGCACTTGGTAAGTACGACACCATTGGTGAAGATCTAGTGGCAATGGTTGTTGATGATTTAGTTGTGTGTGGTGCAGAACCACTTTTTATGACTGATTACATTGCAGTTGGAAAAGTGATTCCAGAAAATATCGCAGATATTGTTGCTGGAATTGTTCGAGGCTGCGCAAAAGCAAATACTGCATTAATTGGTGGAGAAACTGCAGAGCATCCTGGATTGCTTGACGAAGATGAGTTTGATATTGCTGGTGCAGCCACTGGCGTTGTTGATGCAGATCGTCAGTTAGGTGCTCATCGTGTTAAAGCTGGTGATGTGATTATTGGAATGCCCTCTAGTGGTTTTCATGCAAATGGATACTCCCTTATTCGTCATATCATCAAGACTGTCGGACTAAGCCTGTCTGCAAATGTGAGCGAGTATGGAATTACATCGGGTGAAGTATTTTTGAAACCTACCGAGATTTATACACTTGATTGTTTAGCGTTGATTAAATCAATGCCAGAGCACTTGCATGCTTTTTCACACATTACAGGTGGCGGTATTGCAGAAAATACTGCTCGAGTTATCCCAGATCACTTAACTGCGACTTATGATCGATCAACATGGTCGTTGCCTGTTGAAATGGAGTTCATGGCAAAAATGGGTGGAGTTCCTCAGGGCGATATGGAGCGCACATGGAACTGCGGCATTGGGATGAGCGCGATCGTTGACGCCTCTGTTGCCGACCTGACGCTGCGATCTTTGGCAGCTCGGGGGATGAAGGCGTGGGTGGCTGGGGTTGTTTCTGAGCGTAAAGGGGCTGATCCACGCTCAACTTTGGAAGGTTCCTACCAACCGCGATAACCTACGCTCCTGACGCACAGCAATTAGTGAAGGAGGTCGCCCATGGGTCGCGGCCGCGCAAAAGCAAAGCAAACCAAAGTTGCACGTGATTTGAAATATAACGCGCA
>Ga0214162_1000350_pt1 | contig 10898 bp, 18 predicted proteins | sample LakMenepilimnion_3_FD_153000 | JGI IMG/M metagenome (GOLD analysis project Ga0214162, IMG submission 153000) | Freshwater microbial communities from Lake Mendota, WI - Practice 20APR2010 epilimnion v5 | ecosystem: Environmental > Aquatic > Freshwater > Lake > Epilimnion/Euphotic zone | place...
ATCAAGTGAGAAAGGCGTTTATACATTATCAGGGAAAAACGCAGACTTTAAAGTAGGTAGAACATTATCTGCAAATAAAGGGGATTTTACACTTTCGGGAAAAGATGTTGATTTTAGAATAAGTAAAACATTAAGTGCAAGTAAAGGGACTTATACATTAAGTGGTAAGGATGCAAATTTAATTAAATCAGGTAGCACAATTAATTACTCTTTAACTGCAAATAAAAATGTATATAATTTAACGGGAAAAAATGTAACTTTGCAAATAAACTTTTTAATGGTTTACCATTATGTAAGTCCAAGTTTTAATCTTTATCGATTAAGAGTTTATAAAAGTGGTGTTTGGAAAAATGTAGTATTATACAAATATAAAAATAGTAATTGGAATGAGTTTACCAAATAATAAATTAACCATAATAACAGATAATCCAATATGTGCCAATGGTGCAGTGGAAAATAGTGATGCAAGTTATTCTAATAGTGTACCGAGTGGAGGAACTTTAATACTACCTAATCAAGAAATTCAAAACAACGGGGTTGCAAGTGGATTTATTCCAAGTGTAGGAACTATTAATGTAACTACTAATGTAGCACCTACAAGTTTTACAATAACAGGCAGAACTATTGATATAGTAGTACCTGCGGGTGGCGGTTCTTATGATTTAGATTTAGTTGATAGATATGGCAACGCATTTCCAACTAAACAAGTTACTGCAAATGCAACATGGGATTTAAGAACACTTACTCCATTTGATTATGCGGATTTGTTTTTAACAAACGCAACAGGAACTTATACAACAGGAGAAGAAAATGCAATAATACAAGCCATACAAGATTGGAGTGATGCAGGAATTTGGCAAAAAAGAACACACATTTATTTGTTTACTGGTAAAAATGCGGTAGATAATTCAATAAATTGTCGCTATCCATTTTTAAATGAAAGTAGTGGTCAATTAAATTTTGAAGGTAGCCCAACGCATGACTCAAATGGGATAACTTATGTAGGTTCATCATTTAGTAGAATAAGATGTTTGAATAGGTTATTCTATCCAATACAAGATATAAATTTAGGGATATATAGCAGAACAAACAATACTCCTGCATCATTTGGCGCAACAGATATAGGTCCTGAAACAATTTCGCCTGTTAATATGCTTTTAAGAATAAAGCAATCCGCAGGTCAATTAGTTGGCGGGGATGGTTCAACTACATTAACAGTTACAAATAGTAATAATAGTGATGGTTACTATTCATTAAATGGCATAACAGGCGCAAGTGCAAGTAAAGCAATAAGAAATGGTAATACAGGAAGCCCTATTGGAGTATTTACAAATGGAGCTAATATTTTTAATACAAGTGTAATAAGAATGGGACAAGATACGGGTAGAAATATTGCAGGGGCGTGTATAGGGTTAAGTCTTACAGATACTCAAATGCAAGACGACTATACTATTTGGCAACAATTCCAAACAGATTATAATGGTAGACAAGTATGATAATTATTAATACATCAGAATACAATGGAACTGCAAAAGGTGTAAATACATTTTACGCTGCACCAATATTATCAGGTCAACACATAGGCAAATTTGCAACAAGTGAAAATGCTTTAAAGGAGTTTCCTGAGATATTTGAAAACTTAACTTATGAAATTATAGATTTAGATGCAAGTGTTTTTCAAGTAGATTACACACCACCAACACTAACACCTTATGCCGTTATAATTCCTGAAATATATCAATGGGCGTTTCCTCAAGATAAGTTTATTTTAGGGGGTTTTGAAATTCCATTAGACACTCACAATAATGATAAGGTAGTAAATCTTGCTTATTTCATGTGGACTGAATTTAGGGCGGAGTTAGATAGTGGAAACTATGTATCTCTCAAGAGAGCCTTAATGCCTTTGTGGGACTATGTAGAGTTGCAAGTAATAAACAATAATTTAGTTATTTTATGATAGGTTTAATATTATTTTTAGTATCAATATTTTTAGCAGGGGTTATTTATCCGATTGCATTTTTGTACTCAGTTGTTTTAACCCTTATTAAAAGTGGGTGGCACTCATTAGATGAATATTTATTTAGATGTGCATTAGCAACCGACCAACACGCAAATAGTTTTTTAGCTAAGTTATTCAATGACATCATGATTAAAACAGGCGGTCATAAGTTTGGAAACCCCGATGAAACCATTAGTAGTGTACTAGGAAAAAATAAACTTATGGGTAAATTGTCATACTTTGGGAAAGTTTTAGATTTTATATTACATTTGTTGGACAATAATCATAGTATAAAATCCATAGAACATGATGAAAATCCGCCTGAAAAAATGGTTTCAAATGATACTAATGATAATTAAATTAGACGATAGATACAGATGATATTTGATTGGCAATTTTTATTCGACTCTTTAAAGAAACAAGGCTTAATAGCTATATTGTTAGGGGCGGTTATTTATTTGCAGTATAATGCTTACGAAAGATTGAAAGATGAATTGAAATCTGAGCAAAAAGAAATGAGGCTAAAGTTAGAAAAACAAATTGAAGATTTAGAAATAAAATTGCTAAATTGCGAAAAGTCAAGAATAGAAGAACTATTAAGAATTAAACAATGAATTATTTAATCAGCGAATTTATAGAATTTTTAGCGAACCTCACATTTATGTTAGTCATTATTGGACTGACATTTTTTGTGCTGACATTCTTTGTTGAGTGCCTTTGTGCAGGAATACTTTTATACTTTTTAAAACCACTTATCAAAAGAATATGATATTAGAATTAAACAGAAAAACAAGAACATCAAAGTCAACTATTGGCGAACTACTTATTAATGGGGAGTTCTTTTGCTATGTGTTAGAGGACATGGACAGAGGCTTAGACTCAATCATGACAGACTCAGAAATAAAAGCTAAAAAGGTTTATGCTGAAACTGCAATACCAAAAGGTACTTATAGAGTAGCTATTACATTTAGTCCAAGATTTAAAGAGTATATGCCCTTACTACTTAATGTAAAAGGATTTCAAGGTATTAGAATACACTCAGGTAACACCTCAGCACACACTGAGGGTTGCTTAATTGTAGGCATGACAACTTCAAAAGACTTTGTAGGTCAATCTAAAATAGCCTATTCTAAATTAATGGCTAAGTTAAAAAAGGTAGAAAAAACTGAGGAAATATTTATATCAATCAAATGAAACTAACTAAAAAAACTAAGATATTAGGAATACTCAACATCGTTTATCTATGTGTAATTGCTATTGAAGAGAGTAAGGCAATAGAGATGTTTCCATTTGAAGATAATATAAAGCAAACTATTAAGGGAATTATACTTGTATTAGTTGGTGTTCTTAACTTTGTTATTACACAATTAAAATTAAAATGAATATTTATTTAAAAACTTTTATCAAAGCAGTTATCCTTATAACTTTTATTGCATTAATTCTTTCGTCGTGTAACGCATCAAAAAAGTGCGAACGTATAAGTAGTAAGGCAATAGCTTTAAAGTGCTTTAAAAACGATACTATTAAGTTTTACGATACAACTTTCGGTCAGGTGTACGATACTTTCGTACACTTCAAAACTAAAAACGAATTCGATACACTTTTTGTAGATAGTGGAGGCATAAAAGTAAAGACTATAATTAGGTGGAAAACTAAAGAACTTTGGCAGACAATAACTAAGGATACTATTATAAAAGAATTTTACAGGGTTAATAAAGTAATTACTAAAAAAGAAATCCCTCAATGGACTAAGTGGATTTGGTTTGCTTTTGTTATGATTTTAGTAGGGATTTATATCTCATTCAAAAAATAAATAAATAAAAGTTTGGAAATGTAAAAAGTTTAATTAACTTTGCAAACGTATTAGATGTTTTGATGACACCAAACTCTGATAATTAACAATGGACAAATCAACTAAAAAAGAAATTTATTACCCTTGCTTATTAGTACAATGTGAGTTATGTCCAACTCGTGTCAACATTGGAAAATTCGCAAGGGTTTAATATTTTAACTTTGGATATATTTAAACTCTACCGGAACTTTTGGGATTTCGCATTTGAAAACCCCGAAAAAATTAAACCTAACCACATTGCTATTTTTTCATTTGCTATTGAACATTGCAATAGATTAGGTTGGAAAAAGAAATTTGGACTACCAAGCACAATGACAATGGAGGCAGTTGGTATAAAATCTTACAATACTTACATAACTGCTTTTAATGAATTAGTAGAATATGGTTTTATTGAATTAATTGAAAAATCTAAAAATCAATATTCATCTAATATAATTGCCCTATCAAATAACTTCAAAGCACTTGATAAAGCACTTGATAAAGCATTTATAAAGCACACGACAAAGCAAGATGAAAGCACTATACAAAGCACAGGGGAAAGCATTAGTAGTATAGATATACAAGAAACAACTATACAAGAAACAAATCTACAAGATGAAATTGTTTTTAATTTTAAAACTGCTTTACTTGAATTAGGAATAGAAACTAAAATAGTATTAGAGTGGCTACAAGTTAGAAAGAAAAAGAAACTAACTAATAGTGAAACGGCTTTTAACTCAATTAAAAAAGAAATACAAAAAAGTGGATTAACTCCAAATGAATGTATTAAAATTGCAGTTGAAAAAAGTTGGGGAGGAATAGATGCTGAATGGTTAGAAAAATATAAACCTAAGCCGGAGGAAAACTTTTTTACCAAAATGGGAATACCAAGATAATTATGAAATACGAAGATTATAACATTCAAGTGCCGTACAACAAAACAACCGGCGAAGTTCAAACAACCTGTCCAAGTTGCTCACACGAACGAAAAAAGAAAACCGATAAATGTCTAAGTGTAAATTTAGATAAACAAACATGGTTTTGTCATCACTGCTCTTATAAGGGTGCATTAGGTAAGATAGTCAAGACAGAATATAAAGTGCCTCAGTGGGCAAATAAAACACAATTAAGCAATGATGTTGTAAGATACTTTGAGAGTAGAAAAATATCACAACCTACTTTGCTAAAATATAAAATTACTGAGGGGTTAGAGTGGATGCCGAAGTCATCAAAAGAAATTAATACAATTCAGTTTAATTATTTTAGAGATAGTCAACTTGTAAACGTAAAGTATAGAGGCAAAGACAAAGAGTTTAAATTGTTTAAAGATGGGGAGTTAATCCTTTACAACTTAGACAACGTACACGAAAATACAAATGTGTTATTTATTGTGGAGGGCGAAATAGATTGTTTGACTTTTTTAGAATGTGGAATTTTAAATGTTGTTAGTGTGCCAAATGGTGCAAATCTTAACTCAAATAAAATGGACTACATAAGTAATTCATGGGATAAGATAAGCCACGTTAAAAAGTTTGTAATTGCAGTTGATAATGACTCAGCCGGATTGCAACTTAGAAAAGATTTATCTAACCGGTTAGGACTTCACAAATGTGCTTACTTAGAATTTGATGGGTGCAAAGATGCAAACGACTTTTATAAGGCAAACGATATTAATACATTTAGAAAGGCAGCCGAAAATATAAAAGAGTTTCCATTGGAGGGCGTGTTTACTATTCAGGACATATACAGGGACTTAGATAATATGTATGAATACGGATTGCCCAAAGGAATATCAACCGGAATACATGACTTTAAATTGCAGTTTGTTAAAGGTTACATTACTACGATAACCGGTATTCCGGGGCATGGTAAATCCGATTTCTTAGACTTTATTTGCCTTAAACTTTTAAAACATGGAGGTTGGAGGGGTTGCTTTTATAGTCCGGAGAATAAACCGACTGAATTGCACGTTAGTAAAATGATAAGAAAGATGACCGGTAAACCTTGGGAGGGTTATGGTAAAGTAACACCGGATGAAATTGCAAATGCTTGTTCAGTATTAAATGAAAACATTTGGTTTGTAAAGCCGGAAAAGGAATTTACAATAGATACGATGTTAGACCGGATTAAGCAGTTAAAAGATAAACATGGTATTGACTACTTTGTTATTGATGCTTGGAATAAGTTAGAACAAAAAAGGGGTGGCAAAAGTGAAACTGATTTTGTAGGCGAAACCTTGGATAAGATAGGCGTATTTTGTGAGGCTGAAAATATCCATGCTTTTTTAGTTGTTCATCCGGCTAAGATGTCAAAACAAAAAGATAGTAACAAGTATCAAGTCCCGGGGTTGTATGACTGCTCAGGTTCATCACACTTTAATAATAAGACAGATAACGGAATAACAATATACAGGGACTTTGAAACTGAATTAACTCACATCATAGTAACAAAAGTTAAGTTTTCGCATTGGGGACAGACCGGAGAAACCACAATGAATTACGATGTACCCTCCGGTAGATACTATCACACCTTAGACCAAATAACAGAATCATGGATATAATACAACTACTCCAAAAAGAACTACCCGATTGCCAAATTCAGCAACAAGACAACCTAATTTATGTATTTAAAGATGGAAAAGCAACTCACTATGACTACAATTACCTTAATTATTTGTTTGAAAGTGGGCAATTAACTGAACAAAATATAAAATTTATGTTGTTATTAATCAGTAAACTTCCATGATAAAAGTATTAAACCTTTATGCCTGTTTAGGAGGCAATCGTTACAAGTGGGAAAATTGCGAAGTAACCGCAGTTGAATGGGATGTTGAATTGGCTCGACTATATCAAGAGCGTTTTCCAAATGACAAAGTAATTGTAGCCGATGCACACCAATATTTATTAGACCATTACAAAAAGTTTGATTTTATATGGTCAAGTCCACCCTGTCCAAGTCATAGTAGAGCAAGGTTTTGGGGATTTGGCAAAAATGGTAAAAAACCAATATATCCCGATATGACATTATATCAAGAAATAATATTTTTGGAATATCATTTTCAAGGCAAATATGTAGTAGAAAATGTAATACCATATTATGAACCTTTAATACCTGCACAAGAAAGGGATAGGCATTTATATTGGACTAACTTTAAATTACCAAATAATGTAAATGGTAGAGTTAAACATTTTGGAGATAGTAAAAATGGTGCAACTGAGTCTTTAGAAAGTTGGTCAGAATTCCATGATTACGATTTTAGTAAATATAAAGGGGAGCAGTTATTATTAAAGATTGCCCGAAATTTAGTGGACTATGAAACAGGACTAACTATTTATAATACTGCAATGGGTATTGTAACCTCAAATAAAATAGAACAAACACAACTATTTTAAAAATAATTTAAAAAATATTAGGAAATTAAAAAACAAGTATTATATTTGCACTCGTATTAACAATTAAACAATATGCAACAAACAATCCAACTAATCGACAAGGCTTTAGTAAAAGCAAACAATGACCTCAATAATCAAGAAATTGAGGTTAACTACACCCCCGACTTCTTAATCGAGTTACTAACTGAGTTAAAAGAAACCTTAACACCTAAAGCAAAAGTAGATGTGTACGAAATTCGTAGAGAGTATTCAAACAATATCGGAGAATGGGGTTACTACATTTACAAGAATAGCAACTATGTAGCAATGGCATTTAGTATTGAGTTAGCTCAACACAAACTTGAGGAGATTAAGAAAAACACTAAAGTAGAAGTATTACATAGAGAGGAGGTAATCAGTGAATAAGTTAGCTAAAGCAATTAATCAGATTAAGCCTATTACTAAGGATAGTGTTAATCCTCATTTTAAAAACAAATACTTTGATATTAACTCACTTTTGTATGATGTTAAGCCAATCCTATCAGAAAATGGATTGATGCTCTTACAACCGATAAGAGAGGGCAAAGTGATAAGTCAAATTATAGATATTGAAACAGGCAAAGTAATTGCAGAAAGTGAATTGGAATTGACTGCAAATTTAAACGCTCAGCAAAAAGGTAGTGAGATAACTTATTTTAGACGATATACTCTTCAATCATTGTTAGGACTTGAGGCAGAAGATGACGATGCAAACACGGCATCAAGTACACCTGCAAGTACAACCGAGCCAAGCGAATGGCTTAACCTATTTGACAAACAAGGTAAGAAAACAACTAAATGTTTAGAGATTGAAAAGGCTATTGCAGATGGCAGTAAGTTTACACTTAAGAACATTAGAACAAAGTACAAAGTAAGTAAGGAAGTAGAGGCACAATTAAAATCAAATTTTAACATCATTTAATATGGAAACGGCAGTATCATTTTTAAAACAAATAGCTAACGATAGACAGACTATTGATAGCTTTACCAATCAATTAACCATAGAAGTGCAAGAGGGTTCAATAGAAACTCAATGGCTACATGGTGCATTAACTAAATTGATTAAGAACTTAACCGAGTTGAAAGACTTAAACGCTCAGAGTTTAGATGCTGATAACATCTATAAGGAGGCGTTTGGTTTTACCTACATGAAAAAGGAGGCAGGTGCTAAATATGACTTTAGTAATTGCAACCACCCTAAGTGGATTGAGTTATCAGAAAAAGAAAACGAAATCATAAAACAAAAGAAAGAGATTGAAACCACATTAAAAACTATTAAAGCACCAATGACAATAGTAGACAATGAAACAGGGGACATCATATCAGTAAACCCACCAATCAAATCAAGTAAAACAATAATAGAAGTAAGATGATATTACTAAGTGGTATTTTAGAAAACATTAAAACCCGAAAAGATAGGACTATTGTCCTGTCTTTTGGGACTAATGAGGAAACACCCGATAAGATGGGGCAGTTATTCTCAATAGCTAACAATCATTGTTACTTAGCAATTAAGAATGAACCATTTGTATCTAATGAATTGGATATGATTAAGGATATTAAGACAGACTTTGAAAACATAAAGTCAAAGTCCCAAAGATTAAGGGCAGTTTTATTTGTGGCATGGAAAACTAAAGACGAGGGATTTGCAGATTTTGAGAATTACTATGCAAGTAAACTTGAAATGTTTATTGACCATGTAAAATCTAAAATTTAATAATAGGAATTTAAAAAATAAATATATATTTGCACACATGGGAAAAACAATATACTTAACAGAACAATTTGTAGACTGCATTGAACTTGATTGTGAAATCTACTACACACGAGGCAAAGATGACGATGGGCAACCAATGGCAGAGATAGTCAAAGTAGTAACTAATTTAGAAGTTTACAAACAAAGCAACAAGGTCACTAAAATAGAAATGCAAATACCTTTCTTAGCAGATAGTTTACTATTTGAGGAGATTGCAGAATTAGCTAATGAGGATTTGATTAGTCAGTTACAAGATAGTTATACAGATTAAAAATATGAATACAATAAGAAAACAACAATTTGAATTTAGACCTGAGTTATATAATGACCATTTCCAAAATTACAAACGCTATAATATACCAAAAGCGCAATTAATAATAGCAGATATACCTTATAATTTAGGTAATAATGCTTACGCCTCAAATCCAAGTTGGTATGAGGGTGGAGATAATAAAAATGGCGAAAGTGAATTAGCAGGTACAGAGTTTTTTGATACAGATAAAAACTTTAGAATTACTGAGTTTTTACATTTTTGCTCAACTATGTTAATGAAAGAACCAAAAGAAACAGGCAAAGCACCTTGTATGATTGTATTTTGCGCATTTGACCAACAATTTGAGTTAATAGAAAAGGCAAAAAAATACGGCTTAAATAACTATATTAATTTAGTCTTTAGAAAAAACTTTAGCGCACAAGTATTAAAAGCAAATATGAGAGTAGTTGGTAATTGTGAGTATGCCGTAATTCTTTATCGTGATAAATTGCCAAAGTTTAATAATAATGGTAAAATGGTTTTTAATTGTATGGATTGGGTAAGAGATAGCGAAACTGAAAAAATACACCCTACTCAAAAACCAATCAAAGTATTAGAAAACTTAATTGAAATATTTACAGATAAGGGTGATGTAGTTATAGACCCTTGTGCAGGTAGTGGTTCAACATTAAGAGCAGCGATACAAAAAAACAGAAAGGCGTATGGCTTTGAAATTAAGAAAGATTTTTTTAAACTTGCAAAAACTAAAATGTTAAACAATATGCAACCTAAACTATTCTAATGAAACTAAAACTATGTAAGATATGTAAAGCGCAATACACACCTGTAAAACCATTGCAGGTTGTGTGTTCGCCAATCTGCTCAATAGAATACTCAAAGATACACCTACCCAAAGTAAAGATGACAGAGGCAAACAATAAGCGAAAAGAAAACAAAGCTAAATTAAAGGAGTTAGAGAATTTAAATTATTGGAAAAAGATATTACAGGCTCAGGTAAACTTGATTGTTAGGTTAATAGATAAAGGTTGTAATTGCATAAGTAGTGGGCGACCTTATAAAGATACAGATGAATGTGGGCACTTCGCATCGAGAGGAAGTAACCCTGCACTTCAATTTAATTTATTCAATATGTATTCTCAATCAGTCCACGACAATCAGCACCTAAGTGGAAACCTACTTGAGTATCGTGAAATGTTGGAAAAACTCAACATCTATGACTTATATTTAGAACAAAAACGGAAATATCCAACATTAAAGATAACAAAAGAGCAAATAAAAGAGGCAATTCAGAACTCAAAAAGTGTAATTTTAGAATTAAAAATGCTAAATCAAGAAGAATTGTTGCCCCGAACGACTGAAAAAAGGGTAGAATTAAGGTTAAAATATCAAAAAAGATTAAATATTTATAAGTAAAGATGCTTGTATTTATTAGGGTTTAATACTATTTTAAAAATAATTTAAAAAATATCTTGTTTTTATGAATACTAAACCTATCTTTGTATCAACAATTAAGAAAAAAACATTATGAGCTCGTTTAAAGAAATGAAATTAATTAAAGATAAAGTTAAATTTATCTTAAAAAACAAACCACAATTAAGAGATGATGATAACAGGTTGTTAGCTACATT
>Ga0214162_1000351_pt1 | contig 10869 bp, 5 predicted proteins | sample LakMenepilimnion_3_FD_153000 | JGI IMG/M metagenome (GOLD analysis project Ga0214162, IMG submission 153000) | Freshwater microbial communities from Lake Mendota, WI - Practice 20APR2010 epilimnion v5 | ecosystem: Environmental > Aquatic > Freshwater > Lake > Epilimnion/Euphotic zone | place...
CATAAATAAATAAATACTTAAAAATTTACAGTTCTACTCGCAAACTGCAGACATAGGAGTCTTTTGAAATGCCATATGTGTGACATACAGCATGGCTGCCTGGGGCAGCAGATGGTTGTCTCTTCGGGTCATCTCACCGGGAGCAAGTTGAGGACGCAACTTCAACGTATGGACGTATTGGGCTAGGTCGCCCAGTTGTCAGTCCGGTTTCCGCAGCCTTTTGTTGGAGCCTATGCTGGCTGAAACGGAAGTGAGGTGTGGCCGCTTGCGGCCTGGCTTCTGCCCGCGAATTTCGTAGCCCATTTGTTCTTCGAGCGCGCGGAAGTTGTAACGGAGCCTCTTCCCTTGGGTAGCTGCCATTATCCTACGCCGGGAGCGACCCCGCGCGCGGTTTGATAATGCCGCCCTTCTGCCTGCCCTTCGAGCCGCCTTCATGGCCAGAATCCAGTAAGCCTGTTCCTCATATGTAGCCTTATACAAAGCGGAGTGGTCCAGTTCTAACAGGTACTGGCATTCTGGGGACACCTCTGACGGAGGAGTCTCTAGTAGCTCGTGTATCTCACGGAGAACCTCCTTGCGCAAGCGCAGACGCAAGTAGCCCTGCCGTTTGTCATGGAGGGTGTAATTCCGGAAAATCCATTGAGAATGGGAGATTTGAAGAAGATGTGAGATAAAAATCTTCATCCAGTCAGCTCCGGTAATCCTGCAGGATGGGGCAGACATACAGTGCAGATTCTGAATGGCCGCTATCTCCACTGACACCTTCCCATGCAGAAATTCTGTCCAACCGATAAGGTCCTGACCGACGGCTGCTACCCTTATATCCCTCGAGGCATAACCATCCCCTACCACTAGCGAAGCGAAGGATCTTGTCCCGCGGAACAGGAGATATTTCTCGATCCAGTACGCGAGTTCTGGGTCCGTTCGATCCTTCTGGCGCATCCATTGACCGAGGTTGTCTACGCTTTCCTTGAACAGCATGGTGCGGCCGTGGTCAGGGCAACGGTTTAGATGTGACGACCGCTCGGGGCCCTGGCAGCAGTTAGGACACCTGTCGTCCAGAATGTCTTGGATGCGGGCAAGATTGCGTCTTGTTGCGCAGATTCCTATGCATTGCTTTGACAGCCAAAGCTGATACATATCGGGCTTCGACTGCAGAGCCCGGTCTAGAGCTGTCCATGCTACCTGATTGAATCGTTCCCCGGACCAGCCGAGCCCTCCTTTATTCACGCCCCGCACTACCACCCTCGGTGAAGTATAAAATCTTCTTGCCTCCTCTGCCCCCAGAAGGTACCGGGCGTTTGGTCCCACATCGGTAGTTGCTTTCTCATTATTGATGAACACCGCTGCCTTCTCTAGAGGAAGTAGTGAAGGAGCTAGGGGTTTCGGAGAGTCCCGTTCAAGGTAACCCTTGATGGCCCTGTTGGCGAGATCGTCGCATATCACATTCAGTTGTTCTGATAGGGTGAGCTCCTTCCAGAGTTTTAGTTTGTCTTGGTGGGCTTTGACATGTTTGTACCTAAACTTGAACTGTACCTGGTGTTTCAAGGTGCGGATGGTTCGATGGAGATCAGAATGCTTAACCCCAATCCCTACCCTTTTCCTGTTTTTGCCAGCTTGATGTAGGGCGGCCATGTTATCGCAACTGATTTCGCCTAAAATTTCCTGCAGGGAGAAATATTTCGCAATAGCGGTGGCGAATGTGTGAATGGCCACCAGACCCAAAAGTTCTCCTCTGTAGGATCCTGCGCTTTGGGAAACCTCAAAGAAAGACCCCCGGAGAGTGCGTTTGCATGTAGTGCACGCTATTATCCACCCCGAACCGCTAACCGTTGGAGCCACTCCCCTATCGTATGATCCGTCAGTCACAGCGAGGAACGTCCCAGTTGCCAGCGCGTCTCGAATCCACATCACATCGATTTTCTCGTCCACGACGTACTTCCACATCCACTCTCCCCCCATCGAACGAAGGTGAGACCAGAACGACTGTACTGTTGAGGTCGATTTAGCGAGCGGAGGGCCAGTTTCTCTGCGAAGAATTTGTTCCCCGGGCAGCACCATCACATTCGCCAAGAGGCAGTGTGTGGGAATGGTATCCAGTTCGTGAGAACGATTGTATACCTGCCGTGACCGCAGCCGGTGCCCCTCACCTGGCCTGCTGTATGCAACGATCACTCCGTCGCGTTCCGAATGGATGAGGAGATCGTCCCTGGCGTCGTAAAACCAATCCCACCGCCGGTGGGTAGTGTGTTCCCAGATTCCGAGCGGGCGTCGTAGGCTCCAACCTGGACCTGCCAGGGCTGTCCAGAGTTCTAGCCAAAGCTCCCAGTCGTGTTGTGACGGGCGTTCGTTGGGAAAGACGAAAGACGAAACACTTTTGGCTTGAGGAGCCGGATGCAGCACCAGTGCGATGTTAATAAAGCGCCCGCACGCTGTGGCAATATCGGAGAGAAAAATTAACTTCAATGCGAGCCGACAACGATTGAGAGTTTGAAGTTGCTGGCCCCTGTATCCTGCCTCCCAGAACAGGCGCACCAGTAGGGCGTCGTACTTCCGAGGAAGTGGGAGCAATGGGTAATCTAGATGGATTTTGAACTTGTAGTAGTGGAGCCGTTCCCATAGGCTTTTTGTCCAGCATGCGGTTGCGAGGATCTGGAGCTCATCGTAGTTTTCGTCGAACGGGTTACCGGTGCAACCTATCTCCAGCTGCAATGCCTCTAGGGATGCGGTGATCTTCCGTGCGAGGGTGGTTCCCGCTCCATAGTGTTGGATGAGCATATTTATCATTCCTATAGTTTGTTCGACGGAGAAGCTAAATAGTCCAATACCACCGAAGGCCCGGTGCAAGGTACGCCATTCTCTTTTTACATTCCTATTTATCCCCAAAAAGGATAGACATTGGAAATTCTCGGTTTGGAGAATCCGACGTGACTCCGCCAGTGGGATGGCTAGAGTGGCGATGCCGTAGCGAATGCCCGCCCACAGTTTGAACCTGTATGCTATCCATCCCAGTCGAGCTGGGAGATGTGCATTGCGCATCCTATTGATCCAATTTGCAGTCTTCCCCGTGACGTTCTCCTCAATATGTTTGGAGTCGTTGCCGTCAATCGCGGACCAAACTCCTAGAGATTTCTCCGCGGTGTCCACCTGCCCATTGGAGATCGGTGCTCTAGTGCCGTCGGGGAGGGGGATCGTCATTTCAATCTCCGGTTGCGGACTGTATCTCCAGAGGCCAGTAATCCATTCATAGGACGCCAAGATCCACCTGCTCTTGTCGGGGTTGATCGCACCACCTGTGCTGTTGAGACCGGATGACCAAGCCTCCGCGGATGAATGCAAGCATTCCAGAACAGCCTCGGGCGTCTCCAGATCCGGGTGTGTAACTATAAGGTCGGTGTCATCGACATAAATTTCTCCGAGGAAGTCGATCACTGCCCCGCTAATGGGTGAAATAATACGTGAACCAAAGCCGCGACTTTTGTAGCAGTGCATTAGGACAGAGCAAATGATCAACCAGCAGGCCGGAGCGGCACCGTTGCCTTGACATAAACCCTGTAGCGGGTTATCCCTACCCCGTCCACCCATGAAAGTTTTGGAGTCGCCGCGTGCTGTCCGCTGGTAAAATTTCATCGACTGAATGGGGTGGAGCATGGCTACCACAGGTCCGACGGTCCCGATGATCGCCAGGAGGAGCAAAGACATGACAATGTGGTTGATGCGGTCATAGCATTTGTCAGCGTCAGCTGACATAGTTGCTAGTGGGTGTCGGAGTTGCCTAGAGAGGTCCATTGTTAGTTTGTTGTCTAGCTTTGCGTCCTCTGCTGTGCTCTCCTTCTGACTGTACTGATCCTCCGCAACGTAATCGAGTGCATACATCTTGTTAATGGCTTCATGACCAAATATCCATTTGTTCATGTAATTAAAGTCCGCCTCCATCAGGAGGATTGCACGCAGCTTGTTCACTAGGGCCACCCCTGCCACCTTCTCGAGCATTACCTGAAGACCGTGCCCCCAGCGGTCAGGAGGGCAACCTCCCCGTGCTATCAGTGTTATTTTCTGTGCGAGGAAATTAGTGACCGTGGCTGAGTGCGTTGCCGATTTATAGTGACCGGCATGGATTCCGGAAATTGAGGACGAGGTTCGCTCCTTAAATCTTCTCCAGTAGTACCGGAAATGATCGGCCGTGATCTCGACGACGCCGTGACCCTCCCGGAGTAGTCCGAAGAGGCGGATGACTTCTTCGAGGACAGTTGCCGTCACGTCGTCCACATCCCAGGGAATATGGACATCTCCTGTGAGTAGGCTATTGGCGAAATCCGTGTCGGAGAGGAAGCCGAGTCTTGTGCGCAGGGAAGACATTGTAATAGGTGCGCTCATTGATAGGTCAAATCGCTTCTCAGTAACTGCTTGAATCTCCCTATTCATCTCGTCTGTTGTCGAGATGTCAACCACAATCCCATTTTCTACCCTTTGAACAAATGGTATTGCGCCAAGGGTCGGCTTGTCTACAGCTCTGTTGATGCGCCGCCACATTGACTTCTGTTCCTCCCGTCCAATGATTCGAAGGATGTCTTTGCACTTGCTGTCATCACCGGACTCCTTCGCACGGATATAGCTGTCGCGCAGATGTACTTTCCGAAGCCCCACTGATTGTCCTTTCAATAATTGCAGGCGACGTGTGCACGCTTCGATCCCATCCCGGCATTGTGCCGCATTTAACAGACGCGGGGAGGGGATGCCACATCGAATTGCGTTCCGGTAAGCATTGCTAGCGTTGCGTGCAGTCCGTTTGCAAACGTTCAGAAGGCCCTGGTAGGCCCGACGTCGGTAGTGATAGATCCGCACAGGCTCGCTGAATGGCATGGCCGTCGAGAACAGGTGGCGGCATTGTTGTTCGCTGCCTCGTTGCATTTCTTCCATCTGAGTGTCCAGCCGCTGCATCGACAGTGTGACAGCTTCTGAGGTGGGAAAACCGTTGATTGATCGCCCACATGCCTCCAGTCGATCTAGCATTTTATGTATTTCCATCTGGCCCTCTAAATGGCTGATATAACGAGAGCGAACTCTGCTGTTCGTTGAGTTTAGACGACGAGCTTCGGGTCGTATCACTCTGAATTCATGCTTCCCAATTGCGGACTGTGTGGTGACGTCGACTAATACCGTCCGATGATCCCCGAGGCCTTCGTGGAAGGAGAGCTGTACCAACGCCGACACTTCCAGGTCGGGAGTGTGCCATACCCCGTCGATTGGGTCCACTCCGCCAATGAATGTGTGGGGTTCATCAGATCCCCAATATTGGTGCGTCGCCTCTACTAGGCCCATCTTGAGAAGGTACCGCGCCACGGTTCCGCGCAAGACATGCTCGTTCATGTCCATGAAGATCAGAAGCCTGTCTCCCTGACGCTGCCATACTTGAAGTTGTGCTAGAAAATCGGCCAAGAACAACCGAGCTGGACTTGTGTTCAGACCGTGTGTTTGGATGTGGCGTACCTGTTGCTGGAAGATCGTCTTAAGCCCTTTTGGTGACTGCCTGCCTACATTGTACGCAGCGACTACCCGTGTTCTGTGAGCCGGATCGCTGTAGAAAAGAGTAGAACACCAGCGGCCGAGACCCCGGAAATCTTCACCCTTCTGCTTCATATATCGGACCAATTCCCCACATGCAAAAGTGGCCGTACCCCCGGGCTGATAATGGCCGACCCCCTCATTCCTGTTGTGGGCTGCGTGTGTCCTGATGTCGGTAATGTCGTCGCGAAGCCAGGAGGCCAAGTTCGCCGAAGCCGGGAAACTAGACCAGTTAACCCCCACCTCCGACAAGCCGCCCCCCTGAACTTCAAATTCTTGACATAATCGGACTAAGTCCCCGGACTTCCGCAGGCGTGTTTCCGCGGATGCTGCACTGTTCATTTGCCCCCCCAGGAGTCGAAATACCCCGTCGGGCCTAGGTTTTGCTAAGTATCCCAATCGTTCCACGTGAGTACGCGCATAATGCCGGGCAAGATTGCTGGCCTCGATCTCGGCTATACGTTCATCGAGATCACCAAGCTCAGGAGAGAGTTGGCGGGCCCAACCAGAAGCCAGCTGTGTTGCTACCGAATTCGGAATACCTGACCTCAAATTTGCTAACCTCCGCTCCATCCACGATTTAGCATCTTCGAACCCTACCTTCCTAAACTGGTGAAGTCTAATGTCATTATTTCCTAAAGTTTCTAAACGTGATCGACGCCCCCCCCGATGATCTCCCTCGCGCCCATCGACGCTCCTATCCAATACATTTAAGATTCGGCGATATACGGCCGCCCTTCGAGACGACCGTCGTGATCCTGACGGACGCCTATCCCCACTGTCAGCAGATTGCCCCATGACATTCACACCACTAGCTGCTGAGCCTGTGGTGTGTGCCATCCTTCTAACCATCAGTGTGGCCATCCCCCGCCGTTGTGGCATCGTCTTCCTGTCTCTGGAAAGGTTCCATCGCAGTGCCTTCTTGGGCCTGCTCTTGTGAGACTGACAATTGAGGGTGGCGCTGCACCTGGATCTTCTCGGCGTCCAAAACCGCGTATACTGACTCGGGGTAGTCAGCAGAGGTGAGGTCCTCTAAAATTAAGTCCCCTAAAATGAGATCGTTCACCTGCGCCAGTGTGATGATTTTCATGGACCGGTTGTGAGCTTCTATTACCTTCTTCGGGCCTGGAGAATCTCCGACAACAAGGGCGTCCGTGAGGCGTGAGATAGACATTGTGACTGTGCCCCCGAACTTCTCAATGCGGGACTTGACTCTATCCTTCCCTAAAGCAAGACCATGTCCGCTTCCCTGGAAAGGCCAGATTCCCGTCAGGACGAACCTTAAACCCGCTAAAATTCCCCCTTGAGCCCCTTCTGCTGCGGTGGGGGTATAGAGTTGGTTCTTGTCCCGTTGCCCTCGTCTTTGAGGAGTTGTCAAGTTAGTGATGTCTACATGGGCGCGCCTCGCCAGGTCCGCCAGGTGCGCCGGAATGTTATGACTGCCGTTCTCACCAACCCATTCGCGGATCATCCCTTCTATGTCCTTGCGGTGATCCTCCGAGAGACCTGTTGAGAAGCCAGAGCTGATTGATGCCATCCTGGTGACCTTCCCCGGAGAGTGAATCAGGCTACCCTGGCCTGCTAGCTCATCGCCGTCGGGTTGAGCGTCGCTGCTGGTCTCGTTGACATCCAGAGGTGAAGAGGTATTAGTCGAACCAAGTCCGACAGCGCTCATATTCGCAATGAAAACACCCTCTGTGTCGTCCTCCAGGATGTCCTCCTGTGATGACTCGCTCCCGCCAAAGATTGATGATTCCTGGGAATCTACATCCTCGTCGTCCCGAGGCTCAAACGCTGTGCCCCCTAGAGAGACTGATTGGGCAGAAGTATACAAAGAAGAGTTTGTTCCTGCCGTACCCAAGCTCTTGAAGGACTGTTCCTCGTTGAAGTTAAGTGCCTCGGGGTGAGAGGGGTCGAGAAGTTGTGACCGACCCCGGAGTTCTAGCTCATGCTCCAACTTCTCTGATAGTTCCATACCTTGGGTAATATCCACCCAGGGGGCGTTCCGCTTTGCATCCTCCAACTCATCCTGCATCTCTGCTTGAGCGGCCGACATCACTTTGCCATCCTTGAAAGTCGCCTGGAGAGCATCCCGAAACGCCTGGGGAGTGAAGCTTTTCCTGATGAGATTCAGGGCGCTGTCATTCGTAACTCCCCGCTTCAGCAAGTGGAACCGCAGATGCGCAGCCGGACAGCCCGACCATCGTGTAGCGGTACCCTTGTGTCTCTCGCAGCCCTTGCCATTGGAGTAGAATCCCTTCCAACTTCCGTCGTCATTTTGAAACATTCCCTGCCATAGGCAGAGACGGTCTACCCTATGTTTAGTCATGATCTCCCGGACCGAGGTAGTCACGCTCTCCTGCTCATCGCCATCTTCGTCTGCCAGGCGGAAAAGCTCGACACGTTTGTCTGGGTTGACCAGACCGCGTAGAGCGACATTGTTAATGGACATCTGATAGGCGGTGTGCCAGTGCACATAGGAAGCGAGTTCCATCCTGATGTTGGGAGGCGCGTCGCGGCCGACGTTCTTCATGATTTTAACATTCTGTCCGAGGAGCTTGTATATCGCTTTGTTCTTTTTCATAACCTTCAGGATACGGTAGATGAAGTCCACCTCCTCCCGAGGGCATTCCAGATGCCACACCAGCTTATGGAACACCTGGATGGTTGCTTTTTCCTCCCTGCTCCGCCAGGGCGTGTTTTTGACGAAGTCCCTCACCATTTCGAAGTCTTGGAAGGCTCGCCCCCAATCTTTCCGCGGAAACTTGTTCGGGTACCGGTGGATTAGGCGGCTTTTCTCGGCGATGAGGGCAGCTTTGAGGTAGTCCCGGAGGCCGACCGCATCGCAGAAGGGAAGGTTGAAAAAGATTATCTCTCTTGTAGTGTCGAGATGCTGACAGGGTTTCCTTTCCATGGAAACAGTGCCCTTGTGCTGGGATTGCTTAGCCATTTTCAACAGAGTTTTTGCGAGGAGCGCATCCGGGTCGCCAGAGCATCTGAGGTAAAAGGAGGCTTGGAAGGTTCGTTGCCCCTTATCTTTGATAGTGTTTAGAAACATGCGGATGTCCTCCTCCCAGAGCCCCCACTCATCGTAGAAGTCGGTGAAGTCACGAGGAAGATCTGCAACTCTCTTCGCCTCCAAGGTTTTGCGCCTGTTCAAAATGCAGGCGGACTTGTCCCGTTCCTGCAGGACTGAGAGGCAATGACCGATCAAGCCTAAAAGGGTCTCTTGGACGTCGCAGGACTGCAGCTTGAAACGCATGCGCACCACACATTCGTTTGTCTTCGAGGGAGTCTTGTCCCCGTCCGTGAGGGTGGAGGGCCGCTGGTGGAATACCGTTTCAGCAGCAAAGGTGGCACTCCTACTTGCTTCCGCGTCCTGTGTTGGTGTGTCCCTGGGGATGATTGGCTTCCATGGTCTGTTGGAACGTGAGGATTTCTTACTAGAGGCGGACGCAAACAGCTCCTTCCTCGCACTGGATATCGCCCTCGCGATGCTGTCGTGGTCGTCGTTCTCGGATGAGGCGACCTCTTCAACGTCAATCTCCATCACCTCTGGTGACTGGACGTCGAGCTCATCGTCCTTCCCCACGTCCCGGGTCATCGGAGAAGTGCCCTGAGGTCGGGCGGCCTTGTTGCCGCGGTCTGTTGGGGTCCCCGCCGTAGCTTCTACCATAGCTGCCTCCCTAGTCAGTGGCGATTTCCTCTTGCTTAGTGATGACCCTGATTTTAGAATGGAGGCCGGCTGCGCCTCCTTAGTATTCTTGTTACCTCCTAAATAAGTTGGCATTGCGGGAGCAATTGGTCGGGGGTGGGCTCGGTTCGAAGGAAGGGTAATCGTGGGGGTAGGGTGTAGCGAGTCGTCACTTGAGTTAAAGTCTCGTGATCCTAATCACACCCGAGTTGTTCGTGTCGCTATTAGGACCAGGATTAAGCACTGAATTGTCCGTGTCGCTATTCTCGATCAAGTCGTCCGAGTCCAACTCCGATTCCGACTCTGATTCTGACTCGGAGCTGACTGGAAGAACAGTCTCGCGGCGTGGTCGTCCACGCGATCTCGGGATGGCGAGGATGTACTCGAAAGGCCGTTGATGGGGAGCGCCGAACGGAGTATCGGACGGGTTGACTCGAGGACAGAAACGACACTCGTGAGGGACGTGGTAGGTGGGTATTTTAACTTTCCGCGGCACGTAGTCGAGCGTGAGTAAGCTGCGGAGGGAAGTCCTGAAATACTGGCGCGAGTGCGGCCCAAGGACGAAGACTTGGTGTGATGAGTGGAAATATGGGATGTCGTGAACCCGCACGTGGTGTCTGAACCGTTCGAGAAGGCGACGGTCGTGTGCGTTGATCTCCAAGACAGATCTTACGGTGACCCAACGACGATGAGCTGAGAACCAGGATAAGTTGTGTTCAGAAGGTTGCCGATTGCGACTGGGAGGCATTCGTTGTTCGTATCAGAGCTGGCTGGCGGCGATGTGATTCTTTGGTGTTTGTGTTTTAAGGAGGCTGGTTGACGGGGAAGGAGAAGGATCTCACGAGTTCCTCCGTGCACCTGTACCGTAGAGGAATAATTTTAGGTAAAATCCCCCCCCCGATGGAACTTCGCGATGGCCGAACGATGGCAAGCGAGGTCGCGGCGGCGGTAAGAAATTTACTGATAATATCTTAGCAGAAGTCGAGCAATTGGTGTGAGATTGGCCAATGAAGGAGCAGTGGTTGTGGAGAATTAATTTGTCAGAGTAAGAGCGTGTTTTCGTTAGTTGTGGTTTGTTATTCAGACTCTCCCCGCGCAGGAGAAGTGATGATGACGACGACGATGATGAAGACGACAACGACCGCGAGGAATTCCCTGACCAGGACGACGACGAGGAGGACAACAGAGGGGGAGGATATGGTAGTGACGGAGGAGGGAAATGGAAGAGGAGGTACAAGGGTCTGTTGGAATACATAATTACATAGTAACATGTCTTACTCTAAATGTAACATACATAACCTAGGTGTTAATTTGGGGGCCAGTCCCCTGAATTCCCTCAACCTCAATCTGTTAAGTATGCTTGATGATCATGGTGCACGGTTCTGTACTGCGGTGAAAATATTTGTACAATCAATGCTTGATAGGCACTGATGCTTTCATGTCACTGTACTAATCACAAAACTTGAAACATACCATGTAAAACCTTCTATCTACTGCCATGATGTGGCCCATGTTTACCATGAAAACCTTGAATCTTCCATTCCAAAAGTCTGTCATCATTCACATCAAAACATCTGATTGTGGTTCTTTACGTTGAACAAGGTCATTAT
>Ga0214162_1000354_pt1 | contig 10832 bp, 23 predicted proteins | sample LakMenepilimnion_3_FD_153000 | JGI IMG/M metagenome (GOLD analysis project Ga0214162, IMG submission 153000) | Freshwater microbial communities from Lake Mendota, WI - Practice 20APR2010 epilimnion v5 | ecosystem: Environmental > Aquatic > Freshwater > Lake > Epilimnion/Euphotic zone | place...
TACTCTCGAAAAACTTTTGATAGATGAAGTGTTCTTTGGTCGCGGGGTTTAGGATAAGTATTACCCTGTTTTGTTTTTCTTTATGTCGAATAGAGTAATCAATCTTATCAAATACATCTTCATCGGTTAACTCTTCGGCTTCATCTAGGACCCATGTTGTTACACCTGCCAATGATTTTAAATTTGCAGTTTGTGTTCCGCTCGATGTCTTTATACCTTTGAATAATATCTTTGATCCTGTCCTTAGATTTATTATTTCATCCTTAGTAATATGAAAATCTTTATGCTTATCTAGTATATCAATCTTATCAATAAATTCAGGTATAATACTGATGTGAGCAGAAGTAAGAGTGTACCTTGTAAATAAGATAACATGGTTGCTTTCGTATGTAAGGAGTAGTAATAGTAAATTAATAGAATATGACTTACCACTACCCCTACCACCTGTAACAATGAAATATCTAGAATCATTTGCAAATGTTTTATATTTCGGATTCAGTACTACCAAAACTGATTAAGTCTTTTAGTGTTGTTGTGTTTATGTTAATGTCTTGCTCTACATGTTCTTTAGGCTTACCACAACCATATTCGATTAAAATCTTTGCGCTTGCTATCCTATCTGATGGTCTTTTAGCTTCATCAATCATTATCTCAGCTAATACTCTGAAAGCATCTTCAACGTGTGGTTGTGCTAAAGTAAAACCTTTTATCTCGTCTGACAAAGGCTTTCTTCCTGCTTTGCCTGCTGTTGAATGTCCACCGTTGTTTTTTCTATTATCCACAATTAATAAAAATTAATTAATTAAATTATAGCGTCTCTTATTAACCTAAAAATCGCTAAAAGTGAAACAATAATTAATATTATTATCATCCTAAAACCGCCCCTAAGTCACATTCGTCATACGGTTCTTTTTTATTCAATATCTCCCCAGATAAAAGTTTTAAATCATCTCTTAACATGTCGTTATCCTTTTGAAGATTATACACTTTTCTCCAAAGAGTTTTATTTTCAGTTTCTAAATTCTCAAGTCTTTTTACTTCTAATTCAAAAGCGTCTGTTATTGTTTTAAATGTTTTATTGTTCATTTTATTTCGTTGTTATACTCATTGAAAACTATTCTAACTTTACGTAACATGTCGTTCAAACAACTAGCGCATGAAGTTGGTCGCTCGTTTGTTTTGAATACTCTATTGTAAACCTTTAAGAACTCAATTTGTTGACTTGGTTTAATCTTAACAGATATTTGAGGTAATAGTTCCTCTAATAGCTTGTATTCAGGTTCTGTTAAACATTCTGGAGTCTTGTAAGGAAATAGTTTGTTTAATACTTCTTTACGTTTATCACATCCACAATCTTTTCCTGCAATAAATTTAACAGCTTTGTCAATTCCTGTTGCTTCAGTAAACTTAGCTACTGTATCTCCAAATCCTTTTGATCTTTTTGCCATATCTTTAATTTTCTTTTACATTTTTTAATAGTGTGAAAAATAGAGGTCAAACTTATTTTAGTTTCCTTTTCTAATTCTCGCATTGACTTACCGCTTCGTAAATATAATAAAAATAGTTGTTGGTCGAACCACTCCCATGTTTTTATTTCATCTTCAACGCTTTGGTAATATAACTCTATTTCGTATGTTTTGTTGTTTTCGTCCTCTGATAGGTCAACCAGAAGGTCAATATCGACCATTGAAACATTACGCTTGCATGAATCATAAAAAGAGTTGCGCAGCATTATCCAAATGAATGACTTGGTTACTACTTGACCTTTGCCATACTTGTGAAAACGAATGTACATATCTTGCACTATGTCTTCAGCATCAGTTTTAGCACCAAATCGTTTAACAATTCGTACCCATTCATCATGATACTTCGCAATCTCTTTTAAATTCATGCTACTCTTTTATGAACGTTCCGTTTTCGGTTTTTCCTTTTCGGTATTCAATAACTTTGAATGCACGTTTTGCACAATCTTCTAATGAGTAACCCATTTGATTTGCTAATATAACAAGTGTTATGTAAGTGTCTCCAAGCGCATCAATCGTCTCTGAAATGTCTCGCTTTAGTATTGCAGAGGATAGCTCCCCAACCTCTTCCATGACCTTTGCAAGCTGTTGAAACTTATTGTCTGGGTTGTCTAACTTACGAGCCTTTGCCCAGTTGATTATTTCTCTTTCCATATTACCAATTTTTACCTGTAAACCAATTATTTTTCCATTCACCAACTAAAGAAACTAAAAACACAACAGTTCCTATAATAGGTATAAACCATATAAAAGGTTCTATTGAACCATGATACTTTTTGTAGTCTATTTTATTCAACCATCTGTTAAAAAATACGTTAGCTACATAAACTAAGATTATTATTATTGCTTCCATTCTTTTAAATATAAATCAATTAAAAATTTTGTTTTCTCAAGGTCTTGCACAAAGTTACCTTTTTTTCTACATCTTACCAGACGTTTAACCAAATCAAATTCCCATGAGTTTAGATCATGGTCTTCTGCAAACTTGTACAAGCTACCTTTCTCATTGTTGTAATAACCTGGTGCGTTATCGGTCACTACTTCAAAGTAGTTTTCGATAGTGTCAAACTGATGATCTTGCCCTTTGTCGTTTATCACCCAAATATAGCTCTTTGTTTGCCCTACAACTTCGTAAACTTTACCGTATGTAAAATTAGCAAAGTGTTTTTCTATACATCTTAATTTCATAAATTATACATTTTTGATATTTCTTCATTAATACCGTAATCAATTAGGTATCTTTTACCGTTTAATTCTCCCCAGTTTGCTTTGTTATAAAGGTCGCACATATCAATATCAAGCTCTTTAATAGCTGCTTTTACAATTGCTATGTCGTAGTGGTCAACTGCCTTAATAGGGTCGTATCGTTTCATTCTGATTATTCCACGTTTGTAACTGTAAAGCTCACCTAATATACCAAGGTCTTTGTGCTTATTCCAAAGGTCGCGTTCCTGTAAACACTGCAAGTAACCACGCACTGAAATAGGTACTTTAACAACGTGGTCCTTGAAGATGAATACTACCCTTGTACTAACTTTTATTTTCATTTTAAAAAGTGTTTTATTATTTCAAATTTACTTTTTTCTATTGTTATGAACTTCCCATCTACCCTAGCAAAGATACTATTTGTTTTTAAACTTCGCTTTATATTACACACCCTGCATACTTTTGTTTTGCCTTTTTCGGCTTTGACTTGGTATTTGGAATCGTCTTTTAAAAACAAAAACAAGGGTAAATTTCGCTTGCAGATAAAACACTTTTTCATTTAACTTCCGCAGTATAAGCAATCCTCTAAATCATCATTATCTGCACTTGGATTGGTTTCTATTTCTGGATTCAGTTGTTTTTTCAACTCATAAATTTCCATCATTAACTCCCCATCTGCAAATAAATCCCCTGTTAACTTTGCTTTCAATTGCTCTATTTCTTCTTTAATTGTTGTCATCGTACTTATTATAAAATGCTTTTCTTATCATTCTGCCTAGGTTAATTACTCCTTTTCTGTTCTCTCTAAACTTCCATCGGTCGATATCAAACTGCATTGCTATCATCCATCGTTGCCTGTTCTTGTTATTTCTTGAAATCATAATTTTTCTATTTCTTCTTTAACTTCTTGCCAATAATAAATCATTGATTCAACACACGTTTTTAGGCATTCATCAACTGCAATTAAGGCGCATTGTTTACTATGTTCATAATGCATTATACATAATGGTTTAATAGGGTCTAATTTAAATTTATCAAATAACTCGTGTGCTTTCTCTTTCGGTGTCATAATTTTTCTAGGTCTTGTTTAACTTCTCGCCAATAATTAATTTGAGTTGAAAAACCATCTACTTCTAAATAATTTATAACCTCATCAACTGCAATTAATGTGCACTGTATTGCATTTTTAGTATAGCCTTTTAATTTAATATCACAACCAAATTCAGTTGGTATTATTTCAGGTGGCATTTTTAACATAATTTTCTCAACCAACTCTTTTGCTTTTTCTTTCGGTGTCATTGTATCTGTACTTTAATGTTTTCTTTAAATTCGTCAATCTGTTTGATAATATCCGAGTAAGTCTGAGCCATTGTCTCGTTGTTATTCTCTACAAATGTAGTGGCAAATCTTTCAACCCCATTAATGAACTGGTTAATTGTACGTTTAATTTCGTGCTTGTGAAACATATTGTCGCTTACATCATCCAGTGAATGTAGTGCAGATTGGCATAACATCATTGCACGTGCTATGTGACTGTAGTATTCAATCGCCTTTAGGCGTTTAGCCTCACTTAAGTCAGCAAGGCTTTTAACGTCTTTCTTCATATTAAAATGGTTCTGTTGATTCAACTTTATTAACTCTCCACACGTCAATCGACGTGAAATACTTGCCTTGCCATTCGTTTGTTTTAAAGTTAAACAACACCTCAACTTCTTGGTCAACCTTGTTATACTGCAAGAACTTATCTACTTTCTCCGTTCCAAAGATTCCAAACTTTACCGCTTGAGGGTATTGGCCTTCTGTCTCTGTTACTACAAACTCTATTTTCTTGTTTGCACCCACTTCAATCACTTCTAAAATGTTAGTGATCTTTCCGTTAAATTTCATTTCATTTTTGCCCATCTTCTTTTATTTTATTGTTTGCTATTTTAAATGCTTCCTTTACGCACTCCGTTACATTGTACTTTTTCTTTTGGTACTTTAACCGCATCCGTATCTCATCGATAGGTATGTCGCTAAAGTCAACTATACTTCTTTTCATTGATTTGATTTATGTATTGTTTATAATATTCAATTGCTGCCGCTGAACGCTCTAACATTTCCTGTTCAAGTTCTAAGTCACGGTCAATGGTTAACATTGTTACAAGGCTTTGAATCGGTGTGTCTCGCACTCTATGCAGCTCTTCGCTTTCGTAACCAATTAAGTCGCTTGGTGTATCTACCATACAGTATGCAAGTGCAGCGCGATCTACTTTGTAAAGATACATATAGCCCCGTAATTGATACTCATAATCTTTTATGTTAATATCGCTTGGTGTTGCAGGGAATGTATCAAAGCTCCAAGACGTTTTAATATCTATAATTAACTCATGTGTGTAGATGTCGCATTCTCCTGTTAAAATATTAGTAGACTTGCGTACTTCGTTCTTTTCGTAGTTAGTAAATAGAACATCGTTAAGTAGTTCAATAGATTGCTCTTCGCATTGTATTCCCTTAGTTACGTACTTGTTATTTAACTCAGTAGTATAACCAAAGTAATCTTGCTTAGCAATTGACTTGATGTATGACTTTGCTGTTTCGGACAGTGCCTCACTTTTACTTCGTGAGGCTGTCATAATTTTCGGGAGTGATGAACATCTGATTAGCATGATTTTTTAAATTTTAATTGATTATACTTTAATAATTCAGCTTCTTCATGTTCCGTTAAGTCTTGTGTAACTTCACAATCAATACAAAGTGTATCCGATGTAATATTATACCATTGATGCGTTGCTTTTCCAATAAATTCAACTGATACAAATTCAACTCCTTCTGATATTGAATCATAAAAAACAACAGAAGAACCAATAGGAGCAATATATTTTTTCCCTTTTAACGACATTAAAGGTTCGCACTCTTTATCGTATAATTCATATGTTACTAGCATAGCTCTAATTGTTTAGCGGTTAATTCAAACTTTTCTTTTAACTTTTCCATTGTGTACTCGCCTTTTTTGATTTTCTCAAGTGCAGCTTGTAAACGTTCGTCTGTAATTGTCTCTTTACGCTTGCCTGTTTGCTCGCCACTTGCATCGATGTCTTTATCTGTTACAAGTCCTAACATAGAACTCAAGGTGTAACGTCTAAAGTAAGTAAACGCAGACCCCATAACCTGATAATCATTCATTCCTTTAAGCTGCACGTTCATTGGAATATCTGCAATGCTTTCAATAGACTCACCGCTTTCAATGTGGAATACTATTGTTTTCATTTGATTATTTACGATTGGTTGCGTAAAACCTAATCCATGTTTTTTCATTAATGGATTGATTACTTTGTAAATCGCTGTAAGGTCCGCATAAGAATAGCCGTAACCAGCGGTGCCTTTGTGTATTGTTGGTACCTCCTGTTGGAAGTTTGCCAATGCTTTGTATAAATTTTTCATGATACAATTAATTTAACATTGTTTTTCTTAAAGATTGTCATTTCTAAATCGTATTCAATTGAGTCCCAATTTATATTCAAATGGTCAATCAATACGTCTTGTTCAAAAGCTCCGAGTACAATCGACCCGTTGTAAATGCTAATTGAAAAGAACTTTGAAGCATCGACCTTACGAAGTATCAATGCTAATTTTCTGAGGTTTGTTTTCATTTTACAACGTAATATTCATCTGTTTTTAAAAATTGATTCCAATCATTTTCGCTCCAATAGTAAGCGCTATCAAACTCTTGTTTTGACATTCTGATTGTACGATACTTGTTACCATCCTTTCTGATGGTGTAAGTTCTTGCTGATTTGTTTGCTGTAGTTTTCATTGTGTGTTTTGTTTAGTTATGTTACAAATATAATCATTAATTATTAATTTGCAACTATTTCTTTAAATTTTTCTAAATTTTTTATTAAATAATATTTGAAACCTTGGTTTTCAACAAGCGTTTGGAACTCTTTTTGTTTGTCTGATTGCCTTCCAACGTCTGTTTTTACTTCGATAAAATACACGTTACCAAAATGTATCATAATTAAATCAGATACACCCGAAAACAATCCTGTTGCAATTTTTCTCATTTGTTCCTTTGCATCTTTTGAATCATTAGGTACTGAAAAAATTAAATTTCGTGGATCATGTTTCTTTAAACAATAATTATTTCTATACCACATTACTATTTCCTGTTGAATTTTGTCTTCACTTTTCATTTGTACTTTAAATTAAATTGTCTATTTGCCCATCCTTTTTTATAGCCCATGTATTTCTCATAAGCAAAATAATCTTCTTTGGTTTTCAATTGGTGGAATATCCATGAAACTTTGTAACCTTTTGCTTTTTGTATCATTTCAAGTTCTTTAAAAGTTGCTCCTTGTATTTTAGATTTTAAAGCGTTTGAAGATAGTTTTTGTAATTCTACAATTACGTCTTCCTCTTTTTCCTTTTCGGACTTTTCAAACACGTGACCACATTCGGGACAATCCATAATTCTTGCAGGCATAAGGTAGCAACATTCGGGACATTCTTTTATTGGTGCAGCACCTTCTTTTTTTTCTTTTTTCTTTAAATTCCATTTTCTTGGTGCTTCCCAATAGTGATGTCTTTGAATGTTATTCCCAAAATCTAATATTGTAAATTCATTTTTTATTGGTGTAACCCTCGAGCCACGGCCTACCATTTGAAGGAATAAAGGCAAAGACTTTGTAGCCCTGTATAAAATTACAACTTCAATAGTTGGGCAATCAAAACCCGTTGTCAAAATTCCGTAGTTTGACAAAATTGCACCAGGTGTATTTTCAAACCATTCTATAACTTCATCTCTATTATTCATGTAACAATCCACATGCTTTGCGTTCAAGCCTTTGGTTACAAATGAATTTACAAGCTCAATGGATGAATCTCTACTTGGTGCAAATATTATTGCTTTTTTACCGTTGCAAATTTTTGTATAGTTATCGTATACACCGTGGTAAAGTTGTATCTCTGAATATTTATCTGCCATGCTTTTTTCATCGTAATCTCCAGCTTTTGTTTTTACACCTTTTAAATCGACTTTAACACCATAAGAAACTGGAGTTGATAAATTACCACTGTCAATTAAATCGGGGGTGTCTATAACTTGTATAATATCATCGTAAAACTTTTCTAAACTTAATTGTTTCCCCTCTCGGTGTGGTGTTGCAGTTGCACCTATTACATACGTTTTTTTATTTATGTAATCAAATAATCCATCAAATATAGATTTGTGAGCTTCGTCAATTATGATTAAATCTAAACTATCAATCCATTCTTTTAATATTTCAACCCTACGCATTACCGTTTGAATCATTCCAACAAATAGATTTTCGTTTAAATCTACTTTTGAATTTTGCTTTATCAATTGTGGCTTTAATCCTAACTTTAATAATACGCTATCTGACTGAGAAAACAATTCCTTTCTATCTGTTAAAATAAGTATTTTTTTGTTTTTTGTAAAAGCGTTTTTACACATGTAGGAAAACATAACAGTTTTTCCAGAACCTGTTGGGGCGCACAAAACTATTTTTTTGTTTCCTTTCTTAAATGAATTTTGCAATCCATCTACATATTGTTTCTGATATTCTCTAAGTTCTAAAATGGACATTCTTCTTCTTTTTTAACTTCGTTATTACTTGTAATTTCAAACCATCTTTGACCATTTGAGTTGCCTTCCTTGTATGTCTTACTATAATAAGTGCAATACTTTTGAATCCAAATAGTAAAGCGTTTTGTTTTTAACCAAGTTCTAAAGTCTTTATTTTCTTGTAAAAAGTTTTCAAAACAAACGATTTTCACGTGTCGATGATCTTCTTGTATATTACCATCCCCAACCCATTCAAGAAATTCTGAAGACGTTTCATTTATTAGTTTTCTATGCTCTAAATTTTTAAAGTCAAATGGTACTAATCCTTTTTCAAGGTAAAATTTTTGACAGTTTATCATGAAATGGTCAAACCTTGCCCACTCGTTTTCGTCCCAATCGTCGAAAAGCATGTGACCAAACTCATCTAATGGAGTATAATTTGAATTAAAAAAACTACTCATTTCAACTTCAAATTTTCTGCGTTCAAAAGAACCACCAACCCCTCCAATAGTGTAGTTTGTTGTAATTACTATTTTTGGAGACTTAGTAACAGGAAGTTTAATTGCATCCTGGCCTTTATATTCTAAGGTTATACCCTCTGTAATTAATGAGAATAAAGATTCAAATTGAAAGTTCTTTTTAACGTCATCAAATACAAGTAACTGCGTATCAACAGGCACCGATTGATAAGGAAATGATTTAGTAAATTCAAAGGTTTTACCATCTATTGCAGAAACCTTTTTCATTTTACCCAAAGCATTCCAAAATAAAGACTTACCCGAACCACCGTTTGGATTGTCTGAAATTGTTTCATCGTTAAATATTATTGCTTTATTATTTGCACTTGTTTTGTAGGAGTGCATCAAATAGCCAATAACAGATTTTAAACTTTCGTATTTACTTGTGTTTTCAGATGCAGCCAACCAAAGGAACCTTCTAAACTCCGACTTGTGATGGTCTGCATCTATAAAGTCACGGTCAATAACTTGTTTTTTCCAAACAAAACCCTTTAAATCTTCATAGTTCATTTTTTGGAAACCATCTTTAAAAACTTTAATTACACAGTTACGATAGTATAAAATTGCAAAGTCTGAGCCGTCTTCCTCTATGTTGAATTTTGCTGTTTCAAGCATTGATAAATACTGAGGTGTAAATGACTTTGTTGAACCAGCAACTAAATCAAAAGGCTCCAAACTATCACTACTTAATAACTCGTTTAGTACATGGTCCTTAATTTGAAATTCTGTTACCTCGTCTACAAAATTACCTTCCTTAGTTATGAAAGTAAAAGTCTTTGATTTATCAATCGGAAAATGCTTAAAGAAGTTTTTGTTTTCTAAATAGAATTTAAACTTGTGATGTGAAACAACTAACTTCCCTTCCTCGTTGTGGCTCCAAAATTTGTTAACGTCTATTTTACTTTTTTGTGCAATTATTTCAGCTTCTAATTTTTCAGTAGTAAGGTCAGGAAATGATTTTTTAATATAGTCGTTTGTTTTACCAACCAAAATCATATTTGAAATGGTCTTCAATTTAGACTTATCTTCAAATTGTTTAGTCCCAAAGTTAGCTGTATGCTTATAAGCTGAATTTATTAATGCTATTATTTCTTTACTATCAAAATCCTTTTGCTCGTTTGCAAGGATGTATTTTTCAGCAATAAACCTTTCAACTCCAAAATCATTAAAAGCTAAAGCCAATTTATGGAAGGAATTGTTTCTATTTACACCGTTGTAAGACTTCTTAAACCACACCATTAACCTGTTAGCTATTTGGTCTTGGTCGGTCAAAGGTATGTTAGTAATAACACCTAAACTGCTGTTTATTTCTACTAATTCAGTTCTTTCAAAGTCAACGTATAAATCAGAGTCTAAATTTATATAAATCTCAGGGTCGTATGATTCAAAACATAGCCGTGAAATGTCTTGACCAGATGTATCAATTGTATTACTTCCGTAGCTTTCGTTAACCCATTGAAAATGCTTTACAATTGATTTATAATACTTGTTGTACTCGTCATTCGATTCAATGGAAGGAATCTTTATTAAAGCCTTTAAACCATCTCCCGATGGACTTATCCAAGTAGAATAAACGTAACTATTAATTTTAAGTTTTTCTTTTAATTCTAAAACTAAATCATAGCTTTTAAGTTTGTCAAAATCCAATATACATAAACCACTTGCCTTTTTTAAATTATCCTTTGACCTTGTGGTGAAGGTTCCTGCAAATGTAACAGCTGATAATTGTAGTTTAATTTTAGATTTCTTTTTTGAATCTAATTCTGACCTTACTAATTCAATTGTTTTTTTACTATCTCCATTTCTAATACGGTCTAAGTAAAACAACACGTTTTTTGGTCTTCCTATCGGTGTGTTCTGATAGGCATCTTTGTAAAAATCAACATTCATAATTTCTATAAAATAAAAAACCTCGAGTATCGGTGGTGGAAGTCACTTCAACTCGAGGAATTTATAAAAAATTTCTTACTGTAGCTTCCACTCTACAAATGCAAATATAGTAATTAAATTTAATTAAAT
>Ga0214162_1000357_pt1 | contig 10795 bp, 10 predicted proteins | sample LakMenepilimnion_3_FD_153000 | JGI IMG/M metagenome (GOLD analysis project Ga0214162, IMG submission 153000) | Freshwater microbial communities from Lake Mendota, WI - Practice 20APR2010 epilimnion v5 | ecosystem: Environmental > Aquatic > Freshwater > Lake > Epilimnion/Euphotic zone | place...
GCGCCAGGAGATCCCTTTTCTGAGTTGGTATCCAACCCCAACATTCCTGCTGAAGTGGCCTTGGCCTTGCGGGAGAAGTTTGGTTTGGACGACCCACTCATGGTTCGCTACTGGAACTGGCTAACAGCCATGGTCCAGGGCGACTGGGGTTACTCCTTCATCAGTCGCATCAATGTCGAAACACTCATCATGCAGCGCATTCCGGTCACCTTGTTGGTCATCGGCTCGTCGCAGGTGTTGGCACTGTGTATCGCTATTCCGGTGGGCGTGTATGCAGCCACAAGGCCTTACTCTTTGTTTGACCAAATTGCCAGCACGCTGGCGTTCATTGGTTTTTCACTGCCAACCTTCTTCACGGGTATTTTGCTCATTTTGTTTTTCAGCATTCACCTAGACTGGTTGCCATTTGTTTACAGGGCCGACATCCCTGATACAGGCTGGCGCTTTTACTGGGAGCACTTGAAGCAAATGATCATGCCGGTCACGGTATTGGGTTTGTTTCAAGCGGGTGCCTGGACGCGCTATGTGCGCTCAGCCGTGCTAGATGTCATCCGTTTGGACTATGTCACCACGGCACGCTCAAAAGGCTTGTCCGAAAAAGTGGTCATCACAAAGCACGTTTTGCGCAATGCGCTTATTCCCGTGGTCACATTGGTAGCACTTCAAATGCCGGCCATTTTTGGTGGCGCCATTGTCACGGAGCAAATTTTCCGTGTCCCTGGTATTGGCTCTCTCATCATCAGTTCCATGCTGGCCAATGACACCCCAGTGGTCATGGCTGTGACTTTTGTGTTTTCCACCTTGGTCATCGCGTGTAATCTTTTAGCAGATATTTTGTATGGCTGGCTCGACCCTCGCATCTCCTTCAACTGACAACAAGGCCTTGGTGGCCAAGTCGTCAGCGCAGTCGCCAGGCCGAGAGGCATGGCGCCGTTTTAAACGCCACAAACTGGCCGTTGTTTGCACCATTGTTTTGAGTTTCATTGTGTTGGCTGTTTTGCTGGGCCCGTTTGTTTGGCGAGTGCCCATCAATGAAATTGATTTCATGTCTCGCATGCAAGGTCCATCTTGGGCGCACCCTTTGGGTACCGATGATTTGGGGCAAGACATTTTGGCGCGCGTGCTTTACGGAGGCCGAATTTCATTGGCTGTAGGTTTGGCCGCCATGCTGATTGCCATCAGTGTGGGCGTGGTTGTAGGCGCAGTGGCAGGCATGTCCAAGGGACCTGTCGATGTGTTTTTAATGTGGATCACAGACTTGTTCTTGTCCTTGCCACAACTGCCTTTGCTGCTCTTGATTTTCTATTTGTTCAACGATACCTTGAAAAAAATGGTGGGCCCTGAGGCAGGCGTTTTTGTTTTGGTAGTGGCTGTCATCGGGGGCTTGCGTTGGATGCCTGTAGCCCGATTGGTCAGGGCCCAATTTCTGACATTGCGTGAAAAAGAGTTTGTTGAAGCGGCACGAGCTTTAGGTGCCAGCCCTTGGCGACAAGTCACAGTGCACATCTTGCCCAATGCCATGGGCCCCGTCATTGTGGCGGCTACCATCGATGTGGCTGCGGCCATCATTGCAGAGTCAACCTTGTCATTTTTAGGCTTAGGCTTTCCGCCAGACATTCCCACTTGGGGTCGCATTTTGTTCGATGCCAAAGATCACATGGATGTAGCGGTCCACTGGGCCTTGTTTCCTGGTGCCTTGATTTTCATCACTGTGCTCACCATCAATTACATTGGCGACGGCTTGCGGGATGCCTATGATCCTCGCCGCGTGCTTTAAAGAGATTTCTGGATGACCACCAACCCTTTGTTGAAAGTTCAAGACCTTCAAGTTCACTTTGACACCGATGACGGTGTGTTGCATGCGGTCGATGGCGTTAACTTTCACATCGACCGAAGCGAAACACTGGGTGTCGTAGGTGAGTCAGGCTGCGGTAAAAGTGTGACCGCCATGACCATCATGAAACTCTTGGCCATGCCGCCCGGTCGAATTGCCAATGGCCAAATTTGGTTTGAAGGTCAGGATCTGGTGCAAGCAGATGCGCAAACCATGCGCAATCTGCGGGCCAAAGAAATAGCCATGATTTTTCAAGAGCCCATGACGTCACTCAACCCGGTTTTGAGTGTGGGTGAGCAAATTGCCGAGACACTCAGGTTGCACGAAGGCCTGACACCCAAGCAGGCAATGGCCAAAGCCAGTGACATGTTGGGGCTGGTCAATATTCCCAAGCCGGCGCAACGTGTCAATGACTATCCCCATCAGTTCTCTGGCGGTATGCGTCAGCGGGTGATGATTGCCATGGCCTTGTCTTGCAAACCCAAATTGCTCATTGCCGATGAGCCTACTACCGCCTTGGACGTGACCATTCAAGCGCAAATTTTGGATTTGCTGAACGAGCTTAAATCTCAAATGGGCATGTCCATCATGCTCATCACGCACGCTATGGGCGTGGTGGCCGAAACGGCTCAGCGGGTTGTGGTGATGTATGCCGGTCGTGTTGTCGAAGAGGCCAGCGTCGAAAAACTGTTTGCGTCGCCTGCACACCCCTATACCAAAGGTCTGATTCGTTCCATTCCCCGCATAGATTTTGACAGCGACCACAAACAAAGGCTTGAAGCCATTCCTGGCTCGGTCCCCAAATTGATCAATCCACCCATGGGATGTCGTTTTGCGCCGCGCTGCCAATACGCCAGCGAACGTTGCACACAAGAAATGCCAGAACTTCGTCAAATTTCGACTGGCCATTCAGTGGCTTGCCACTTCTCTCTCTAACTCAAATGTCAGATACGCATTCAATGTCCTCTAGTTCTACACCGCTTTTAGAAGTCAAAGGACTGACCAAACACTTTCCGATCAAAGGCGGTATCTTCGGGCGTGAAGTGGACCGTCTCCATGCCGTTGATGGCGTCAACTTTGAAATTGCTGCAGGTGAAACTTTGGGCATGGTGGGAGAGTCGGGCTGTGGCAAATCGACTACGGGGCGCTGCATCCTTCGCTTGATTGAGCCCAGTTCTGGTGAAGTGAAGTTCAATGGCCAAAACGTCACAAGCATGGGCTCTGATGCCTTGCGTGAAATTCGCCGTGACATGCAAATTATTTTTCAAGATCCGTTTGCATCTCTGAATCCGCGCATGACCGTGGAGGCCATCATTGGCGAGGCCCTGACCATTCACAAACTCACGCCTACGCCTGAAACCTACCGCGCACGCATTGTTGATCTTTTAGAAACCGTTGGCTTGAACGCAGATCACATGAAGCGTTTTCCGCACGAGTTTTCGGGCGGGCAGCGTCAACGCATTGGCATTGCACGAGCCTTGGCGGTGTCTCCTAAATTGATTGTGTGCGATGAGCCTGTTTCGGCGCTCGATGTTTCTATTCAGGCCCAAGTCATCAACTTGCTTGAAGACTTACAAGCCAAGATGGGTTTGACTTATTTGTTCATTGCCCACGACTTGTCGGTGGTCGAGCACATCAGCAATCGCGTTGCTGTGATGTATTTGGGCCGTATTGTAGAAATTGCGCCTTCGCGTCAGTTGTACACGCAACCTAAACACCCCTACACGGAGGCCTTGCTTTCTGCGGTGCCCATTCCAGATCCTAGCGCCAAGAAAAAACGCATTGTTTTGACGGGCGATGTACCCAATCCCGTCAACCGGCCCAGTGGTTGTCACTTTCACCCTCGGTGCCCCAAGGCCACTGAACGTTGCCGCGTTGAAGAACCTGTTTTGAAATCGGTCGGCGACCAGCACCAAGCGGCCTGTCACTTAAACGATTGAATTTTCGACGCTCGGTGCGTCTACTTCACAAGGATCACAAGATGTTAAATTGGATTGATCAGCGCCTACCGCTGCGCTTCTTGGCGTTCTTTGCCATTGTGGTCTTGTGGGTATTGTCGGCATTGCAATTGGTGGTTGGACAAGCCAGCTTTTGGTGGGTCTTGCTTTTATCGGCATTGGTCCTTGTCGGTATCAGTGATTTGCAGCAAACCCATCACGCTATTTTGCGCAACTATCCCATCATTGGTCACTTGCGCTTTTTGCTTGAATTTATAAGACCTGAGCTGCGTCAATATTTCATTGAGAGCGACAACGAGGCCGTGCCATTTTCCAGGGCACAACGCACTATGGTCTATGCCAGGGCAAAGGGCGAATCTGACAAGCGGCCCTTCGGTACCCAAATGAATGTTCGAGAAGTGGGGTATGAGTGGTTAACCCATTCAATCAGCCCCTCTGTCATTGATTCGCATGACTTCAGAGTGAATGTGGGTGGCTCGGAATGCAAACAACCCTACAACATCAGTTTGTTCAATGTCTCTGCCATGAGTTTTGGTGCTTTGAGCGCCAATGCCGTCATGGCTTTGAACTTGGGAGCTAAGAGGGGCGGCTTTGCCCATGACACGGGGGAGGGGTCTATCTCCAGGTACCACCGTGAACACGGTGGCGATCTGATCTGGGAAATTGGTTCTGGTTATTTTGGTTGCCGCAATGAAGACGGCACCTTCAGCCCTGAGCGCTTTGTTCAAAACGCCCTGACGCCTCAAGTCAAAATGATTGAGATTAAATTAAGCCAAGGCGCAAAGCCTGGCCATGGTGGCGTTTTACCCGGATCCAAAGTAACGCCCGAGATTGCTGAGGCCAGAGGTGTGCCGATGGGCGTTGACTGCGTTTCACCCGCTGCCCACAGCAGTTTTTCAAATCCCGTCGAGCTTTTGCAATTTGTGCAAAAGTTAAGAGAATTGTCCGAGGGTAAACCGGTTGGTTTCAAGTTGTGCGTTGGCCACCCATGGGAGTGGTTTGGCATTGCCAAAGCCATGCAGAAAACAGGTATCTACCCAGACTTCATTGTGGTGGATGGCTCAGAGGGTGGCACAGGGGCCGCCCCGGTTGAATTTACCGACCACATGGGCATGCCCATGTTAGAGGGCCTGCGTTTGGTGCACAACACCTTGGTTGGCTTGAAACTGCGCAAGCAAATTCGTTTGGGTGCCAGTGGCAAGATCATCAGCGGGTTTGATGTCATGCGAACCTTGGCCTTGGGCGCTGATTGGTGCAACAGTGCCAGAGGGTTTATGTTTGCCTTGGGCTGTATTCAAGCGCAAACCTGCCATACCGGCAATTGCCCCACAGGTGTGACCACGCAAGACCCCAAACGTCAGGTCGCGCTTGTTGTCCCCAGTAAAGCTGATCGCGTGAGAAATTTTCACCGTCAAACTTTGGAATCTGTTCAGGAAATGCTGCAAGCCACGGGCCTAACTGCACCCTCAGATCTGCGCCTGAACCACATCATGCGCCGCGTGAGCGAGCACGAGGTTCAAAACTTATCCGACTTGATGTTGAGTGTGAAGGGGGGTGCTTTGCTTGAACCCCAAGACTTAGAAGGCTTGTTTGCTAAATATTGGCAGGCAGCCAGTCCCGACAGCTTTCAGTTGACAAATTGATCCAAATCAAGCGTTTTGCATTTCAGGGGACGATTGAGGTTCGTGAGGTGTACGATGTGTTTTTGAGTTAGAGATCAATTGTCATAGATTGAGAGCGACATGTTGTGTATCAGGTCCTTATGGGTCGCAGTGTTTTTTTTGCTGGCTGGTTCATTGGCAGCTCAGACCAAAGGCGATGCGGCCAAAGTCAAGCCTTCAAGCCATGCTGAAGAGCACGCCGTTGTTTATATTTGGCCCCAAATTCCTTTTGTACGTGGCAAGGACTTGTGTCAGTACCACGATGCCTATGGGCGCACCAAAAGTGAACAAATGGCTGAGTTCACGCGAACAGTCAGAGGACTATTGCGAGAGGGCGCAGACTCGCGCAACTTGACGGCCTTGCTCAACACCCTGAACGACCAACTGAATCAGCAAAGAACCATTGCGGGTAGCAGTCCTGGCATGGATGTGATGCTGTCTGGAACGCTCAAAGCGTCGCTTGACAAGGTGTACCAAGATCGCAATCCCCAAAACCGTCACTTTACTTTTTTCAATTCCAGCCCTTTGAATGAATTGATGCGCCTCAAACGCTCGACTCAGCCTTCGGCGGAATGGGACCCGCTTCTCATACGTGGGTTGACGGGTGTAGCTTATGGAACCTATTCCTATGCGCCAAGGTGTCAAGGCGATTTGCTTGTCACCGTGCATGTCGATTTATCTTGTGGCCATACCTATCATTTCAAAGCGCAAGGTTTTCCTGAGCAAGTCATGCAAAGCATTGCTGTTCAAATTTTTGAAACTTTTCAAAGAACACAATTTCCTTCCAAATTAAAAATTGGCAATCAGCAGTTGGAGTTGGTAGGCTCGCCGGGCTCTGGGGTTGGGCGTGCACCATCCCCAAGATCTGCCGAAATGGCCTGCAAGGCCATCAATGCGAGATTGCCCACAGAAGATGAATACGATTATTTGTCCAACGTGGGTGCTTGGAATGGCGGCGTAACCTGTGCCCGTGACAAATTGTGGGCCATGGCCAACAACATGGTCATGGCACCAGATCTGCGCAATCCTTCACCCGTGAGGTCGGCTACCGAATTCCCTGGGCAAGACTTTAGCTATTATTGTGTTCGTTGATGCAACCGACCTGGACAAAAAATGCTCTTCAAATTCAAATCTAAAGTGACTGGTGATCTCATCATGCTAGAGCCCGACGCCAAGCGACTTCTCAAGATCATGGGCAGAGAAGAGCAAGCCAAAGGTATTTTTTTGGCAGATCAACTGCCTGCAGCCATTGCGTCGCTTGAGTCGGCAGTGGCACAAGAAGAAGTTGAGGGCCTTCAAGATCCAAAGCAAATTAGCTTGCGCCAGCGCAGTCTTCCCATGCTGAAAATGCTAAAGCAGTGTCTCGGCCAATCTGCCGATGTGGTTTGGGGTGTCTGAACACACAGAATGTGTTGGCTTGATGTTTTATTTGGTAAAAAAAGACCCAGACAACTTAAAGCCAGCTTGAATGTTTCGTTTTGCAAACCATCCTTGGTTCATTTCCAGCACAAACCGAACGGGTTTTTTAGAGCAATGTGAGTCATCGTTCAGGGGCTTCATATCAGCCAAATTGACGATGCTGCCGTCATCTGAGACAAATGCGGCCGTCAGTGGCAACAGCGTATTGCGCATCCAAAAACATTGAACAGCGGGTTGGTCAAAAACAAACAACATGCCTTCGTTTTGCGGCATTTCTTTGCGCCACATGAGCCCAATTTGTCGCTGATCAAAGTCTTGTGCCAATTGCACTTGAATCAAATGCATACCGGCATTTAAAGTGGCTCGGGGCAGCTGGGTTTGCGGCATACCTTGAGCGCTTGCAGACATGGCCAAAAAGCAAGCTAAGAGGCACGCGACAATGTATTTCCAAGCTTTGTTGCAAGAGCCAAAATGAAATCGGAACGTGTGATTCATAGGGGGACGTGGTGGAATTCAGTTAAACATGATTGTGACTGATTTTGTCCTAGAATGATTTAACGGAGAGACTCTTCATGTACCAACACATTCAAGTTCCATCACAAGGCAAAAAAATCACGGTCAATGCTGATCAGACCTTGAATGTGCCTTTGAATCCAATCATTCCATTTATCGAAGGAGATGGCACTGGCGTTGACATCACACCGGTCATGATTCGAGTCGTGAATGAAGCCGTTCAAAAAGCCTACCAAGGTCAGCGCACCATTCATTGGATGGAAGTTTTTGCTGGCCAGAAAGCCACAAAGCTGTATGGCCATGATGTTTATTTGCCTGCAGAAACCCTGACTGCTTTAAAAGATTATGTGGTTTCAATCAAAGGCCCTTTGAGTGCGCCACCTGGCGGCGACATTCGTTCACTCAACGTCGCCATTCGTCAAGCATTGGACCTTTATGTCAGCTTGCGGCCTTTGAGGTACTTTGAAGGTGTGCCGTCTCCCGTTCGCGAGCCAGAGAAAACAAATATTGCACTTTTCCGAGAAAACTCCGAAGATATTTATGCTGGCATTGAATATGCGGCACACAGCGAGTCGGCTCAAAAGCTCATTGCTTTTTTAACAAATGAGTTGGGGGCTAAAAGTATTCGTTTTCCACTGACCTCTGGCATTGGCATCAAACCTGTTTCTAGCGAAGGCACGCAACGTCTGATGCGAAAGGCCATTCAATACGCCATTGACCACGATAAACCCAGTGTGACCATTGTGCACAAGGGCAGCATCATGAAGTACACGGAAGGCGCTTTCCGAGATTGGGCTTACCAGTTGGCTCTGTCAGAGTTCTCTGCAAAACTCATTGACGATGGGCCTTGGTGCATTATTCAAAATCCTAAGACAGGAAAAAACATCACGGTCAAAGACATTGCCATGGATGCTTTTCTGCAGCAAATTCTCATGCGCCCTCAGGAGTTTTCAGTCGTTGCAACTTTGAATTTGAATGGCGACTACATCTCTGACGCAGTCTCTGCGCAAGTCGGGGGAATGGGTATTGCGCCAGGGGCCAACATGTCTGACAGCGTGGCATGCTTTGAGGCCACAGTAGATGCCATGGCCAAGTTTGCTGGCAAGGACTACGTCAATCCTGGCTCTGAAATTTTGTCAGCAGAAATGATGCTCCGTTACATGGGTTGGCCCGAAGCTGCTGACATCATCGTTCGCGCCATGGAAGATGCTATTCAAAGCAAACGTGTGACCCACGATTTTGCAAAACTCATGGAGGGGGCTTCTCAAGTGAGTTGCTCTGGTTTTGGCCAAGTGATGGTTGATTTCATGTGATGGCTCTTCATTTATCTGAGGCGCTTTTCTAACATGTACGAGGAAAATCAAAGCTTTGTGCCTGAATCCTTCATGATGTTGTTCGTCAAGCAAGGACAGTACAAGCCCAGCTTGCCGCGTCATGAATTAACCCAACGGTATGAGTTGTGCGAAGACATGGCTATGATGTTGATGGACACTGTCACTACCCAGCAATTTCAGCTTGGTATTACAGAAACCGATGCACTGGCAAAGTGCTGGCACGGCCTGTTGGAAACGCCTCTTTTAATCAATTCGGACGAAGCTTTCTGGGTGGTTTGCCGTCTGGCTGAACTTTTGTCCTGGCCCATTCCAGAATCTTTAGAGTAAGACCTATGCAGCAAGATATTTTGATCAACTGGTCTCCCCAAGAAACCCGCGTTGCAGTGGTAGAGCAGGGCGCGGTTCAAGAGCTTCATGTTGAGCGTTCTTTAGAACGTGGCTTGGTCAGCAACATCTACCTTGGCAAAGTCGCCCGCGTTTTGCCGGGCATGCAGTCGGCCTTCATTGACATCGGCCTCGAGCGCGCAGCTTTTTTGCATGTGGCAGATGTCTGGCAAAGGCAGCCTGAGGGCGAGCCCCCCCAAGTTGCACGCAGCAGTCAAACCTTGGTTCCTATTGAGAAGCAAGTTTTTGAAGGCCAAGCCTTGATGGTGCAAGTGGTCAAGGATCCTATTGGCACCAAAGGCGCTAGGCTTTCAACTCAAATCAGCATTGCAGGCAGACATTTGGTTTTTTTGCCACAAGACGACCACATTGGTGTGTCTCAAAAAATCCCATCAGACCAGCGCGACGCTTTAAGAGCTCGTTTGCAAACCTTGGTGGGCGCTCAGGGCGGTGGTTTCATTCTGCGAACCAATGCCGAAGATTCCAGCGATGCAGAGTTAGGTGAAGACATAGCTTACCTTCGCAAAACTTGGGCGCGAATCAAAGATGCCTCAGTCAAACTGCCGGTGCAGTCATTGCTTCACCAAGACCTCACGCTTTTACAAAGGGTTCTGCGAGATCTTGTTGGCGAAGGCACACAGACCATTCGGCTTGACTCCAAAGAACAATTTGAACATTTGTCCGCGTTTGCCAAAGAGTTCATGCCGGCCTCCGCAGCCCGGCTTCAACTTTACAAAGGTGAACGTCCTATTTTTGATTTGTATTCAATCGACGAGGAAGTGGCCAAGGCTTTGGGCCGTCGGGTTGAACTCAAGTCGGGTGGCTATCTCATCATTGACCAAACAGAAGCCCTGACCACCGTGGATGTGAATACAGGTGGCTATGTAGGCGCACGCAATTTTGATGACACCATTTTCAAAACAAATCTAGAAGCAGCGCATGCCATTGCCCGGCAACTTCGCTTGCGCAATCTGGGGGGCATCATCATTGTCGATTTCATTGACATGTCCCGCGAGGAACATCAAACCGCTGTGCTTGATGAGTTTAAAAAACAATTAAGCCGAGACCGCGTTAAAACAATGGCGGGTGGATTTTCGCAGTTGGGTTTGTTGGAAATGACACGCAAGCGAACACGAGAATCTTTGTCGCACATGCTGTGTGAGCCCTGCCCCAGTTGCGACGGCAAAGGCAGTGTCAAAACCAATCGCACGGTGGTTTACGATATTTTGCGTGAAATCTTGCGTGAGGCTCGTCAGTTCAATCCGAAAGAGTTTCGAGTGGTGGCGGCGCCTGCTGTCATTGAATTGTTGCTGGATGAAGAGAGCCAGCATTTGGCTGCGTTGTCTGATTTTATTGCCAAGCCCATTTCGCTTCAAAGCGAAACCGCCATGGGTCAAGAGCAATACGACGTTGTGTTACTTTGATTCAAGCCGCATCGCTTTTGTGATGCAGTCTTGAGTAAACACCGCCAGCCTTCAGAAGTTCTTCATGGCGGCCTTGCTCCACAATCTCTCCTTGCGACATGACGACGACCCTGTCTGCATGTTCGATGGTGGAGAGTCGGTGCGCAATGATCAAGGTGGTGCGCCCCTTCATCAGGTTTTGCAATGCATCTTGCACCCAACGTTCTGATTCATTGTCCAAGGCGGATGTGGCTTCGTCCAAAATAAGAATGGGTGCATTTTTATAAAG
>Ga0214162_1000358_pt1 | contig 10776 bp, 9 predicted proteins | sample LakMenepilimnion_3_FD_153000 | JGI IMG/M metagenome (GOLD analysis project Ga0214162, IMG submission 153000) | Freshwater microbial communities from Lake Mendota, WI - Practice 20APR2010 epilimnion v5 | ecosystem: Environmental > Aquatic > Freshwater > Lake > Epilimnion/Euphotic zone | place...
TGTGTTTATTGACGCGACCTTAATTCGCGCTTTCTTGCTACCAAGTTCGATGGTTCTCCTAGGCAAATACAACTGGCGGCAAATATAACTGGCGAACAAAGTAAAACCCCGCCTCTGTGCAAGACGGGGTGTTACTTGTATTAGTCCCGGCTAGAAAATTACTTCACAACTTCGATCATGAAGTGAACTGTTGGAAGCTGGTATCCAAGTGCTAAACCAGCGAAGTCACGATCTGAAGAAAGAATCGGAACCATTCCATAAGGTGTGTTAGCAAATGATGGTTGCTGGGTATATAGCAACGGACGCAAATCAATTGTGTGGAAACCAGGTTTACCTGTTGCAGTTATATGAATGACCATAAATCCATTTGAGTTAAAGCCACAGCCATAACCAATGTAGTTATTGTCATATGTAACCGCGCGGGTGTTATCTAGTTGAGTCCAGCCAATGCCGCGCATACTGATAGTTATGGTTTCGCCAGCCTTGAATTTATAGGTCGGAATACCAGCGCCACCTTTAGCGATAGCGGCCGCAGAGCCTGAATTATCAGCCTTTGCGATGCCTTCGGTAACTACTTTGCCATTCTTATCAAGGAACTTAACCATGCTCTCTTGAACATAGAACGAAGTCTGGGCCTGAATTTTGTCACCCTGCTTTAGCTGGATTACATGCCATCCACCTAAGTGATCAGGGATTGTGATTGCCTGACTAACTGTTGATCCAGTTACATCAACTGTGGCAAGTGGGATTGAGTTATATGCCCAGCAAGTACCGGTGCAGTTAACGCGATTTCCAACTACAGATGCCCAAACTAGCTGATGTGTTCCGGTTGAAGTTAAACCAGTTGCGTTGAAAGTGGTCTTAGTTAATACCGGGCCACGATCAGTTGAAAGAGTTGCAACCGCTTTAGTATTTGGATCTAAACCAGCATCAGACAAAGTGGTTCGTTGTGAAACTGTGGGCACGTAATTCTTAGGCAAAACCAGATATGGCTTAGTTGAAGGAGTTCCCTTAGTAATTGTGAACTTTGCAACGCCACCATTTGCAAATGGCACTGGTGATTGCAAGATATTTAGGTACTGAAAGGTAATAGCATCTTTAACAACAACGAAGTGATCGCCAAGTTCACCTGATGCACGAACGACCACTTTGGCAGTTCCGCGAGTCCAGAGTGCCTGCATTTCACCGGCATAACCGTTGTCCCAATGCACCGCAGCACCTGCTGTGTAGAGAGAGGCACCCATTCCGGTATATGTAACAGTAACTGGAGTTCCGATAGGGCCACTCTTTGGTGTAATCGAAACTGTGCGAGTCAACTGGAAACCACCGTGTGCTACGGCAACGCCCTCTTTAACTAGATAGATATCATGCACGCCACCGAAGTCACTTGGCACTTTACCTTTAAAGCTAAATGAGCCACTCGCATCAGTTTTAATAGCACCGATATTTACATTGAACTTGCTGTATTTCACGCCTAGGTAATTAACACTATTTGGCTGAATATCTGTTACCCAAGTACCTTCTGAGGTACCCCAAGTAAGTGTGTAATCGGTGTTTGCGGCTAACCCACTGCCTGCAATCGTCAAAGCCTCACCGACAACACCTTGTTGAGGTGTGACAGCTACGTTAGACATGACGGCTGGAATGGCAAATGCTGCGGATTTTTCAGCGGTAAATGGCAGTGGTGCCACATCAGGAATACCGACAGGTGCAACAAGATTTATTGGAATTACTGGATTTGTATCAGCGCCACTTGCTGCTGACATCATCGCTATGGGCAAAATCGCCGCGATGGCTACTGCAATTACTTTCTTATTCATTTCTAGAACTTCTTTCTCCGAGTTAAGCGCTACTTTCTCAGAACTTGGTTTCTTGAGTTACGGAGGCAATTACTCAAGAAACCAAGTTCGTCGAAACTGATTTTTAGTACTTGGGCGTTATGCCTTAGGTGGTGCAAACAGGGTCAGTTGAGAAGCAGGCATAAAGTTTGATTGCCAAGTTCCGATTGGACCGGCAATTGGAGTTGCTAGCTTTACAGTCTTGTAATAGCTAATTCGTTCCATTACATACTTGCCATCAACTTTTTGCTTTACGCCATCAACTGTTTTGATAACTAGCTTTGTGGAAAGAACCTGGATTGAAGTCTGAGGCTTGGCAATCATGGTTACTTTGTAGCTAATTAGACCGAGAGTGTTGTATTGACCAGCAGCAGTACCAGTACGAAGTACACCGGTCCAGAATGAGGCACCACTGTGGTTGCCATAAGACATAGTTATTGGTGTAGCAACACCAGCAACTTCAATGTAGGCCTTTTCCACGTTTTTTGAATCAAGAACTGCGCCGCCAAGATCTGAGTTATTACCGTAGACGCGGAAAACAATTCCTTGACCGACGATAAATTCTGAAGTTATTGCGCAGCTAACACCAAAGCGTGGTGCTAGAACACCTGAAGTGCCGCTTGCCAGAACAGTGTCCACGTACATATGAATTGGTGAAACAACACCCTGTACTGGAACACCGACCTTTACTGTTAGTGGAGATGACTCAACTGCTACAAACGCCTCAGCATCAGTAGGTGTGAAAGATGCTGAAAGCACTGTTGCCCCTCCAGCTGCTGGCACCCATGAACACTTGGCAACAAAAGGAGCCACGGTAGTTGTGCTGATCGCATCGCAACCAGCAATGGCAACACCTGCGGCGGAAAACTTAACTTTGCCAGCAGCACTTGCTGTGGCAGTAATGATGGCTGGATCTAGTCCGAAAGTGGCATTTCCGCCGGTTACTACCAAAGTAGGTGTTGCTGGAGCTGCATGTGCTGAAGTTCCAGTAATTGCACCACCAACTATTGCTAGCGAGCTAATTACTAAGCCCGAGATGATCTTTCTCATTTACTTGCTCCTTCTAGTTAGGTTAAACATTTGCATTTTGTTTTTAGAATTATTTGGTAGTGATCTCACCAGTAAGAGTTAAGGTCACAACACTTGACTCACTCGCGCCAGCATCGGCTGATTTGATATTGAAATAGCCAACAGCTTTTAACTTTCCGGTAGCTCCCGCGAACTTGCCAGTTCCACTATTTACGACGGCAAAGCCAGTGATATTGATTGTGGTTGGAGCTGCGCCATCTTCGGCACAAACTTTTGCAGATGTATCAAAAGTGACTTTTATACTGCTACCGCCACCACTGATTACGCCAGTTCCATCTAGGCCAGCACATTGAGTTGAAGGTGCTGATGAACCACTTCCGGAGAGTGAATCCATTCCGAAGATTGCTCCTGTGCCATCGCCACTTACTGAAGTTGCTCTAACATCGTAATCACTCCAGATGATCGACATTTTGCCTTTATAAGTGCCATTGAAAGCAAACTTATTTGAAGCCGCAGCAGGCACTGCTGGCGTAGTTGGTTTAACGGTTGCTGCAGCAGTTGGCTTAACTACTGGTTTCTTTGTTGTGTAACCAGTTGGGCACTTAGGTACCTTGGGCGAAGTGGCAGTTACCTTTTTTACGATAGTGCCTTTGTAACAAGTAATTGTTTTAGTTGCTGCGTTAGCAGTGGAAAGACCGCCTAGCACTAGGGATAGCGTGGCTATGAGAAGTGCAAACTTCTTTGTTTTCGAAATCTGAATGGAATTCATTTTCTTGCCTCATTCTCTCCGTAAATAAATACTTATTTACAAGAGAATCTTGGCACTCGAGAAATTCGCCAAACCTAAAAAGCTGAGGGGTACCTCTTTCAAGAGTGATCCCTAGATCACAGCGCGATTATCAAAATGAAATTAGAATTGGAATGAGGGATAACACTCAACAGAATCAATTAGAAAATTTGCAATTTAAGAAAAAGTAATTAAGCAGGAGATTTTGTTGCTGCCGGCTTCTTACTTGGCTTAGCCGGTTTTGTAGGTTTTGCTGGTTTTGCAGGTGGAGTAGGCGCAGGTACTGGTTTTGGTTTAATTGGCTTTATACCTGGCTTAACCACAGAATCCAACGCGGCATTGCGTGCTGCGATTGCTAAATCCATTTCGATTTTTCCTGCGGCGTTAGCAGCTTTCTTTTCTTTTGCTGTGGCAGCAGCAGTTACAGCTGCAATCGTACGTTCTCTTATTGCATCGGCATCACTCTTAAATTTAGAAGCAATCTCCTTGCGCGCTAGATCTGCTGCTTTAACGGCGACATTCCAATTTTGCATCGTAACTTTAAAGTTTTCTTGTTCAGCTTTTACTGCAACGCTCCAATTAGCTAGCGCAGTTTCATATTGCGCAAACGCTAATTGGTAGTCACTCTGCGCATCAGCTAGCGCAGTATTTGTCGAAGCAAAAAGGGCACTCGCAACTAATGCGATTATTGCGAGGCGCTTATTCATCTTCGACCTTTCGATAGCCCGTCCCTGGTGAGATAAGGATGAGGGATAAGTTTGTGAAATCCTTGTGAATCTTAATGTTTTGCAAATGAATTGGGCTAACCAGCCTGCCTGCTATACCCAATACCTGCTCTACGAACTAGCCTTAGCGTCATGTCCCAGCAGCCAAAAGTACTGGTAATTGATGATGAGCCAGGTGTTCGCGAGCTAATCAGCGAAGCCCTGAGTATCTCTGAGATAACCGCCGTGCAGGCTGCCGATGGACTTGAAGCGCTCTCGTTCTTGCGCCGCGAAAGATTTGATCTGCTAATTCTAGATATCAATATGCCGAAACTAGATGGTCTAGCGCTACTTGAAAAGTTACGTACTGAAGGAATGTCGGTTCCGGTTCTGATGCTCAGCGCACGCGCTGATAAGGCTGACATTAACCAGGGACTACGAACTGGCGCAGATGACTATTTAACTAAGCCTTTTAGTATCGAAGAGTTGGTACTACGTGTAAAAGCAATTATGCGACGCAGCAAAGGCGAAGTTGCCGAAGTGAAAGTTCTCACCTGCGGCCCAATCTCAATGGATTTTTCAAAATATTCCGTTAAGTTCAATGAGCAGGCAGTAGATCTATCCCCGACAGAGTTCAAACTACTAGAGCAATTGATTCTAAATCGCGGCAATGTGGTCACTAAAGAAACTCTGCTCTCTGAAGTCTGGGAGATTGATTTCAAAAGCAGCTCTACAGTGGTGGATACCTATATCTCTTACTTGCGCAAAAAACTTCATATTGATGGCTTTGATGGAATTAAGACAGTTCGTGGCATAGGTTTTCAGATTGTCGCTGATTAATGAAGTTGCAGACTCGCCTTACCGCCCTCGTTTCAGCCATAATTATTTTGATTTCTGCCGCAATCGGACTTTTTGCCATCAGCATCACCGAAAACAATGAAGTTGGCCGCGTTGATTCAATTCTCGCCTCCGCGGTAAACCAATTAGTTGATACCGATGATGATCCACTTTCCCTTGCCTTGCTTCTGGCAGATCAAAGTGATCTTAAATTCACGGTTTCTTATATCTCTGCAGCGCGTGAAATAACCTCGCTAAATCAAAGTTCTGGCGATTTACAGAGCGTGCCAAGTGACCAAGATTTATCAGCAGCAATGGCTGAAGGTTCGACGCTAGAAATCGATGGAATCAATCGCATTAGAGCAATTGCGTTACCTGATGACGAGTTCTTGGTTCTCTCGGTGTCACTTGCTGATATTAAGACGGCTAAGAGCCAAAATATCCGCTACTTATTTCTCTTCACGCTAGCAATGGTTCTCCTTGGAACCGCAGTTTCAAATTATCTATTCCGTCGTGATAACGAGCTAAATGAAGTTGTGAACTCGCTCCAGAAGAATCAAGACAGTATGCGTGAGTTCCTTGGTGATGCCTCGCATGAACTGCGCACGCCGTTGACCGTGATCAAGGGTTATGTCGAACTTTTAAGTAAAAACCAGATATCTGATGTCACCAAAACTGCCGAATACTATGGGCGAGTTAGTCATGAAATTGAACGAATGCAATCTTTGATCAATGATCTGCTCTTGATCGCCGAACTAGAAGACCAAACACCAATAGCACCTGAAATCATAAATTTCTCTCGCGAAGTTGCACATTTAAGTAATGATTTAAAAACCTTGCAGCCTATGCGCCCAATAGAGACCAGAATTGAGCCAGGAATACTGGTAAATATCTCGCATAATTACGCACAACAAATGCTGGCCAACATATTTGCCAATCTTCGCCGACATACTCCCGAGGACTCGCAAGTGCTAATCGTGTTGGCTACGGCAGGCAATAAGGCAGTCTTAACTATTTCTGATGGTGGCCCTGGATTACCTGATGAGGTTTACAAATCTGGCATTCAATATTTTCAGAGATTTGATCGTTCGCGCTCGCGTGAATCAGGCGGAAGTGGTTTAGGTATGACGATTATGAAGCGAATAATCGAAAATGCCAGCGGTGCGATTGAGCTTGGTAAGAGTGAATTTGGCGGCCTTAAAATTGAAATTAATCTGCCAATTAGTCGTGACTAATCTAGCTATCTAAGTAGTTAGCTAATTACCCCAGTTGCTAGCAATACCAATAAGAGTGAGCCAAGGGCAATTCGATAAATAATAAATGGCGCAAAACTCTTGGTGGAAACGAACTTAAGCAGCCAAGCTATAACTGCGTAGCCAATTACAAATGCAATTCCAGTTGCCATTAGCGTTTCGACAATTGTGAATGTGCCAGTATCGCCGCCTTGATCGATTGCGCCTTTAAGTTCGTAAAAACCACTACCAAATACCGCCGGCAGCGCTAGCAGGAATGAATAACGTAGAGCAGCTGGCCGGCTATAGCCAAGAAAACGACCCATCGCGATCGTGGCACCGGATCTAGAAACACCTGGGACAAGTGCAAGTGATTGCGCAAAACCATATAGCAAGCCATCGCGCACACTTAGATTAGATAGATCGCGATTACTATTTCCATACTTATCGGCAATGCCCAGAATCACGCCAAAAATAATTAAAGTGCTAGCAATTAACCAGAGCGAACGAAAATCATTTCTAATTACATCTTTGCCCAGGTATCCCAATACGGCAATTGGCAAGCTACCTACAATTATTAGCCAACCCATGCGGGCATCTGACTTTTCAGTAGAACTCATGGCTGGTCGTTTTGTTATCTGGCGAAACCAAGCCGAAATAATCTGCTTAATGTCGTTGCGAAAGAAAATTAACACAGCCAGCTCAGTGCCGATTTGGGTGATTGCAGTAAATCGAGCACCTGGATCTTCGGATGTGCCAAAGAGGACGCCAGCAATTCGGATGTGCGCACTTGATGAAATTGGTAGAAATTCAGTTAACCCTTGCAGAGCGCCAAGAAATAATGCTTCGAACAATGCAGCTCCTAGAGTTAGTCTGAACTAGAAGCCCATCTTATCGAGGGATCTCCTCTAAACTCTGGAACTGTGAATGATTACGAGGCAGAGGCTCAAGAGCGTTGGGGCGATACTGCTGCTTTTCAACAATCTCAAGCGCGCACTTCAAAGTATTCACATGCAGATTTTGCTGCAGCCAAAGTAGATCAAGAAGCCGTTACTGAAAGATTCGCAACTGCCTACGGAAATGGCGTTGATTACAAGTCTGCTGAAGTCCAGGCAATGGTGGTCGCTCATCGAGAAGCTATTTCTAAATGGTTTTATGACTGCAGCGTTGAAATGCAGCGTAATTTAGCCCTGATGTATATCGGTGATGAACGCTTTAAGAAATATTACGACGGCCGAGTTCGCGGCTTAGCTCAATACGTGCACGATGCCATCATGGCGCAATAATTAAATCCCCAGAAGTAAAGCGCTCTGCTCCCAAAGTTTGACCGCTAAATCAGCGTCGTTTGCTTGCTCATGTGTGGCCCCTGGTTTACGCAGATCGTAATACTCGCCTAATTGCCAATCAGTTCCAGCTGCGCCTTCAGCAATCCAAATTAATTGATCAGCCCCAGCATCAGGTGTAATCATTGCCAAAGTTGGCTTGCCATCAGAGTGATAAACCTTGTGGAAGGCACTTTCCGGGTCGGAAGCAAAGTTAGTTGAAACAACGCCCGGGTGAAATGCAACAGTGTTGATCCCAGCAGAGCGATAACGGCGGTCTAACTCTTTAGTAAATAAAATATTGCAAAGTTTGGCTGTGCCGTAAGCACGTTTTTCATCGTAGTTAATCTCGTTGTTCAAATCGGCTAAATCTAATTGACCCCACATTTTGGCAGTCATACTTGAAGTGTTTACAACTGTTGCCTTACTTGCAACCAAAGTGTCGTGTAACAAGTGAGTTAAAAGAAAAGGTGCCAATTGATTTACTTGGAAAGTTCGCTCAAAGCCATCAATGGTCTTAGCAAAAGAGCCAAACATGACACCAGCATTGTTAGCCAGGACATCAATTGCTTCATATTTATTGATTAGAGATGCAGCCAGTTTTGCCACTTGATCAAGATCTGAAAAATCTGCAATCTCAAATGGTGCTGATATTTCAGTTGCAATTGCCTTTGTCTTAGCTGGGTCACGGCCAACAACTACAACGTTGTGGCCATGTGCTTTTAGTGTGCGAGCAGCTGCTGCACCGATGCCATCGCTGGCGCCAGTAATAACAATAGTTTTAGACATTAACTCTCCATCACTTAGGTGGCTAAAGTACCGCTGAAAATGGCATGATGAGCCTCTTAAATCACTTACTTTGAAGGGTGGCTGGCATTAATACCGATACCGCCCTGCAACCTTCAACTCGCACAACCGACATCTTGAGTTACTCACATGATGCCTCACACTATTTGCTTAAACCAAAGGCGATCTACACCCCTGAAACTAAAGAGCAGCTGGCTGAGATATTTGCGCTGGCTACCGAACTTCGCATTGGCGTAACTTTTCGATCTGGCGGCACCAGCCTTAGTGGGCAGGCAACTAGTGATGGATTTCTAGTCGATACCCGCAAGAATTTTCGCGGCATTAAAGTAGGCAACCAAGGTGAACAAGTTTCGGTTAGTCCCGGTGCCACAGTTCGCGCAGTTAATACTTCGCTAGCTCGCTTTAAACGTAAACTCGGACCAGACCCTGCAAGTGAAGTCGCTTGCACAATCGGCGGCGTTGTTGCTAATAATTCCAGTGGCATGTGTTGTGGCACTGAACAGAATTCGTATCGAACTATTGCTTCAATGGTTTTAGTTCTGCCCAACGGATTAGTGATCGATACTGGCGCTAGCAATGCTGATGAGATTCTGCAGCAAAAGTCCCCCAGCATTCATGCTGGCTTAATCGCCTTACGCGATCGTGTGCGAAGTAATCCAGATTCAGTGGCGCTAATCAATAAATTATTTAGCATTAAGAACACCATGGGCTATGGCATTAATTCCTTTCTTGATTTTGATTCCCCAGTAAAGATTCTTGAGCACTTAGTTGTTGGCAGTGAAGGCACATTGGCTTTTGTTGCCGAAGCTACCTTTAACACTGTGCCGGCATATTCGCACTTGGCTACCGGGCTACTGATATTTGAATCTCTGGCCGATGCCACTGGCTCATTGCCCGAACTTGTTAAGGCTGGCTTTGCGGCAATTGAGCTAATGGATGCCACAAGTTTGCGTGTGGCTCAGCGTGACCCAGAAGCAACTGCCGAGTTAAAGGCGATCAAAGTTGTTAATCACGCAGCGCTATTAGTTGAGTTTCAAGAGGCAACTGCTGAAAACCTGGCCAACAAAGTAAGTGCTGTGACGCCTTTATTTAGCGCTTTGCCATTAAGCCAGCCAGCTCAATTAACAAGTGATGCCGCCACTCGTAACCAAATTTGGCACATTCGTAAAGGTTTATATGCCGCCGTTGCTGGCAATCGGCCTTCTGGCACAACAGCGCTACTTGAAGATATCGCCGTGCCAGTTACTGAACTCTTATCTACCTGCGAAGAGCTAATTGCGCTACTCGTAAAACATGAATACACCGATAGCGTGATTTTTGGCCATGCCCGTGATGGAAATATTCACTTTTTGATCAATGAAGAGTTCGAGAATCCAGTCAAGATGCAACGCTATAAATTATTTACCGAAGAAATGGTTGAACTAGTCCTTGCTCATGGTGGAACTTTAAAAGCCGAACATGGCACTGGTCGCATGATGGCACCCTTTGTGCGCAGACAATACGGCGACGAACTTTATGAAGTCATGTGGGATATCAAAAGGCTAATTGATCCGGCTGCCATCTTGAATCCAGGAATTATTCTTTCTGAGAATCTTGAGACTCATCATGAGAACTTGAAAGTTTTTCCAAAGATTCAAAAAGTTGCCGATAATTGTGTTGAGTGCGGATATTGCGAACCGATCTGCCCAAGTAAAGATCTAACCCTCACACCTCGTAAACGCATCGTGATGCAACGCGAATTAGTACTTGCAAAAGCTGCCGGCAATACCTCACTTGCAAATGAAATTGAGAAAGAGTTTGCCTACGATGGCACAGATACCTGCGCCGTAGATGGCATGTGTGCCACTACCTGCCCACTATCAATTAATACCGGCTCTTTGGTGCGTGAACTACGCGAAGAAAAAGCTTTCCCAATAGTAAAAACAGCTTGGAAATTAGCTGCTTCAAACTGGTCACTCTTCACACAGGCAGCCGGAACTGCCCTAAAGATCGCAAATCTGATTCCTGGTTTGAATAGATATCCAACCGGCGGAACTATCCGCAAAGGTGCGCCAATTACTGACTTTGACGCCATTTTCTTCCCATCTTGCACTGCCACCCTCTTTGGAACCAGCGATTCAACTGGAGCGTTAACGACTTTGGCCCAGCGAGCCGGAATCAAGCTTTCGATTCCAACTGGCATTGAATCAATGTGCTGTGGCACGCCATGGAAATCTAAGG
>Ga0214162_1000360_pt1 | contig 10760 bp, 6 predicted proteins | sample LakMenepilimnion_3_FD_153000 | JGI IMG/M metagenome (GOLD analysis project Ga0214162, IMG submission 153000) | Freshwater microbial communities from Lake Mendota, WI - Practice 20APR2010 epilimnion v5 | ecosystem: Environmental > Aquatic > Freshwater > Lake > Epilimnion/Euphotic zone | place...
CGCGGAGAAACCTGCAAACCAAGCATCGATGAAAACAACTGTTGTGCTGGCGCAGATGTTGCACGACGTCGGCGCAGAGTTTCCTGAAGCGCTGCAATATTTGGTAAACGATCCCCTGCAGCCATTGCAACAACTTCTTCGCTCCAACCATCAATGAGCGCTAGAACAGTTTCTAATTTAGTTAAGGCAGCGCGCTGTGCAGGTGATTCCTGTGGAGTAAAGATTCCTTCATTAAGCGCAATGCTGAAGCTTTCAGGATTTGATGGATCAAATCCGTTACCTGATTCAAATGCACGTTGTGCTTGATCTTGAATCGCATCCAAATCAATGTTGATTCCCTTACCGTATTCAGTAATTGCGGTTCGGATATATGAGACCAACCACGGATTGTGTGCAAATAGACGTGCAACTGCTGCTTCACGTAATGCATGGAAGATTCGAACCTCATCCATTGGAATATCTAAATCTGTAGCCCATTCCTTAATGTTTTGTGGAACAAGTGTTGGATAGGCAGAATCGACAAGCGGAAGGCCCACATCATGAGCACCAGTGACCTTTCCTGATAATCCACCAATAGCTTGACCTAACTGCGTTGCAATGAGTGAGCCAATAAATGAGTTAAGAAGCGCTGAAATCATCCCAACCGGAATCTGCATCGCAGATTGTTCATCTGCAGGAGTTTCAGGCCCTTCGCCTTCTCCAAATGAAGCCTGGTTTATCAATTCACCAATCGCTGAGGATAAACCCATTGCTAAAGGCTCAACTGATGTTTGCCATCCAGCCAACGTTGTATCAACCCAGTCAGTGCGGGCTAGGGCAACATTTCCGGTGTTTGGAGACTTTGGGAAAAAAGTTGCTTCATCAAGCCATAGCTCTGCAATCGAAAATGCTTGTTCGATCTCTGCAACATCATTTGCCCCAACAGGAGAAGAACCTTGAGCGGTTGTAAATTTCTTTGCAGTGTCTCTAACAATGTTTTTTGGCAATGGTTCAGATGATCCAGTAAATCCAGGAGCATTCATTCCAAGCTTTGAAAACTGTTCTTGAATCTGTCGTTGCATCTGTTCCATCATGGCAGCAAAATCAACGGGCTCGTTAGAGTCCTCTGAATCTCCTGGATTGAAACCAAATGGCGTCATAGTTAAATCCTCCCAGCATTGGAACAATTGTGCATGTCATTTAGTTTCACTTTAATCACAGTTTTATCACCGTCTTTGAGGGCACCCTTCTGATCGTGCCGCGACCCTGGCAAACGAGTACAGTACGGACATGTCCAACGCATTCTCGGCTCTCATCTGGTGGGTTGTGCCCGCTATGGGATTAATCGGTGCACTTGGCTATGTCACATGGGTCTCTAAGTTCCAAGGAAAGTTCCAGCAAGAGACCCAACGTTCTGTTGGCCAGTTCCAGCGTTTTCAGGATTCTCTGCGCGATACACAAGCCCGCGATGTGGCTGAAGATTTGCCAGATTCAATTGAACCCGAATCTGCCCCTGAAACACAAAAGCCTTCACGCATTTCAGTGATTCGTCCGGACGCAAACTAGTTCCAGAGTAACTGTGCGATTTTCACCCCTTCCTAAAGTTGCTACAGCGGTTCTAGGTATTTTTTTTGCACTGGCAACTATTGCTCCTTTGCCTTTTGCAATCGTGTTACCGGGTCAAGCACAAAACATATTTAAAGATGTAATCACAATCAAAGATCTTGAAAATTACCCAGCAACTGGTCGAATTGATTTGATGTCGATTCGCGTTACCAATCCGGATACATGGATATTTGGGCCTGAACTCATTTACTCATGGATCGATTCAGAACGCGCCGTCTATCCAAAATCTGCAATCTATCCACCAGGTACAAGTGCTAAAGAAGAAAGCAAGCAAGCAAAGGCTGACATGGTTGGCTCGCAAGATAAGGCGATTACAGCAGCCATTAATTACTTGCAATCACATAGTGAAATTATGGGACCCGTCGACACCGATGCGAAAACATTGGTTGCTCCTGCTTCGGTTATTGCACAACGTCGAGCAGATGCACTGGATGCGCAGAAGATTAAATTTAAAGTATCTAAAACTGGTGGACCCAGTGGTGGACTTGTGTTTTCAATTGGGCTTGTTGAGTTATTGACCGAAATAGATTTCATGCAGGGGCGTCATATTGCAGGTACTGGAACTATCACTGATCGCGGCGTCGTTGGACCCATTGGTGGAATTAATGAGAAAATTCTTTCAGCCAAAAAGGTTGGAGCAACTATCTTCTTTGCACCAGTTGGAAACGCAGAAGAGATTGCCAACACCCCCGAAGGAATTAAGGTCATAACTGTTGCCACCTTGGCCCAGGCTATTTCTTACCTCGAACGCACCCGCAAATAATTCGCACCTATCAAGCCCCACAAGAAACCTTCACAATTTCTGAGAGTTGATCAGGCCTTCTACGCCCACCATCACAGCCTCCACGGATGATGGGGTTGAAAAGCGAACAATTGAATTGGTAGCCCTATTCCCCTTGCGATAGTTTTGCCCCATGACCAATAACCCACAGTTCCAACGCCCAGCTTTTAAAACCCGTGGACGCAAGAGCCCACTCACTCTAACTTTCGGAATTCTTGTAGTCATTGGAGTGCTCTTTACTGCTCTCAGCGGTTTTTACGCAGACTGGTTGTGGTTTAAATCCGTAGATTTCACAAGTACGTGGTCAACCATTCTTGGTACAAAGGTCTTGCTATTTGTTGTGACAGGTTTATTGACCTCGTCAATTGTTTTAGCAAATGTGTGGATTGCATACAAGCGACGTCCACTCTATGTTCCAATGACAGTCGAGGCCGACAATCTTGAACGCTATCGTTCACAAGTTGAGCCAATTCGTCGTGGTTTATTTATCGGTGGATTTGTCGCACTGTTTTATTTTGCAGGAACATCAGGGTCAACTTTGTGGAGCTCATGGTTACTTTTTAAGAACTCAACAGATTTCGGTGTGAAAGATCCACAGTTCAATATGGACATTTCATTCTTTGCCTTCCGCCTTCCATTCTGGCAAACACTCATTGGTTGGGGAATTTCAACTTTGGTTCTGGCGGTTATTGCCTCAGTGGCGGTCCACTATTTGTATGGCGGAATTCGCTTACAGGTGCAAGAGGACAGAACTACTGTTGCCGCGCGCCTGCAGCTTTCAGTTTTGCTAGGCACCGTAGTTCTACTCAAGGCGGTTGCTTACTGGTTTGATCGATACGCATTAGCACTGAAAGAAAGCAAGATCATTACAGGTCTCACATTTACCGATGTCAATGCAGTGCTACCAGCTAAGGCGATCCTTGCCGGAATCGCAGTTGTCTGTGCGCTCTTGTTCTTTGCAAATATCGTTCGTCGCTCGTGGGTTCTGCCTGCAGCAGGGACCGCTCTGCTTGTTGTCTCATCTGTACTAATCGCAGGTCTGTACCCAGCAGCAATTCAAAACTTTCAAGTTAAACCAAGCGAATCATCAAAGGAAGCACCATTTATTCAGCGCAACATCGAATCGACTCGCGCTGCATACGGCCTTGAAGATGTGACAGTTACTGATTATCAGGCGACCCTTTCAACATCTAGTGGCCAGCTTGCAAATGATGCGGCAACTATTGCAAATATTCGTTTGATGGATCCAAATGTTCTCTCATCCACATTCACACAGCTTCAGCAGATTCGCCCGTATTACAGCTTCCCTGAATCATTAGACGTCGATCGCTACACAGTAAAGGGTGTTAAGCGCGATGTGGTTGTTGCGGTTCGCGAATTGAATATCAATGGAAATCCATCTCGAAACTGGATCAACGACCACCTTGTATACACACACGGTTTCGGTTTTGTTGCAGCATACGGAAATGAGCGAGATGCTGATGGAAAGCCATCATTTACTGTCGGAGATCTTCCACCAACAGGAACGCTTGGAAAATTTGAACCACGCGTTTACTTTGGTGAGAATGTTCCTGATTATTCAATTATTGGTGGAGTAAAGACTGACACCCCTGTCGAATTTGATTATCCAGATGACACTTCTGCAAATGGCCAAAAGAACTACACCTACTCTGGTTCAGGTGGCGTTCCAGTTGGATCATTGCTCAACAAGCTTGTCTTTGCTCTGAAGTACCAAGAGCAGCGCATTCTTCTTTCTTCATTAATCAACAAGGATTCCAAGATTCTCTTTGAACGAAATCCACGCGATCGCGTTTCAAAGGTTGCTCCATGGTTGACCCTTGATGGAGATCCATATCCTGCCCTTGTAGATGGCAAGATTTTGTGGATTGTTGATGGTTACACAACAAGTGCTGGCTACCCATATTCACGCCAAACGACACTATCTAATGCAACCGCTGACGCACTTACAAATAATTCAACATCGATTGCTGCACAGAGCAACAGAACAGTTAATTACATTCGTAACTCTGTAAAAGCAACTGTCGATGCCTACAACGGAACAGTGACCTTGTACCAATGGGATGAAAAGGATCCCGTCCTAAAGACCTGGTCTAAGGCATTTCCTGGTGCAATTACTCCAAAGAGTGAAATATCAAAGGATTTAATGGACCATATTCGTTATCCCGAGGATATGTTTAGAGTCCAGCGCGATATTTTGAGTTCGTATCACGTAAAGACTGCAGCAGCCTTCTATGGTGGACAAGATTTCTGGCGTGTGCCACGTGATCCATCAACATTTGGTGGTGGCGCATCTGCTCAGCCTCCTTACTACTTAACATTACAAATGCCAGGAGCTAAAACTCCTTCCTTCTCACTAACAACTCCGTTTGTTCCTCGCGGAGGACGTGAAAACCTTTCTGCATTTGCAGTAGTGAATTCAGATCCAGGTCCAGATTACGGAAAGATCACTGTGCTACAACTGCCACGTAATACAAACATTGCAGGGCCGTCACAAGTTGCTTCTAACTTTGAAGCAAAACCTGAGGTTGCAAACTCGCTATCACTTCTGCGACGTGGTGGATCTGATGTTGTACTTGGTAATTTGTTGACACTACCTGTTGGTGGAGGATTGCTATATGTACAACCTGTTTATGTAAAAGCAACCTCAAATACTTCTGCATATCCGTTGCTCCAAAAGGTACTTGTTTCCTTCGGAGATCAAATTGGTTATGACGACACACTTAAGGGAGCGCTAGATCAAGTATTTGGTGGTAACTCTGGAACTAATGCCGGAAACACAACAACTAACGGCGCTACTGGAACAACCACAAATTCTTCTCTTGCAAACTCACTTGCTAGTGCAAAGAAGGCTTATGCCGATGGATTAGCCGCTCTTGCAAAGGGAGACTTTGTTGAATATGACAAGGCTCAAAAGCGATTGAAGTCCGCACTTGATGCTGCAATTAATGCACAAAGTAAAAAGTAATGATGTGAAGCATTAAATAGTTAATGCGTCAGATAAAGGCCAAGTTCATGCGGATAATCGCAAGGATTTGGTCTTTATCTATTGGTACGCATAAGATTGCATCACCGACGCGGGGTGGAGCAGCTCGGTAGCTCGCTGGGCTCATAACCCAGAGGTCGTAGGTTCAAATCCTGCCCCCGCTACTAAATAGCACAAAGGCCCTTTTACGAGGGCCTTTGTGCTTTGCCTTACCTTTTATTTACTTGATGCGAAGTGAGTTAGTAACAACTAAGACGCTGCTCGCCGCCATGGCAGCAGCCGCATACAACGGCGACAACAAACCTGCCGCAGCGATTGGTATACCAATTACGTTGTAAACAAAGGCCCATCCCATGTTCAAGCGAATGATCTTTAGCGTCTTCTTTGAAAGCTTCAGCGCTGAAATAACACTGCCAAGTCCTGTATTCATCAAGGTTATGTCAGCGCTATTAATCGCAGTATCTGTGCCGGTGCCCATAGCCATTGAAAGATCTGCAGCAGTTAGGGCTGCAGCATCATTGATACCATCGCCGATCATTAACACGGTGTGACCTTCACTTTTCATGCGTTCAACAATTTCAAGTTTTGTTTCTGGCAAGGCATGTGAAACAACATGTGCTGCATCGATTCCAACAGTTGTTGCAACGGTTGCTGCTACCTCACTGCTATCCCCTGTTACGAGCCAAGGAGTAATTCCCATCTCTCGAAGCGCAGCAACGGTTGAGGCAGCATCGGATTTCAGTTGATCTCCAATAGCAAAGACAGCAACTGCAACGCCATCCCATGCAAGAACTGCCAGAGTTAATCCGGCAGACTGCCCACGTTCAATCGCAGATTTAATCTCTGCATGGAACTCGGTAGAGCTATGAGCAACTGCAGCAGGTGAACCAATCAGCACAACTGGTGATTGTCCGCCGATTGAAACACGTCCTGCTGCTCCTGAACCTGGTGTAACAGCAAAATCAGAGATAGCAAATGTTGACCGGGATCCAACTGCAGGTGTTTGTGGTGCGTTGGCTAATGCGTACTTAGTAATTGATAGTGCAATTGGGTGATTATTCTGCGATTCAATTGCGCCAGCCGATGCAAGTATGTTATCAGCGGTCACGATCTCTGCAAAGGAACGTCCAAGAACCGCACCAGCGGCGGTAGAAATGGTTGCTTCCTGAACAAGCATTACCCCTTCAGTAAGTGTTCCTGTCTTATCAAATAAAACTACATCGACGTTGCGGGCAACTTCTAACACTCGAGGCTCGCGCAGAACAATGCCACGTGCTGCGCCGCGACCAGATGCAACAAGCAAGGCGACAGGTGTGGCCAAACCAAGTGCACACGGGCAGGCGATTACTAAAACAGTAATTGCGATTGAAATAGATTTAGTAAGTGTTGAACCGGTGAAGTACCAACCTGCAAAGGTTCCGATTGCAAGCACGGTAACAATAGGAACAAAGACAGCGCTAATGCGATCTGCAAGGCGCTGGATTGGAGCTTTGGTTCCTTGAGCACTAATTACCATTGCAGTGATTCGAGCAAGCTCGGTATCGCTACCAACTCGAGTCGCACGGACAATCAAACGACCATTGTGATTTATTGATGCACCAATTACTGCAGATCCTGGATGAACATCAACCGGCTTTGTTTCACCAGTCAACATTGAGTTATCTACAGCTGATTCACCTTTAACAACGATTCCATCTGTTGCGATGCGATCTCCTGGGCGAACTTCAAACTCATCACCAATTTGCAACTGTTCGATCGGAACAATCAGTGGGAATCCCCCGCGAACAATTGTTACCTCTTTACTGCCGAGAGCCAATAAAGATGTCAGAGCGCTGCTTGCCTTTGCTTTTGCACGTGTTTCTAAATAGCGTCCTAAAATTACAAAGAAAATAACACCAGCTGCAACCTCGGTATAGACATCACCAGCGCCTGTTGAGTTGGCATAAATTGACCAACCAAATGCAGCTAATGAACCCATGGAAATTAGGTTGTCCATAGTTGGGTGCATGATGTTTCTGAAGGCAGCTTTATGAATTGGATATGCAACTAGCAACACAACCGGAGCGCTGAGCGCGATGACGACCCACGCAGTTGCTGAATACAAAGGATGAGGCAACCCAAAATTGTCCAAAATCTGATGAACCCACATATCAACCTGGTGATGCCAACTCATGATCATTGAGATTGCAACGGCAGGTACGGCGAAGATAAATGCAAAGAAGAAAGCGCGAGCAGATTTCTTGCTATGCAGAGTTACAGATTGCGCATCTACTAATAACGTTGCTGAATACCCTGCTTTTTCGACTATCTTGATTAAGTCCTTAGGGCTGATATCTGCCGGTGCCAAAATGTGAGCTGTCTCTGTAGCAAAGTTAATCGTCGCACTGACGCCTTCAACCTTATTAAGGGCTTTTTCAACAGAGTTAACACATGAAGAACAGGTCATCCCTTGAATAGACAGCGTTACTGGCTCAAGTAGTTGGCTCATCGTCGACCTCTTCCTGTACTTACTCTCATTGATTCTTACGGGTTAAGCCCATTGATTACTGCGTTGTGCAGCAATCCGTTGGTTGAAACTCCGCTTCCACCAAAAGGCCCATTGTGGCCAGCTGTATCTGTAAATGTGCCACCTGCTTCACGAACAATGATGTCAAGTGCTGCCATGTCCCACAGTGCAAGAGATGGCTCTATTGCAACATCTACAGCACCTTCTGCAACCAACATATGTGACCAAAAGTCACCAATGCCACGTGTGCGCCAGGCGTTAGCAAGCATTTTCTGGAAAGGTTCTAGACGATCTCCCCAGCCAACAAAATCTGAATAAGAAATAGATGCGTCACTAAGAGATGCGACTTTAGATACTGAAATCTTTTTCTCATCAAATGAATGTGCATCGGAAAACCCATCATCCGATAAATCGCTGATAGCAGAATCTGAATTACCACCATTAAATCGAACAAATGCACCGTGGTCTTTTGCAGCAGACCAACGACGAGCAAGTGCTGGTGCGCTAGCAATTCCAACTACTACCTCTTCGTTGCCAGATGAATCAATGTGTACAAGTGCGATCAAAGTTGCCCAAGTTGGAACTCCGCGCATAAAGTTTTTAGTTCCATCGATGGGATCAATTACCCAATAACGACCAGATGTACCTTTATCGCTGCCAAACTCTTCACCCACTAATCCATCTGTGTGGCGATGTGTTGCTAATGCTTCACGGATTGCGGTTTCAACTGCGCGATCGGCATCTGTTACGGGGGTGTTATCGGGTTTGGTAGTGATAACTAAATCTTGGGCCTGATAACGATCCAGGCTAATTGCATCTGCTAAGTCAGCTAACGCATGTGCGAGTGCTAGATCATCAAGCAGGTCAATTGAATTCAGATCAGCGCTCATAATGAAGCAAGTCTATTGTGTTGTTCTTGATAGCCCTGCCGCGCGGCATGTGAGGCCGGATAAAAGGTGAGATTAATCCTCTATGGCAGGTGCTGGGGAATCCTTCACTGCTAACAATGATCGAAGGCTTGCTAGACGTGCAGTTCGGTGAGGATTTGCTACCCCGTCAGGGCTGGCCCAGGCATCTAATGAACATGAGCTTTCAGAGTGAGAGCAGTTGGATAGGCAGTTAGCCGCTACTTCAGATAAATCACTAAATGCATCAACAATTCGTTGGTTATCAATGTGACTTAAACCAAATGCACGAATTCCAGGGGTATCAATAATCCAGCCATCGCTGTCAACAAGTGGCAAAGCAATTGCACTAGATGAAGTGTGTCGCCCGCGACCAGTCGCTTCATTCACATCACCTGTAACACGATCTGCTTCTGGCACTAATGCGTTAATGAGTGTTGATTTACCAACACCCGAATGCCCAACCAACACAGATATCTTGCCTTCTAGAACGCGGTGCAACTTTTCTAAATCTTTGGCACGTGATTCACTTTTTATAGCGGTGTGAATGATTTCAACATCCAGCTCTGCATACTCGGCAAGAAATGGTGGAACTTCGCTGATATCTGTTTTGGTAACAACTATCTTTGGAACAATTCCTTCGGTAAAGGCTGAGACTAGGAAGCGATCGATCAGTCCACGACGTGGCTCTGGGTTTGCAGCGGCTACGACAATTACTAGCTGATCAATATTTGCAACGATTGTGCGTTCTACTTGCGCCGCATCATCAACGGTGCGGCTGAGTGAATTGCGACGATCTTGGACCGCGACTATCCGTGCAAGTGATCCTTCTGATCCGGTTACATCACCAACGATAGAAACATTGTCACCTGTTACAACTGACTTTGGCCCTAGTTCGCGTGCGCGCATTGCTGTGAGGATAGTTCCATCATCAGTAATACATGTTTGCCGTCCACGATCTACAGTTGTTACTAACGCTGATATCGCATCACTGTGTGATGGGCGATCTTTACTACGTGGGCGAGTGCTACGTGATGGGCGAACTCGCGCATCTGATTCATCGTATTCGCGTGGACTCATAGTAAAAGCGAACTCCACAACCCTGGAAAATCTGGCAAAGTCTTGCGAGTAGTTGCAATGTTTTCAACTTCGATTCCTTCAACCACTAGCCCTATAACAGCACCAGCTGTTGCTAATCGGTGATCATCGTATGTATGGAATACACCAGCATGCAAAGGTGCCGGTGTTATGTGTAGCGCAGTTTCTTCTTCTGTGACATTGCCGCCTAATGCATTTATTTCCCGAGTGAGCGCAGCCAATCGATCAGTTTCATGCTTGCGCAGGTGACCGATTCCGCGCAAATGTGACGGTGAATCAGCAAGGGCACACAGAGCTGCAATTGAAGGGGTTAACTCACCCACATCATGCAGATCAACATCTATTCCGTGAATTGTTCCTGTGCCAATAATTGTTAGACCGTTGTCTCCAAAAGAAAATTCGGCACCCATATCAGAAAGGATTGTCCGTAATTGATCGCCCGGTTGTGTGGTTTTGATGGGCCAATCTGCAATTGCTACTCGACCACCACAGACTATTGCAATTGAAAGAAAGGGTGATGCATTAGAAAGATCTGGTTCGATTATTAAATCTAAGCCATGTAGAGCACCAGGCTTTACGCTCCAGGTTTGTGCAACTGCATCTACTTCTACTATTGCTCCAAATTGTCGCAACATGTCAACGGTCATTTCTATATGTGGCATTGAAGGCAAGGAACCGCCTTTGTGCTTAACTGTTATGCCATTAGTAAAACTTGGAGCTACTAAAAGTAGCGCTGATAGAAACTGGCTTGATTCGCTGGCATCGATTGTTATTTCTCCGCCATTAATTTTTCCAGTCCCATGCAACGTCAAAGGCAAGCTATATCTGTTGTCATGATCAATTGATACGCCGAGCTCTTCG
>Ga0214162_1000361_pt1 | contig 10758 bp, 7 predicted proteins | sample LakMenepilimnion_3_FD_153000 | JGI IMG/M metagenome (GOLD analysis project Ga0214162, IMG submission 153000) | Freshwater microbial communities from Lake Mendota, WI - Practice 20APR2010 epilimnion v5 | ecosystem: Environmental > Aquatic > Freshwater > Lake > Epilimnion/Euphotic zone | place...
AGCCCTCTCGATAGGAGAGGGAGTAAAGATTGGATTGTTTTATAAGTCTAAACGGTATAATTTAACTATTAAGCCCAAAATTTACACACAAAAAAAACAATCTTTCGACTGAGTTTTTAATTAGAAAGAAATTTTAAGTTCTTCAAATAACGTAGTTTTATAATTTACAGAATGATTTGTAAATGAATATTTCTTCTAAAAGAATTTCTTACTTTTCTATTTTAAACAAACAATTTATGTATTCAAATTTGTGAATTGCGATAGGTTTTCGAATTTAGCTTATTGTTAAATAGGAATTGTTAAACTTGTTTTAAATCCTTTGCTGGGTTTAGTGTCAAAGGTAATAGCTCCTTTTATGGCCAAAATACGGTTTTCTATATTTTGCAATCCATTTTTTGAATTTAATTTGTCGAATGCTGCTCCAATACCGTTGTCATTGCACTCTATTTGCAATTTATTTTCAATTTTTTTGAAAGTAATCATGGTCAGACTGCATTGACTGTGTTTTTTCATATTGACCAGTAGTTCTTGCAGTACACGATACACGATAATTTTTTTATTGGCTTCCATAGCATTCCAGTTGACAGTATCCATTCCATTAATCAAAATATTGACAGCATCAGTATTGAAGCTTGAAATCATTCCTTTGAGATCAGCCAAAAAGTGTAATCCGGTATCAATTGTGTTATTTTCTTTTGAAATATTGCGTGTCCTAGAATAAATGGTGTCTAAGTTATTGAGTAAAATTTCTTTGTTTTGGCTCGAAGACAAATCCTGTGTTTCGGCAAAAGCCATGGTGTGATAGACATCGTTCGCTAGTTCATCATGCAATTTTTTGGCAATTTTGGTTTCAGTGTCGTATGAGGTTTGGATTTTTTCTTTTTTGTTCAATGCTTTTAAAAAATAATATAGAAAAACAGAGGATAGGGCACCAATTAGTGTGAGAAAATATAGAAGTAGGTTTCTATTTTTATGTTTCTCCAATTCTAGTGCAGTTTCTGCTCTTTGGGTTTTTAGAATTAGGTTTTCATCCTTTTCTTTCTTGGAATCGTATTTTATTTTTGCAAATTGATTTCGGGCATTTTGCCTGACTTTAGTGATGCTGTCGTTTAATTGAATGTATTTTTCGGAATAGAGTTTCGATTGGTTTCCTGAACTCGATTGGATTAAAGTGACTAAAGATTCCAATCGATTATCAACATTGTTCACTTTCGTGGCTTTTTCATATGCCAATCGAGCATATTCATTGGATAACTTCGAATTACTTTCTTTATAATAATTAGAAAGATTTAGATAGCTTGACGCTATTCCGCAATCACCATTTATTCCTTTTTTTATTTTTAAGGCTTGATTCAGATAGTCAATTCCTATAGGATTACCTACTTTGAAGTAACAATAACCTAAATTATTAATCACTTTTGAAAATAGTTTGGGAAAGTCAATGACTTCTTTTTTCAAAGTCAAAGGAAGGAGGATTTGTATAGCACGATTATAATCCTTCTTAGCCATATATGCCACAGCGATATTTTGTTTTGTCATTAGTTTCCTAATGCCATCGATTTTTAAATTGAATGCTTTGTTATAATAATATAGCTCATTATCATAATCATTTTGTTTTTCATAAACAGCTCCAAGTAAATTATAAATGGAGCATTCATAGGAGGGATCCATAGTTTTATTTAAAAATGGGATTGCCTCAACAGCGGTGGCTTCACTACCGGAATAATCGCCATTGTTTTCTTGGATTTCAGACATTTTTACCAACGAATAAATAATTCGGGTGTTGTCTGTTCTAGGATTACAAAGAGACTTTGCCTTATTATGAAAATAAAAGGCACTATCGTATTTTATTTTTCCAAGATAGTGGTCGCCAAGGTCGATGAGACTATCAATTTCTTTTAAATTACTTTTTTTTTCTGGTGTTTTTAACGATTTTTTCTCACAGGATTGCAACGTGTAAAATAATACTACTATTAAAATGTAAATCGGGAAATGCACTTTTTTAAGATTCATTCCCCGAAAATACAGAAAATTATTCAATTAAATTAAATCTATTTAAATAAATGATTTTGAAATTATGGTTTTATTGGAGGAACTGTAATTGGATCCCCAGCTGTATTTGCTACTACTGTTGCTTTATTATCTTTCGCCGTAGCGGTATCATCAGTACAAGAAAACTGAACAAGGCTGGCGATGACAAACATCGATACAAAAAGTATTCTTTTCATTTTTTTGGAATTAAAAATTAGACATAGTTTGGGCTGTCCGATATTGAAATCGAATCCTTGCCTGAGCTGAAACCCATTAAAATGGATTGCTCTTTTGCTTTTTTGGGAAGTGAAGTGTGCTTAGACAGTAGGACAGGATTTATACTTCCCGGATAAACTTGTCTTACTGGTTCGCGACACTTTTTTAGAACTAGTTTCGTACATTTGCCTTGATTGCAGGTCGAGACAAGAACTAATTCTGAAGCAAAGGAATAGTGTTTTTGAGCGACTATTAGCAATGGATTCCGATCATTCCGATGATTCCGAATAATTCCAAACGATTCCGATTAATTCCAATAATGCCTATGAAGACTAATACTATTGAGGAGTATATAAAAGGGTTAAAGGCCAAATATGAAGAAGCAAAAACAGGTGAATATTCAGGTTTTTTGATGAATCCATCTCCTGCCGAATTGAAGACTTTGTGTTTGCTTTTATTTGATAATGGAATCAGTAAACAAGATCAAGAAATAGTAGCTATTTTTTTTGAACTAAATGAGGAGTCAACTAAGCGCAAACAAATGGAATGTTTTGATGTAGATAAGTTGAAGCCGATAGGTAATTTTTTGAAAGGCAAAACGGAAACAACAAGAGTTGTTAATTTGGATTTGATAGCTTTTTTGGTAGATTTTTATCCAAGACCTTATAGGAAGTTTGTGATTGGTAAGGGAAAATTGAAGTTGACAGCTGATTATAGTATAAGTGAAAGTTCAAGAAAAGATAAGTATAGAAAGGTAGAAATTAAAAAAAGTGGAAGTGTTTTTGAATATTTTATAAAGCGTACTATTTCGAAACAAATGGCTTTAGGAGTTTTTACATTGTTAGTTTTTGGTTCTTTGAGTTATGGTATTAAAAGCAATTTTTTTCCGAATAAGAATTGTATGGTTTGGGTAAAAAATCACTATCAAGCTGTTGAATATGATAAAGTGAAAGACACCGCTGATGCTATTCCATTAAATCAATACACATTGGATAATTTCAAAAAGATAACTGTTTCGGATACTACTACATTTTTTAAAAATGGGGATTATAATCGCCCTTTAGTTTGGTATGGTAAATCTTCTAATAAAAAGGAATATGAATATTTTAATCAACCCGGATTGCATCCAGAAACGGGAAAAACATTGAAACCTATTTCAAGATATATTATTAAGAAATACATACGTAGTAAATAGTAATTCCAAATTGTGATATAAAACTGATTTGGAATAAGGTGATGGAAATTGAGAAAGTGTATATTAGCCCCGATAGAAATGAAAATCCCACGCTTTTGGGCGTGGATTGCAATGAATAGCGGGACAACTGTTGTGGTAAAATGAAATGTTGTGCTCCTAAAAACAAAAAAACCCAATCTCTCGACTGGGTTTCTCTATAAGTAAGTAATATAAATTGGGTTGATAAAACGTTTATTTTACTTTGTTAAGTATTGCTTTGAAAGCTACTGGGTGATTCATGGCTAAATCGGCAAGAACTTTACGGTTCAATTCGATATTGTGCTTTTTGATTTTTCCCATTAGTTGTGAATAAGACATTCCTTCTAATCTAGCTCCAGCGTTGATACGTTGAATCCACAAAGCGCGGAAATTTCTTTTGTTCACTTTTCTGTCACGGTAGGCATAGCACATGGCTTTCTCCACCGCATTTTTAGCAACTGTCCAAACGTTTTTACGACGACCAAAGAAACCTTTGGCTTGCTTCATTATCTTTTTTCTTCTTGCTCTTTTAGCAACTGAATTTACTGATCTTGGCATAATTTTTTTTGTTTTTTTGTAGTAAGGCGACTTGAATTTAATCGAAAGTACTTAATAGCCCACTCCAAGGTTATTTTAAATTGTTTTAACCTAGAATCTAGTTGTCTGTTGTCGGTTGTTGGTTGTCGGATGTGAATCTATCAACTATCAACTGTCAACTATCAACCATTTAGATGATTCTTAATTGTTGTTTGATGCTTTTCTCATCTGTTTTGTGCACTAGCGCTGAGTGTGTCAAAGCTAATTTACGTTTTTTAGATTTCTTGGTCAAGATGTGACTTTTGAAAGCATGTTTTCTCTTAATCTTTCCAGAGCCAGTAACTTTAAATCGTTTCTTGGCGCTAGATTTAGTTTTCATTTTAGGCATTTTTTCCTAGTGTTTTAATTTATTCTTACTTACTTATTTTTCTAGCTATTAGCTTTTGGCTATTAGCTTTTTGCTAAAGGCTAATAGCCAATAGCTTATTTTTTCTTTTTAGGAGCAATGAACATAATCATTCTCTTTCCTTCGAGAACGGGCATTGCCTCTACTTTTCCAAATTCTTCAAGATCAGTGGCTAATCTTAATAACAAGATTTGACCTTGGTCTTTATAGATGATCGAACGCCCTTTAAAGAAAACGAACGCTTTCAATTTAGAACCTTCTTTAAGGAATTTTTCTGCATTTTTTCTTTTAAACTCATAATCATGCTCATCCGTTTGAGGACCAAAACGAATTTCCTTTACTACAATTTGAGTAGATTTTGCTTTAAGCTCTTTCTCCCTTTTCTTTTGCATGTAAACGAACTTTTTATAGTCCATTATCTTGCAAACAGGCGGCTCTGCATTTGGCGAAATTTCAACCAAGTCTAATTCGAATTCGTCTGCTAATCGCAACGCTTCCGAAAGTTTAAAAACTCCTGGTTCAATATTTTCACCCACAAGTCTCACTTCTTGGACACCACGAATAAGGTTGTTTATTCGGTGGGCATCTTTTTTTTCTACTCGAGGTTGATAACCTCTATTGCTTCTTATTGCTATGACTTTATATTTTAAGTTAAACTGTAAATGTTTTTAGTGTTTTGCCTATTTCTTCGGTTACAATTGCAACAAATTCCTCAATTGTGACGCTCATATTTCCATTTCCTTCTTGTCCTTGACGACGTATGGATATGGTTCCGTTTTTCTCTTCTTCCTCGCCTACAATGAGCATAAACGGGGTTTTCTGCATTTCGGCATCTCTAATTTTCTTCCCGATTGTCTCGTTTCGGTTATCAATAAGGGCGCGAATTTCGTGATTTTCTAGCAGATTTAAAACTTTTTTCGCATATATTTCATATTTCTCACTCAAAGATAGTATAATAGCCTGTTCAGGCATTAACCAAAGTGGGAATTTTCCTGCCGTGTGTTCGATTAAAATAGCGATAAAACGTTCCATCGATCCAAAAGGAGCTCTGTGAATCATAACCGGTGTATGCAATTGATCGTCAGACCCTTTATAAGTCAGTTCGAAACGCTCCGGTAAGTTGTAATCCACCTGAATAGTTCCCAATTGCCATTGTCTTCCCAAAGCATCTTTGACCATAAAATCCAACTTTGGACCATAAAAAGCAGCCTCGCCATAAGCTACAACTGTTTTCAATCCTTTGTCGGCAGCAGCATTGATAATCGCATTTTCTGCTTTTTCCCAATTCTCGTCACTACCTATATATTTGTCTCTGTTTTCTTGATCACGCAACGAAATCTGAGCAGTGAAATTTTCGAATCCTAAGGAACCAAATACATACAATACCAAATCGATTACGTTTTTGAACTCTTGATCCAATTGGTCTGGAGTACAAAAAATATGGGCGTCATCTTGAGTAAACCCACGAACGCGAGTTAAACCATGCAATTCGCCACTTTGTTCGTAACGATATACGGTTCCAAATTCAGCATAGCGTTTTGGTAAATCTTTATACGACCAAGGTCTTACATTGTAAATTTCACAGTGGTGAGGACAGTTCATTGGTTTCAATAAAAATTCTTCGCCCTCGGCTGGAGTATTTATTGGTTGAAAACTATCAGCACCATATTTAGCATAATGACCCGAAGTCACATATAATTCTTTTTGTCCAATGTGAGGAGTAACCACTTGTTCGTAACCCGCTTTCTTTTGAGCTTTCTTCAAAAATTGCTCTAAACGATCACGCAAAGCAGCCCCTTTTGGCAGCCATAAAGGCAAACCTTGACCCACTTTTGTCGAGAAAGCAAATAATTCCAATTCTTTTCCTAGTTTTCTATGGTCGCGACGCTTTGCCTCTTCCAATAATTCTAGGTATTCTGTTAGGTCTTTTTGTTTAGGAAACGAAATTCCATAAACACGAGTAAGTTGTTTGTTTTTTTCATCACCACGCCAGTAAGCACCAGCAACACTCATAATTTTCATGGCCTTGATAATTCCTGTATTCGGAATATGGCCTCCACGACACAAATCTGTGAAAGTAGAATGATCGCAAAAAGTAATCGTTCCGTCTTCCAGATTTGTAATCAATTCTGTTTTGTAAACATTGTCTTTGTATACTTCCAAAGCTTCCGATTTTGAAACAGGACGTAATTTAAATTCGTGTTTCTCTCTCGAAATTTCTAAAACACGATCCTCAATCTTCTTGAAATCGGCATCCGTGATTTTATGGTCTTCAAAATCCACATCATAGTAAAATCCATTCGAGATTGCTGGTCCAAGAGTTAACTTTATCCCTGGATACATTTCTTCAAGAACCTGCGCCATGACGTGCGAAGTCGAATGCCAAAAAGCTTTTTTACCGCCTTCGTCATTCCAGGTATATAATATAAGACTGCCGTCCGTCGTCAAAGGAGTAGTGGTTTCTACGATGGTCCCATTGAAAGAAGCCGAAATCACGTTTCTGGCAAATCCCTCACTGATGCTTTTGGCAACCTCCATAGGAGTTATGTTTGGAGCGAACTCTTTAACTGACCCGTCGGGCAAAGTAATCTTAATCATTGTTTTTAATTTTGTGATTGCAAATATAGCGCATTAGTAAAATACATACAATATATAAAGTCAAGTTTATACATTATATTAGACTGATTTTTTTCATCATTGATTACAGGAGTCTATTCCGATAATTTTTCTCCAGAATGTAGTTTCTAATATTTATTTTGTGGAAAACCGTAAAGTATTTATTGATATTAAGATTAGGTTTGGAGCCTTTAAGGCCAAATCAATTAGTTTGAGGCAATATTTGGTAATTTGATATTAAAAAAACCAATACAACGATTAAACACTTTGGTACAAATAGGCTAAATACTCAACTATTTTGACAACCCAAGACAATCGCTTGTGTATTTTGTTTTATTTGACCTAATTTGCTTATTAAAAAATTTAAAAAATAAAATAATACAATAACATACAGAAAATCCCTATTTTTAACGTTTTATAAAACATAATAACAAGCTTCCTACAATGGCAATCAAAAAATCTGAATTATACAGCTCACTTTGGGCAAGTTGTGATGAATTACGTGGCGGAATGGATGCCTCTCAATACAAAGATTATGTACTTACGATGTTGTTCGTGAAGTACATCTCCGATAAATATGCTGGTGACAAGTATGCACCGCTCTTGATTCCTGAAGGAGCCAGTTTCAAAGATATGGTGGCTTTGGTGGGAAAAGAAACCATTGGTGATGACATCAACAAGAAAATCCTTAATCCTTTAAAAGAAGTTAATCAACTTCAAGATTTTCCTGATTTCAATGACCCAACCAAGATAGGAAGTGGCAAGGAAATGATTGATACTTTATCCAAATTGATTTTGATTTTCAACAAACCCGAACTGGATTTTAGCAAGAACAAAGCCGAAGGCGATGATATTCTTGGTGATGCTTATGAATTCCTAATGCGTCACTTTGCAACCGAAAGTGGAAAATCCAAAGGGCAATTCTATACACCATCCGAAGTCAGTAAGGTTTTATCCAAGATACTTGGAATCAATAATGACAACAGTACCGCACAAACTACAGCATACGACCCAACATGTGGTTCAGGTTCCTTGCTTTTAAAAGTTGCTGATGAAGCCGAAAAAGAAATCTCTTTATACGGGCAGGAAAAAGAAACGGCAACGGCTGGTTTGGCTCGTATGAATATGATTTTGCACAACAAACCATCAGGAACTATTTGGGCGGATAATACCTTATCTAAACCGCATTGGGAAGAAGATGGAAAACTAAAAACATTTGATTATTGTGTTGCCAATCCTCCGTTTTCTTTGAAGAACTGGGGCAATGGTGTAGATGCTCAAAATGATAGTTACAAACGTTTCCAAGACTACGGAACGCCACCAGACAAGAATGGCGATTATGCCTTTTTGCTGCACATTATCAAATCTTTAAAAAGCACTGGTAAAGGAGCCATTATTTTACCACATGGCGTTTTGTTTCGTGGTAATGCTGAAAGCGAAATCCGTAAGAACATTATCAAGAAAGGATTAATAAAAGGAATTATTGGCTTACCTGCCAACTTGTTTTACGGTACAGGTATTCCAGCCTGTATTATACTAATTGACAAAGAAAATGCCCACACTCGCAAAGGAATTTTTATGATTGATGCTGGTAAAGGGTTTATGAAAGATGGCAACAAAAACCGCCTTCGTGACCAAGACATTCATAAAATTGTGGATGTATTCAACAAGCAAATCGAGGTTCCGAAATACAGCCGTATGGTGGCTATTGATGAAATTGCCGATGCTAAAAACGATTACAATTTAAATATACCAAGATACATTGACAGTCAGGAAACCGAAGATATTCAAGATATTTTGGCTCACTTAAAAGGGGGGATTCCTAATGCCGATATTGAAAACTTGAATGCTTATTGGAAAGTATATCCAAGTCTAAAAAATATCTTGTTCCAGAAAACAGAATACTCGAATTATTCACAATTATCGATTGCCAATTCCGAAGTTAAAAACACCATTTTTACACACCCTGAATTTCTGGCGTTTACCAATGATTTAAGTACGGTGTTCCATCAATGGAAAAACCAAACCACAGAAACGCTTAAAAACTTGGAAGCAGGTTGCAAGCCCAAACAAGTTATTCAAAGCATTTCCGAAGCCTTGTTGCATGCTTATGACAATCGTGCCTTGATAGACCAATATGATGTGTACCAACACCTCATGAGCTATTGGAGCGAAACCATGCAAGATGATATTTATGTGATTGCTACCGATGGATGGAAAGCTGGAAATGAAGTAAACCGCCTTGCTAAAGAAAGCAAGAACAGCAAGAAAGAAACGGTACGAAAAGACGTGGAAGGTTTGGATGGACTAGAAGGAAGACTAATACCGCCTTCTTTGTTGATTGCTCATTATTTTGCTAGTGAACAAAACGCTATTGATGCCTTGAATGCCAAAAAAGAAGAAGGTCAAGCTAGCAAAACCGAGATAGAAGAAGAACACGGAACGGAAGGTGGATTATTTGGCGATTTAGACAAAATAAACAAAGCAGAAGTAACCAAATTGCTTAAAGAGAAAAAGGGAGAAAAGGCACCCAAAGAAGAATTGGAAGTATGCGAAACCTATTTGAAATTATTGGAGCAAGACACTAAAATAAATGCCGACTTGAAAGTAGCTTTGAAAGCACTAGAAAATAAAGTGGTTGCCAAATACCCAACGCTTACTGAAACCGAAATTAAAACATTGGTGACAGACCACAAATGGATGCACACCATTGCAACTGCTATTACAACTGAAATGGAACGAGTGAGCCAAGCCTTAACCCAACGCATCAAGGAATTGGCAGAACGTTACGACAACCCAATGCCACAACTGAAAAACGAAGTGGAAACCCTTGAAGAAAAAGTAAATGCACATTTGGCTAAAATGGGATTGGTATGGTAATTAACAATACTACTCATTAAGTAATTTAAAACTGAAAAAAACAACGTACATGGCAAAACAAAATAAGAAAACCATTAACGTGAGAGGGACGGAAGTAACCATCATTTCAAAGGAAGGGAAAGAATACATATCTCTTACAGACATGTTGAAAGCAAAAGATGGCGATTTCTTTATTTCTGACTGGTTGCGAAATAGAAACACCGTTGAATTTCTGAGCATTTGGGAAAGTGTTTACAATCCTGATTTTAATTATGGCGAATCTGCCACAATTAAAAGTCAAGCTGGGTTGAACAATTATAAGATAAGTGTAAAGGAATGGCAGGAAAAAACCAATGCTGTTGGATTGATTGCAACCGCAGGCAGATATGGCGGAACCTACGCCCATCCTGATATTGCTTTTGAATTTGGAATGTGGATTAGTGCCGAGTTTAAGATTTATCTCATCAAAGAATTTCAACGTTTAAAAGAAGACGAAAGCGACCGACTTCAATTAACTTGGAATTTGCACCGTACCCTTAGCAAAATAAACTACCGCATTCATACCGATGCCATTAAAGACCACTTGATACCTAATAACATTACCAAAGAACAAACCAACAGGCTTTATGCCAATGAAGCCGATGTCTTGAATGTGGCACTCTTTGGAAAAACTGCCAAAGAATGGCGAAACCAAAACCCCAATGCAGAAGGCAATATTAGAGACCAAGCCACCATTGAGCAACTGCTGGTGTTGGCCAACATAGAAAGCATGAATGCAGAATTTATAAAAATGCAGCTCTCCCAAGGGGAACGTTTGTTGAAATTGAATGCAATTGCCATTAGTCAACTAAAAGCCATTATTGGATATCCTCAAATAAAA
>Ga0214162_1000362_pt1 | contig 10740 bp, 10 predicted proteins | sample LakMenepilimnion_3_FD_153000 | JGI IMG/M metagenome (GOLD analysis project Ga0214162, IMG submission 153000) | Freshwater microbial communities from Lake Mendota, WI - Practice 20APR2010 epilimnion v5 | ecosystem: Environmental > Aquatic > Freshwater > Lake > Epilimnion/Euphotic zone | place...
GCCCCCCTAAATCCAGGCATCTGTTCCACCACAACGCCAAACAGCTCGCCGAGAGGCACCATCAACTGATGCTCAATGTAGTGCCGTGCATCCGCCTGCAGTCCGTGCGCGACAATCCACGCCGGCGTCTCCACTCGATCTCCCTGCAGCTTCGACGCCAGCTGCCCCACAGGCGCCTGGATGTAGACGTACCCCAGACGCTCGCCCGACGCCGGCGCATTGCCAGGATCCCGCACCGCCATCCTATCCGCCAGCACCTTGTGAGCCGGCGGTGTCGGCGTCAAATACTCAGACCTCAGCGATTTCGTAATCGTGAGTTGTGAGAGCTTCGTGCGACCCGCGACAAGATCCCCCACACCCCTTTTTACACAGTCCACAGCACCCGCAACGTCGCCGTGATTGAGCATGCGATTCAGCGCCGCCGAGTAAATAATCTTCAGGAGTGGCGCATTGTCACGCCGCTTTAGCACAATGCCCATCGATGTCTCCTTGAACTCGTCAGGTGATTCTTCGTATTTGTTCCCCACATACCGCTTCTTACTGAAGATCAAGAATGGCGAGAATACCTTATCATACTCGAAGTCGTGCGGCGCTTTCAGCGCTCCTGTGATGAACTTCCCTGCCTCTTCCGTGAGCTCAATCGTCGCCACTCGTGCCTCACGGCCAGTCAACCGTTCCCCAGTTTCCGGATTCCTAGGATTGAAATTTACAAAGATAGAGTCTGTGTCGCCATACACGACAGACGCTGAGCAACGCGGATCAGCCGCCGCAGAACCATAGGACGTTTCAATCACTTCTTTTGCAAACAAGATCTGCTTGCGGCCATACGCCGTCACTGACGCCGCCAGATGCTGGAGACGAATCTTGAACGTCCCTGAACCAAGCTGGCCATAGAGTGAGTTCGCCGTGATCTTATAAGCATTCTGCTCCGCATCCAGCAGTGCCTTCTTGAATGGATCGGCTGTGCGCTTGAGTTCCTCACGCTTCGCCTTGCGAGCCGCGAGCAGCTTCGCCACAATGTTCGGCAGACTCCCTTTTACATCCCCTGGTGGCTGTGCATATCGACAGATACGTGTACCTGCCCGCAGCTTCACAGGGTGCTTCCTTGCGTCATCCGCGGCTGGACGCCAAATGTCGAACTCAATGTCCGTGAACCGTGTGCCTGCGGGGGCGAGCGCCTCGTCCTCGTCGCAGCCGTGGCGAAAGCCGAGGAAGCGCCCATCGAGAGCAAAGTCCTTCGTCCAGACAAGCATGTCGTGGCTGATGTTTTCACTGATGATGGTACTCGGATACAGCGAGGCAAAGTCACACACACCCACGGGTGTATCGGTACCATAGAACCCCGCCGCAGGATCGAGAACGATGGCGCCTTCGTAGCTGTCTTGAACCTCTAACACAGCCCCCTTTCCATACGCCGCCGCCGGCATCACCTCAACCAGCTGGCCGACCTCGGCACAGAAGCGAAAGATGAGCGACTCGATCTTGATGCCCTGGCCTCGAGTGAAGATGTAAGAGACGGGTACGGAGCAGACGTTCGCCATCGACATTGCCTCGTTGAACACCTCGAGCTTCTTGTACAGCTCCATGACCAGGTCGCAATCCTGAATACAGTACGCCGCTACGGTTGCCCGATCAGCATCCGAGCCGCGATGCAGACGGAAGATATCCGCCGGCGAGACATCGTCTTTTACAACTGCCCACCGAACCGCCGTGGTCACTGCGGACAAATCCTCCTCCGATTCCACGACGAGACCACCGGGCTCAATGGCCACAATGACCATTTTTTCACTAAGTTCTTCTCCCAGATCGTCCAGGATCTGCAACGACCGCCCGACCCTTGCGTCGCCCGTTTGCTTGGTTTTCAGGAACCATTTGCTTCCCCCACGTGCCTCGATGTCTGACAGCTTCCCGCTCAAGAAGGCGGCGCACACAGCATCCAACTTGTAAGAGGAGAGCTGCGTCTTCCGCTTGATGTGGCCATACAAGTCAATCCGCAGCCGACCAGGTGTGTTCCACAGATGGAGCAGGTTATCACCCAGTGCCGAGGAACTGAGCATCTTCTCCGTCAGCTTCACTACGCCGCCCTCGAGACGCGTCATTGCCTGTACAGCCGGCTCATCTGTCAGCCGCAACTCCTCCAGACGATTCCACACGTAGTGCTCATCAAACCCGAAGGTATTGTATCCTACAAGAACGTCGAAGTCCTGCTCGACAACCCAGCCGAACCAGTCGAGGAGGAGATCTGACTCCGTGGCGGCACGATGCACTGTCGCCCCCTCAATGTCCGCACAGCCGCCGAGAACGAAGACGTGCCGCTCAGGTGTTGCGCCCGCACCCCTTGTCGCAACCGTCCCGATCTGGATGACGGGATCGCCGGCGAGCGGCAGGGCAGCGAACACCCGATCGAGCGCCGCCGTCAGTGCCGCCACACCCTCCTCGCGCTCCTTGCCGGTCTTAGCCTCGGCGCGCGCCGCGATCGCCTTTTCCAGATCCGGCGCCAGCCTCTCCACCGCTCGCCGCACGGTCGCTGCCCCCGCAACAACACCGCTCTGGAACGGCGGTACGATGATGGCCGCGCCATGCTGGCTAGAGCCAAATCGTCCCATTCCCCCCTCTAACATTTTCCCTGCCTCGGTGGCTGAGGTCGCGGCAGCCCACAGCTGCTTCGCCACACGACGATATCCCTGCTTCGGCATAGGGAACTCACCATCTGCCGAGTAACACTCAATATCCCAGGCGCCCACGAGGAGAGGCGCAGAGACGCAGCCACCCTCCCCGCTCGCGGCCGGCGAGATGTCATCCCACTCGCAAACGATGTGGTTGTCGGCTACCTGCTGGCCGACCACTGACACCCAGCCACATGGTGCAATGCCTCGCGTGTGAAAGAAACGCAGCATCGGATCGAGGTTTGCCTCATAGACGCGCAGTGGCGGATCGGTAGGCTTGAGCCGCATCTTCGGTCGCTGCGTCTCGTCCAAGAATGCCTTGCGTGCCTCATAGAACGCATTCATACTTTTCACAGTGAGTTGGGCAAATACATAAGACCTGCCACCGGTGTAGCCGATCATCTTCTTGCGTCGCACCACAGCGCCCTTCACCTCGAGAGAGGACTTCAGGCGCCGCAGAATCGTGTTCATATGATCGTCCGGATTTCCAGTCGGCGGCAGCTCCACAAAGAAAGAGGGGGTGAACCCGCGAACTTCGATACAGGTTGTCTGACCGGCCGCACTTGTGCCGAAGAGATGGATCACAAAACGGCGCGGCTGGGCACCGGCTGCGCCTCCTCCTCGCCGCCGCGCGAACCGTCGGCTCTGGAACTCATCATCGTCCTCTGAAGGCGGGCTTTCGTATTCGATTTCCTCTTCCTCCTCAGTTTCCCGAACCAGAATCTGGTCGCGGGCAATTGCGTCAAAGATATGGAAGAGCATCGTATTTGGGGGACTTTCCCTTTAACACATGTCCTAAGGTCAAGTTTTAGGTGCGACGTTTGGTGCTACGCTTGCTGCGCTTTGTGCAACGCCTAGAAAGCACAGCTGCCGTTCCTAGAGCCGCTGCGGGGAGGGCGATATTTGCAATGACTTCGAGCGCAGAGAGAAGACCACCACCGCGCTGCGCTGCAGCCGGAGGATACGGTGTGTAGACAATGCCTTCGGGCGTCTTGGTCTTTGTTAGAGGAGGGGGTGTGCTAAGTGTCATCGGTTCAAGTGTAGCAGCAGCAGGCACCATCTCTTCCTTTTCTACGGACGCTAATCCAGCCTCAGGAGCAACCTTCAGATTCACAATCCGCTTCATCTCCTCCAGGCTACGCGGGGTCGGAATCGCATTCGTTTCTCCCTCCGGCCCCTTAATCTGCTCGGGCTTTCCCTCCTTATTCACGACCATAATTGTCGGTAAATACTTGTACTTTGATCCGGCAAGAGGAGTCTGTCCAACTAAATCTTCGCGAATCGCCACCCGATTATGGAGAGCCGGTCGCTGGGACATGGGACCCCAGATCGACTTCTTGAACCGCGTGCACGCTCCGCACCAGTCCGCGTAGATAAGTACAATCGTCAGGCGACCGTTGCCAAGAATCTTTTCCAAGCCCGCAATCTTAGACGCATTATCCACTTTTAACACTTTGTGGTGCTTTGCGTTCGCTTTTTGCATGCGTTGCCGGCGTGTAGCCCTTGCTACCATTCTATCTATCTATATAGATAGAATAGCATGGAGCTCGTCATCAAAGCTCTCGCGGTTATCATAGTTCTTGCTGTAGTCGCCGTTCTTCTTTGGTCGTTTGTAGCCAAGACACAAGCGGATATCAGCACGGAGCAGACAACGGCCGCGGCGGCTGCGGCGGCGGCTGCGAACAACAGCAATGGCAGTTTCTACGGCTATTTCGGCTATCCGTCAACAACGGTCTATGTGACGGATGCGTCGGGCAATTACTGGAGGAGGTTTTACTCGTAAGAAGTAGATGGACGGTGTAACACGTATGTTTATCGTCTTTGGTATCATTCTGCTGGCCTGGTTTGGACTCTATGTGTATGGAAGCGGGATGGAACCGTTCACCCGTATTCTCTACATCCTTTTAACAATTAGTCTCATCAGTCTAGGTGTCTGGGTTTACCAGGGAAACTGGCGTGCGATCACGTAGTTTTACTTGTCCTAAGCAGATGGACGGTGTAACAGGTATGTTTATCATCTTTGGTATCATCCTCTTTGCCTGGTTTGGCTTGTACGTCTACGGAAGCGGTATGGAACCGTTTACACGGATTCTGTACATCCTTCTGACAATCGCAGTCATCTGCTTCGGCATCTGGATCTATCAGGGTAACTGGCGAGCGAATGAAGGATACTTTGCCACGGATGCATCGGGCGCTCAGCCGTTCGTGAATGCATCGGGCGCCCAGCCATCTGTAATGGTAGCCGCACCCGAGTATCCGTATGCGACCAACTCCGTCTCTCCCATTAATGGCGTGGACGACTATGAGTACAACATGGTCTTTCAGAATGAGGGTGACCGCGGGGTGACCAAGAAGATTCGCGAAGGTCTGATGAATGCGCGCCCTCGTGATTGGTCGACGTTGCCTCCCAGCTCTGAACTCTTCCAACAGGGTCTCGCCGCCTTTCAGAAGCAGCAGGAGGAGCCGTTTCAGAGTCAGGCAGGCCCCAATCCCTATGCCCAGCTCGACGGTCCTGCTACGCCTCCCGACACGCAGGGAGCGGAGGAGAGGGAGCGCGAGATTCTCCAGACCTACGTGCCCCAGAGCCCGCAGAGCCTGACGACGTATGATGTAGCTGATGCGAAAGAGCTTGTGAACCGTGTCTACTCCGCGAAGGGTCTGGTCGCGGATATGCGCGAATCACAACCGAACGTGTTCACCATTATTGGAACCAGGAAGAAGGATGAGAAGATTGTGTATGAGGACGAATTTGATGCCCCTGCTTCCACGGAAGCCGTCCCTGCCGCAGGCGAGGGGGTCATTCAGATTCCTGCGGTGGCGATGACAGTGCCTGGCCAGAAGCAGGATCCATTCTTTAACACAGATACGCCGAGTCGTCAAGGGAAGTGGGACTACACCAAGTGGACGCCTGGCCTGGAGCGCGCCTTTGCGCCGACGCAGCCGCAGGAGAATTGGTTTTAAATGGGGAAATTTAGCGTAGCATTTAAATATGAGTAACGTCTCATACTTAGATGACATACGAAGAGCGTATGAATACAGTTCGCACGCAGCTTCTTACATTTGTTGGAGAGTGTATTACTGAACATCATAACCACTATTTTGATATGTGGTTTTACAGCGGTGATGCTGCTGCGGCATTTGGTGATACATATGTTCTTACATTCAAAACCCAGTTTGAGCCTTATATAACGCCTGAGATTGAGTCAAAGCTATGGTTTGCAGGTCAAAATATTACATTTGCTATCCAGGCATTTGTAAAGTCTAATCCACGGCATACACTAAACACACTTCTTAAGTTTGCCGAGAATGTCGTAAAAGTACAGCTTCATGATGTCGATAACTGGTGTGATTCTATTATGATGGCGTATCCAGACGATGAAACTACAGACGATGTCCAAACTGAAGATAACCCCGCATAAATTTGAACCCCCGCAAATCCCATTCAATACAGTCCTCACATGGCCTGTATTGAATTCAACTCCAAGATCGCCGAGTACTCCTACCTGAGCAACTTCCACCCTGCTCCTTTCACATACAACGGGAAAACATGGCCAACGGTCGAACACGCCTTCCAGGCCGCCAAGTTCCCTGATGCGCCTGATCTCCAAGAGAAAATCCGCCTCACCGCAACCCCCGCAGGAGCAAAGATCAAGGGTCGTCGCGGCGCTCCTCTCCGCCCAGACTGGGAGGAGGTCAAAGTTCCTCTAATGCTAGAACTTCTGCGCGCGAAGTTTGCCGCCCATCCCCCGCTCACCGAAGCCCTCAAAGCCACTGCCCCCGCCCAGCTCCGTGAAGTGTCGCGCTCCGATTCTTTCTGGGGATGCGGCGCCTCAGGGTGTGGCAAGAATCAGATGGGAAACTTGCTTCACCAGGTACGTAATACCCTCATCCACTCTAACATAGATCTCTGATCGTATCTGCCCTAAAAATTGAACGATACTTTTTACGTGAGTCTATGTCCCCCCGTGAAAATGATCACTCTAGTGTCCCTGGTCGTAAGTACCTATTGTGTAACTCTCTCTCTTGGTATTTGTGTGTTTGTCTACAGATTTATAGCGGATGGTTGCTTCCCTAATCGTCGTCCGCTACTGTCTAGGGTCTAAATACTGGTATTGATCACCAGCGCAACACCTAAACCCCCACCCTCTCTAACACCAGATGACAACCGAGACGAATGTTCTAAAGTCCCTCGTCGACAACGTTCGCACGGACAAGAACACGGTACACTACTATCTGGATACGTACGAGCAGCTGTTCAAGCCGATGCGCGAGACGGCGAAGAATGTTCTCGAGATCGGCGTTCGCGACGGCGGTAGCATGAAGCTCTGGCACGATTACTTCCCGAATGCGACCATCTACGGCATTGATAACATGGAAAATATGTATTCCGGCGTCTGGCCTGAGATTATTAAGCCGCGCATCAAGCTTCTTATGCCGTTTAACGCGTATGATACAAATCTCATCCACACCTTCAAGTCAAGTGGAACCCAGTTTGATATGCTCCTTGACGACGGTCCTCACACCCTCGAGTCGATGCTGTTTTTTGCGGAGCACTACACACCTCTTCTTACACAGACTGGCGTTCTGATCATCGAGGACGTTCAGGAGTTTGACTGGATCCCGAAGATCGTAGCCGCCTTCCCTGAGCGCTTTCGCTCTTTTGTCCAGGTTGTAGATCTTCGTCCTGTTCACGGACGGTATGATGATCTTCTCGTTATCCTCGATATGAACAAGGTTCCTCAGGCATAGAGGTCATCGTCTGCAGTCTCAAACAGTTCCCGCGCAAGCACATGCTCCCTGGGACAGATGAATCCATCCATTGCAACAGCAGCTGAGGCCAGGGTTGCTGTTGTATGCCCCATATGAATCAGAGGCAACTCCTTCATCAAGCTTCTGAGCATCATTCCTAGCCAAAGCTCTGACGTTGTTGAAGAGTCTAGAATGTAGCTTTCATCAATAAGAAGAATGAGAAAGTCCATATCTTCATGCGATACATGTTCACGAAACAGTTGAACTGTAGTGATCCACTCCAGTTCAAGAAGTTCCTTTTCACGCGTAGCATACATCCCGCGCTGAGCCGTCACTAAAACACTCTTAATCTTTGCCTCGAACATGTATTTCAAGAGTTCATTCACCTTTCCCATAACTCTGTGAATCTCAGGAAGAAGATGAGGAACTGCTTTCTTGAGATATGTTCGTCGAACATGGCCTTTGAAATAGTCTGCTTGAGACAGAGGACGGCACATCCAGTCGAAGAGAAAGATGCCGCAGGCTATGCAGAGATCCATTGTAAAGGGGACGTATAGGCTGCATTGAGATGCGTGATCAATTTTTAGGCTTTTTAGGCTCTATTAAAATACTGCAAAGGAAACAGACTCTGCAGATATCCTACTAGGCCAGGTTGGCGCTCTTGGAGCAATGACCGTGCGAATACCTGAATAGGAACCGTAAATACATAGGATAGAAGACGCAGAATCGTATTCATCGGCTCATCAAGAGACTCTGTGCGCTCCACTGTCATGTTCACTTCTTGCAAGTGATCAAGAGCCTCAAAATCATCTAGATGGGCAATCTTATACTGCGTTGCTACACGAGCTACGCCCTCAGGTGCATCAACTCCCCCATGAACAAGATCCGCATTGAAAAGAATCACAGTATTCGCTTTTCCGCTCAGAGCCACAGGAAGCCCCATAGTCCAACTCAGATGACTGCCTGGGGCGACGGACAAGAAGTCTCCCGCATAGTTGTAATGATTCGCCGTGTAGGTTGGACGCCTCGTCTTATGAAAGGTTTGAGAACTTGTCACATCGCGGTGATAGGTGACGAGGGGCTGCCCACTAATCGTGTACTTGTAATTCAAGAAATGGTAGCCTGCAGGGAGATGTGCAAGTACAGAAGACTCAAGGGAATTACGCGTGTTGCGAGATGAGACGACACAATAGCCGTCTCGTTCAAGATTCCCACATGGTCTAAAATAATTTTCTGCGGCTGCAGTCAAGGCCGAGGCAAATGCGGTGACTTTTGCGATCATATTCATTAGTGTGTAGACGCAACTCCGCTTTAAGAAGCATGGTGGGCGCACGGATAGAATGAGTCAGAGCCAAGATCAGAGCCAAGGTCAGAGCCAAGGCCGCTTAGACATTTCCGCAGGAAATGCGCCGGTCGCCCCTTCGGGTCGACTCGACATTTCCGTAGGAAATGCGCCGGTCTGCCCTTCAGGCAGACTCGATAATCGTGAGCACGGCCTGCGACCCCTTTTACAAGAGTCTGACTTCCCCACTGCACTCCTCCCTGTCGCCGATATCTGGATTGGCTGCGACGAGACCGGCGCCCCAGCCCCCAACGGCCTTCTCATTGAGCGCAAGTCTGCTGCTGATTTGGAAGCCAGTATCCTGGACGGCCGCTACCGTGAGCAGCGCAGCCGCCTAATGAACTATGCAACAGAGCGCCGTGCTCATCCTGTGTATATTATTGAAGGCTCCCTACAAGGCCATAAACGCCTCGCCGCCCCCGCGCTCATGAAGCACATCACGCGCCTCTCCATCCGTTATCACATTCCCGTATTCCAGGTCGCTTCCATCGCCGAGACCGCCAACCTCATCCTCCTTCTTACAGACCAGTGGCGCACGGATCCGACGACGTTTGAACAGCCGGCCACCCTCACGTATGTGGAGACGCAGGGGCGCGGCGCAGCCTTGACAAAACAGGAGAATTCCGAGAATCCTCATGTCTTTGCGGTTACAGTTTTGCGGGCGTGTCAAGGTATCTCCGCTGCCGTTGCAGAAAAGGTGTTAGAGGGGTGTGGTGGATCGCTCGAGGGAGTGTGGAATGCCTCGACTGCTGACTTGGCTGCCATTCAGTGCGGCAAAGTGCGCTTTGGACCCGTGCGCGCTGGGCGACTATGGTCACTGTTGCATGCGGCTGCTGCTGCTGCCGCGCCTCTGGTGGCTTCGCCTCTGGTGGCTTCGCCTGCTGCCGCGCTTGCACCTATCGTACCGCCCACAGATCAGACAAAACGCCTCCCTGTACGGAAGGAGAGGCCGCTCGCCGAGGCGTGGGAGCGTCCAAGGTTTGAATGAAACTGGCCGGCGGCTGGTATTCGGCGGCACGGCGAGGCAAAGGCGCAGCTGAAGAGCCTCCTGTCAACAGAGCAATCTCATCCGCAAAGCTAACTCCCGTGTTTTGACGAGCGGGAGGACGAGGCGCAGGAGCCGCTCGTGGTGCCCGCTTCGCAGGAGCCGGTGCTGCAGGAGGGTGAGCAGGTTCAGGTGTCATTGCCTGCACGATCGGATTCTTCTTTGTCAAGTACTCGCCCTCGTGGTGACGCCAGCTGATGAACAATAGGTTAGGCCAGGTGAACCGGACTTCGAACTTTGCATCGCGCAGCTGCCACACCAGATAGACGATACAATCCTCCATATCGAGTTTAGGAAGGCCGAGTAAAAAAGGCGGCACAGTGTAAAAAAGGGATGATGTATTCCCATTCACCTGGGAGGCAGCATACACGCGATGATAAATCTGCTCCAACAATGTATTGTAAGCCCGAAGGCGGGCGTGATCCCGACGAATCCGTTTCTCATACAGATCCTTCGGCTCGAGTCGCGGAACCTGAATTGTATCGGGCGGCCGACCTGACATCTGATACTGCGCGGAAGAGAAGCCTACGGATTCCTCCACGACGTATCGCTCTCAGTGGCGGCGGTGTTCGTGCCGTCGCCCACGTCGGGGCTCTCAAAGTGCTGGAAACACATGGTTACTTACGCTGTCTCGATGAAGTGCTTGGCGTCAGTGCCGGCGCTTTGTTCGCATTGATGATGACGCTTGGGTATTCGATGGATGCGATTGAACGTCTCGGACTCTACTTCGATTTTACAGCCTTGCGGAATCCGGATGCAGACGTCTTTCTCCTCTTCCCTGAAACCTTTGGAATGGATCGCGGCGAGTCGCTGGAGCGTCTCATCGCCTCCGTCCTCCGCCACAAAGGATTCTCCCCCACGGCGACCTTTGCAGATCTGGCCGCCTCCAAGCCTCGTTTCCGCTGTTTCGCCACAGACATCGAGGCGGCTGAGAGTCG
>Ga0214162_1000363_pt1 | contig 10740 bp, 9 predicted proteins | sample LakMenepilimnion_3_FD_153000 | JGI IMG/M metagenome (GOLD analysis project Ga0214162, IMG submission 153000) | Freshwater microbial communities from Lake Mendota, WI - Practice 20APR2010 epilimnion v5 | ecosystem: Environmental > Aquatic > Freshwater > Lake > Epilimnion/Euphotic zone | place...
GGCGTTGGATTGCTACTCCCCCATAAGTTTTTATTTTAATACATAAATAACATACAGCCAATTAATTAGATTATTAACAATAAATTATTCTGTTTTTTCTTATATTTTAATCCCTAAATTTTGAAAATCCCAAATAACAAAATAGTGAAGTATCAATCCAATGATGATCCACGAAAAACCCGAAGAATAGTTAAGGTTTAAAATCAAAAAGTAATTTAAACTCCGTAAAACTAAAGAGAGAATGTAGAGTGTCAAAGCGATACCGATTGTATAAAATATTTAGTGCAATAAATGGACTTATTAAATCGGTTTTGAACGATAATTCCGCCATAACTTGTATGGGTCTATATGAGTCTTTCATTTGGCAAAAAAATTGGTAGAATTATTCTTCAATTTGTGTTGGTTTTAAACCATTAAAGCCTCCAGCCTTTGAAAGGCTGGAGGCTTTAACCAATTGGAGTTTTAATGCAAATTAATACTGGTTTGTGGTCAATAACACCAGAGTACAAGCCACTTCAACATTGATGTTGTTCAATTCCAATAACTGGTAAAACTCCGGGTTTTCGGTTCCGGGATTGAAAACCACGCGTTTGGGTTTGGCTTCGACGATATAATTGTAGTAATCACGTTGCCGAGTTGGATTTAAATACAAGCTAACCGTATCTATATTCTTCAGCGGAATGGCTTTGGTATGTATTTTTACTCCTGCAACTTCGCCCGCATTTTGACCAATGGCCAATACCGAATGCCCTTTTTCTACAAGCATTGTGATGGCTTTATAGGCATATCTGTCTGGTTTTGTACTGGCGCCAAGAACCAGGGTTTTTTTATTTTTCATGTGCTATAATTATATACTGCAAAAGTAGTCAAAAAAGGATCAAGGCTTTAGCATTTTTTGGTTTATACCATAAGTTGGTTGGATAAATGACTTTTCCATTTGGCATTCTTTCTTTTGACACAAAACCGTCCCAAAACAAAAAAACTGCAAAAAATAAAAAAAGACTACTTTTACGCCCTCAATCAAGACATTATGGATCTTTTCATCTATTTATTTGCGGCACTATTTTCAGTGTTGAACCCTATTGGAACGGTACCTATTTTTGTGGGTCTCACCCAAACGGATTCCAAAAAAGAGCGTTCCCGAATTTCGTTGTGGACAGCAATCGACGTGTTTATCATCCTTATCGTTTCGTTTTTTATTGGCCAATATGTACTGACTTTTTTTGGCATCAGCATAGACGCCCTTAGGATTGCCGGAGGTATCATTATCGTAAGTTCGGGATTCTCCTTGCTTTCCGGAAAATTCAATAAAAAGCGCGGCATCAATAAAAAAATAGAAACCGATGCGCAGAAAAGAAACGATATCGCCCTGACTCCACTGGCAATTCCAATGCTTGCAGGCCCTGGTTCCATTTCCTTATTGATTGCCTTTTATCAAGAACACCATTCCACGAGTGAAATCATGATTTCCAGCTTAGCCATTTTCGCCATTGCGATTGCTATTTTTGTAATCCTGAGAAGCGCCCATTATCTCGCCAAAATTCTTGGTGCATCAGGAATTGTGGCTATATCCAGAATTGTAGGCTTCATCGTTATTGCGATTGGAATTCAATACATTGTAAGCGCTATGATTAATATCATTAAAGGAAATTTACTCTAATTTTGGAATGATATCCACCAAGAAAACCTGAGATTCTTTCTGTGGCAATTCTTTTATTCGCTTGGCAAGAAAATCTCTGCCATCATGCATCGGGCACTTCCTCCACCACAGGCTTCGATAGTATCCAAACTAGAACTCAAAATAGTCAGATGTTCCTCGAGTTGGGCAATTTGTTTTTTGGTTAAACTTTGGTAAGCCGAGTTGCTCATTACCAGGTACCGTCTGTCATCTGCTCCAAGAACTTCAAGCATGTTGCCGGCAAAATTATTGACTTGGGCTTCTGTAATCAGGATAATTTCCTTACCGTCGCCTTTCAAACTGTCCAGCACCATTTTTCGTTCTTTCTTATCATCGATACAATCAGCACAAATTACTGCAAAGGTATCCCCAATACACATCATTACATTGGTATGGTAAATCAATTTTCGTTCCCCATTTACTGTTTGAAACGCTTCGAAAATCACTGGGGAATATTCGAAATCTTCGCAAAATTCGATAAAAAGTTCTTCGTCGGCACGGGGTGACAAGGCACAATAGGCTTTGCCATTTTCCCGGTCCAAAACGATGCTTCCGGTTCCTTCAAGATAAAACCCATCTTCTTCAGCCGAAGTATAATCCATAATTTCATTGATGACAAAGCCATGGTCTTCGAGAATGTCCAAAATATCTTCGCGACGTTCCGCACGTCGGTTTTCGGCAAACATCGGATACAAAACCACATCGCCAGTTTCGTGAAAGGAAATCCAGTTGTTAGGGAAAATACTGTCTGGTGTGTCTGGGCTTACCGTATCGTCGACAACGATGATGTTTACGCCAACTGACCGAAGTTTATTGACAAAAGCATCAAATTCTTCCTGCGCTTTAGCATTGACGGTTGCCGGCAATAAATTGTCCAACACTTTTTGGTAATAATTGTTTACGGCCGTTTGTTCGTTCATTCGAAACGCCACGGGACGAATCATCAAGATAGAATTTGTTGTTTGGTTCATTTTATTTAGTTTCGGGTTTCAGGTTTAAAGTTTCAGGTTGAGCAACTTGAAACTTTAAACCTGAAACAATTATTTTAGTTTCTAATCAAAGGCAAGGTAGAACATCGCAATAGCCCTTCTTGTTTGGCGATTTCTGAATATGGAATTTCTTCTACCGTGAAACCATTTTTGCGTAACCAGTTATTGAGTCGGGTAAAATTCTTTTCAGAAACCACTACATTGGTATCGATGGAAAAAACATTGGAATTCATCTCATACATTTCTTCTCTCGTTATATGAAACAGGTTTTCAGCTCCAAAAAGATTGACAAGAAACAAATAATCTGCTTCTTCACGAAAACCTCTTTTGTAAATAATTCCTTTATTTTCGCCCACAGGCTGGAAGCAGCAATCGAGATGCAAAGCATTGTCGCGCGCTTCTATTTTTGATTTTATCAAGTCGAATTCTTTGACTTTTTTTTGGGGAAATAAATCCTTAATGAACTGAACCCCTTCCCTATTTGTTCTTGCCGTAATATAGTCTTTGTAATCACTGCCTTTATAAGTTCCGATAAAAACATAATCGTTCCATAGCATCACGTCACCACCTTCAATATGGACTTCCTCGGGTGGTCGAACAACTTTTTCGGGATTGATTTGGTCAATTACATATTGAATGGCATCCAATTCGTGTTCCCTGTCGGGCAAAATATTAGATTTAATAAAAACATCATCGATTACGAAACCAATGTCTCTAACGAATATCTGATTGTAATTTTCAATCACTTTTGGACGGAAAACAGTCACCCCATATTTCTTGAATACTTGATGGAATGCTTCCATTTCGAGTATCATATCTTCCTCTTTTGGGTAGGTTCCCGCCAAGATATGCTCTAATGATTTTGGGTCATAAGCTTCATCAATTGTTGGAGTCGGTCCGTTTTTGTCTGCAGATCCCAATACAACGGCCCGCAGTCTTGAAGTTTCATTCTTTATATTTAATTGCAGCATCTTTTATCTCTTAGGCTTTTACTTCGTCAATTTGCTAAGCTCGTGTGCCAAAGATAAAAAAAGCCCCGCAAATTACGGGGCTTTTTTATTGAAATTTATCGTTTTTCGACCTCCTTGAACGCTCTCAACGGATGGCCTGTATATATCTGTCTTGGCCTTCCTATCGGTTCTTTGTTGAGTCTCATTTCTTTCCATTGTGCAATCCATCCCGGCAATCTGCCTATGGCGAACATTACGGTAAACATATCAGTCGGAATTCCCAATGCTCGGTAAATAATTCCAGAATAGAAATCTACGTTTGGATATAATTTTCTGGATACAAAATACTCATCAACCAATGCTGCCTCTTCCAGTTTTTTGGCGATAGCCAAAATTGGATCATCAACCCCTAATGTCTTTAACACTTCATCCGCCGCTTTCTTGATGATTTTAGCTCTAGGATCGAAGTTTTTGTAAACTCTATGTCCAAAACCCATCAATCTGAAAGGATCATTTTTGTCTTTGGCTTTGGCCATATATTTTTCGGCATCTCCTCCATTGGCATGAATTTCTTCCAGCATTTCAAGAACCGCCTGGTTGGCACCACCATGCAATGGTCCCCAAAGTGCAGAAACTCCTGCGGAAATAGAGGCGAATAAACCCGCATGCGATGAACCTACCATTCGCACTGTCGATGTAGAACAATTTTGTTCGTGATCGGCATGCAGGATAAACAATTTATCCAAGGCTTCCACTATTACAGGATTTGCCTTATAAGGCTCTGTTGGCAATTTAAACATCAGATTCATGAAATTTTCAACATATCCTATAGTATTATCATAATAATTCAAAGGATAACCCATACTTTTTCTATAAGTCCAAGTGGCAATTACAAGGAATTTCCCCATAATCTTGCATACCGCTTCGTATAATTCGTCTTTGTGTTGCGGATTTACGGCCGAAGGATTAAAAGCAATTAGGGCACTTGTCAAAGCGGACAAAACCCCCATTGGATGCGCCGTTTTTGGAAAGCCGTCAATTATACTTTTCATTTCCTCGTTAACCAAGGTGTATCTTCGAATATGCGTTTCGAAATCCTTTAATTGCACAGAAGTAGGCAATTCTCCAAAAATTAACAAATAGCATACTTCAAGAAAATTTGCTTTGTCTGCCAATTCTTCGATTGAATAGCCCCTGTAACGCAAAATCCCTTCTTCCCCATCAAGAAAAGTGATTTCGCTTACACAAGCACCGGTGTTTTTATATCCTGGATCTAATGTGATTGCTCCGGATAAATCACGTAATTTGCTAATATCGATGGCCACTTCATTTTCGCTTCCAATGAATATTGGTAACTCGTATTTTTTGCCTTCAATTTCAAGTGTTGCAGTTTTTGACATAGTTATGTATGTAAATAAATCTTTATAAAATTATTCTCCAAATTTAGGCATTTACTACGGAATTAAAAAATGAAATTCGCAATGAAATTGTTAAAAGACATAAAAAAAGCCATTTACTTTACGTAAATGGCTTTTCAATAAAAAAAGTAAACTTATTTTATTTTAAATGCATTTTTTCCAGGGAAATAAGCCGTATTTCCTAATTCTTCCTCAATTCTCAACAACTGATTGTATTTGGCCATACGATCAGATCGGGAAGCGGAACCTGTTTTTATTTGACCACAGTTTAATGCCACTGCCAAATCCGCAATGGTATTGTCTTCTGTCTCTCCTGAACGGTGTGACATTACTGATGTATATCCTGCATTTTTAGCCATGTTTACTGCTGCTATAGTTTCTGTCAAAGTTCCAATTTGGTTTACTTTTACAAGGATTGAATTGGCTATTCCTTTTTCAATACCAGTAGAAAGACGTTCTACATTGGTTACGAATAAATCATCACCAACCAATTGTACTTTGTCTCCAATTTTTTCGGTTAATAATTTCCATCCGTCCCAGTCGTTTTCATCCATACCATCTTCAATAGAGATAATTGGGTATTTAGCCGCCAATTCAGCCAAATAATCCACTTGCTCTGCCGATGTCCTGATTTTTCCGGTTGCTCCTTCAAATTTAGTATAATCGTATTTTCCGTTTTCATAGAATTCAGACGCAGCACAATCCAAAGCAACCATGATTTCATCGCCAAAAGAATAACCTGCTTTTTCAACTGCTAATTTAATGGTGTCCAAAGCATCTTCAGTTCCACCGGCCAAGTTTGGAGCAAATCCTCCTTCGTCACCAACAGCAGTACTTAACCCTCTATCGTGCAACACTTTTTTAAGGTTGTGAAAAATTTCGGTTCCCATTTGCATCGCATGGGTAAAAGATGTTGCTTTTACAGGGAAAATCATGAATTCCTGAAAAGCGATGGGCGCATCAGAATGTGAACCACCGTTGATAATGTTCATCATTGGAACCGGCAAAGTGTTTGCTGAAACTCCTCCAATGTATCTGTATAAAGGCAATCCTAATTCATTGGCGGCTGCTTTGGCAACAGCAAGCGAAACACCAAGAATGGCATTTGCACCCAAAACGGATTTGTTGTGTGTACCGTCCAACTCAATCATGGTTTGGTCAATCAAGTTTTGTTCGAAAACCGATATTCCCAATAATTCTTCAGCAATTTTAGTATTTACATTTTCTACCGCTTTTAAAACACCTTTTCCCAGAAAATTTTTCCCTCCGTCACGTAATTCCACTGCTTCGAATTTTCCGGTTGAAGCTCCTGATGGAACTGCAGCTCTTCCTAAAACACCGTTTTCTGTAACTACATCTACTTCTACTGTAGGATTTCCTCTTGAATCGAAAATTTGTCTTGCGTGAATTTTGATAATAATACTCATTGCTTTTGATTTTAAATTTTGAAATATAATTTTTTGCCTACAAAGATATTATATCCTTTACTAACGATTTAATAAAAAAGAGTAATGTTATTAACGAAAACGTTGTAATTTATTAAAAATAAAATCGATTGGCTGTCAAAAAAAAATAATTTTGGCAAAATCGCCTTCGTATTTTCCTTTCAGGCAAAAAATCCAAAAAGAAGATTTTTAAACCCCTATTGTTTACGTTACAATTATAGGTTATCCCTACATTCAAACCCTTAAAAAATAAAACAAAAAATAATGATTATCAAATATATAACGTAACTTTATATAGCCTTTCATCTCTATCAAAACAGTTTTTACCTACTCTTTTTTAAGTATGTCATTCCTAAAAAAAAAGAACGATGAAAACAACAGCAAACCCAACACTTTCCATTAACTCCAACAAGGTTGTGGAATTATTAAGCAAAACTTCTTCCCCGCTGGAGAATGTGGAAGATTTAGATCCTTTGATGGATTATATCGGCGATGCCAAGTATGTCTTACTGGGCGAAGCTTCTCATGGAACCCATGAATATTATACTTGGAGAGCCAAAATTACCCAACGACTGATTCAAGAAAAAGGCTTTGCATTTATTGGAGTCGAAGGTGATTGGCCGGATTGCTACCGTTTGAATCGTTATGCAAAAGGCTATATCAATTCCGGAAAAGACATTTACGACGTCTTGAATGATTTTAATCGTTGGCCAACATGGATGTGGGCCAATTGGGAAATTGCCGCATTTATTGACTGGCTCAAAGCTTATAATACAGACATCCCTCGCGAAATGAAAGTGGGTTTTTATGGCCTAGACGTTTATAGTTTCCAGGAATCCATGCGCTCCATCATTCAATATCTAGAAGAAAATGATCCCGAAGCCTTGCCACTTGCCAAAAAAGTAATGGACTGTTTTGAACCATATAGCAGAGACGAGGGTCAAACTTATGCTAGAGCATCTGCGTTTGTTCCTGAAATGTGCGAAAAAGAAGTTATTAATATGCTATCTGAAATAAGGAGCAAGATCGAAAATTACAATTCCGATCCCGAGAATGTGATGAGCACGGAACAAAATGCCTTCGTGGCCAGAAATGCCGAAAAATATTATCGCGCCATGATCAAAAGAGGTTCAGCCTCCTGGAATATTCGAGACGAACACATGGTATCTACCCTCGAACGACTAATGAAATACCATGGTAATGCTGCCAAAACCGTAATTTGGGAACACAATACGCACATTGGCGATGCTAGAGCCACCGATATGGCATCAGAAGGAATGGTGAATGTGGGGCAATTATTGAGAGAACAATTTGCAGATGAGGGAGTTGTGGCGGTTGGCTTTGGTTCCTACAAAGGAAGCGTAGTCGCGGCAAGAAGTTGGGGTGATCCAATGCGAAAAATACGAATCCCCAATGCCGTTGAAGGAAGTTGGGAAAATAATTTTCATCACGCCAGCAAAGGTAAAAACAGATTACTGCTCCTGCACAAAATCAGGGAAGAAAAAAGCGTCTCGGCTCCCATTGGCCATCGTGCCATTGGCGTGGTTTATAATCCAGAACACGAAAGATTCGGGAATTATGTTCCTTCCGTTATGCCTAAAAGATACGACGCCTTTATTTTTCTTGACGAAACCTCGGCATTGCATCCGATACATATCGAACCAGACGGAGACCAGATTCCAGAAACCTATCCTTTTGGGATGTGATACACAGTTTTAGTTTAGATTTTTCTTGAATTATTTATCTTTTATAGTCGATTGCTTTGTCATTTCGACCAAAGGGAGACCCGAGTGATAACGAACAGGCGAAGCAAATCTCATAGCGAGAGCAACTAATGCGATTTCTCCTTCGTCGAAATGACAAATAGCCGAAAAGTTTAGCGGTAAAACAACACTCCTTATTTCTATAAAGCGATTGTCCTTTAGATGATACTACTTTTTTTTTAATTGGCATTTATAAATAGTACTTTTGCAAACTATTTATACAAATATGGGCTTTTTAGAAGAAATACAGCGAAGAAGAACTTTTGGGATTATTTCGCATCCCGATGCCGGTAAAACAACCTTGACAGAAAAACTACTCCTTTTTGGAGGTGCGATTCAGGAAGCGGGTGCGGTAAAAAACAACAAAATCAAAAAAGGAGCCACGAGTGACTTTATGGAAATTGAACGCCAGAGAGGAATTTCGGTTTCGACCTCCGTTTTGGCCTTCAATTACAAGGACAAGAAAATAAATATTCTCGATACACCCGGACACAAGGATTTTGCCGAGGACACCTTCAGAACCCTTACTGCTGTTGACAGCGTGATTGTCGTGATTGACGTAGCCAAAGGTGTCGAGGAACAAACAGAGAAATTAGTGGCCGTTTGTAGACTGCGAAAAATTCCCATCATCGTTTTTATCAATAAATTAGACCGTGAAGGAAAAGATGCTTTTGACTTGATGGACGAAGTGGAACAAAAACTGGGCTTGACGGTTACGCCCTTAAGCTTCCCTATAGGAATGGGGTATGATTTTCAGGGAATCTACAATTTGTGGGAAGAAAACATCAACTTGTTTAGTGGCGACAGTAGAAAAAACATCGAAGAGACCATCGCTTTTTCGGATGTAAAAAATCCGGAACTAGAGAAAATTATTGGCGAAAAGCCCGCTTATAAATTAAGGGAAGAACTGGAATTAATCGATGAAGTGTATCCCAAATTTGACCGTCAGGATTATTTAGACGGCAAACTGCAGCCCGTATTTTTTGGATCGGCGTTGAATAATTTTGGCGTTCGCGAACTCTTGGATTGCTTTGTGGAAATTGCGCCTTCGCCAAGGCCAAAAGATTCCGAAACGCGATTAGTTGACCCAACGGAAGAAAAAATGACTGGATTTGTCTTTAAAATCCACGCCAACATGGACCCCAAGCATCGAGACCGTTTGGCCTTCATCAAAATTGTTTCGGGTACTTTTGAAAGAAACAAACCCTATTACCATGTTCGCCAAAAAAAGAATTTAAAATTCTCGAGTCCGAATGCCTTTTTTGCCGAGAAAAAAGAAATCGTTGATATTTCTTATCCGGGGGACATCGTAGGCTTGCACGACACCGGAAATTTCAAGATTGGCGATACCTTGACCGAAGGGGAAGTGATGAGTTTCAAGGGAATTCCGAGCTTTTCGCCGGAACATTTCAGGTACATCAACAATGCCGACCCGATGAAAGCCAAACAGCTAGACAAAGGAATTGACCAATTGATGGACGAAGGTGTGGCGCAGTTGTTTACGTTGGAAATGAATAATAGAAAAATCATTGGGACCGTAGGTGCACTTCAATATGAAGTAATTCAATACCGCTTGGAACATGAATACGGAGCCAAATGTACGTATGAAAACTTTCCTGTACACAAAGCTTGTTGGGTAAAACCCAATGATCCCAAAAGCGAGGAATTCAAAGAATTTAGAAGAATCAAGCAGAAATTCTTGGCACACGACAAATACGGACAGTTGGTATTCCTGGCCGATTCCGATTTTACGATACAAATGACGCAAAACAAATATCCGAACGTGAAGTTGTTTTTTACTTCAGAATTTGAGTAGGTAAACCTATCTGTTTATCGTTCTCGGCAAGAATTGACCACAGATTAAACGGATTTTATAGATTTTTGTCATTTCATTTTGCTGACAAAATAATCAAACACAAAACCCTGCTCCATAACTGGAGCAGGGTTTTTTTTATTGGAAAATAACAGGTCTTCTTATCCTTGTATCTTGTTTTTATGCATTGCCCTGAATTTCATAAAAACAGTCACCAAACCTACTAATGCCAGAACCCATACATAATCGTCTATAGGCGCTACTTCTGCACCCTCCATATTGCCATCTTCATTGTCAACTCCAGGCGTTTCTGTAGCAAAAAGTATAAAAGTAGATGCGAAGTAAAAAGCAGCTATATAATATTTTAATAAATTATTTTTCATTTTATTGTTGTGTTTGAAGTTCTTAATTCACTATTTTTTTAGTTACCACGTTGTTGTTTTCCCCTGTAATTTTAACAATCAATACCTGGTTTTTAGCTCTCAAATTATTGAAAACCGCTGTAGTTGATTTCAGGTTCTTTTGTTCTGCAACTAGTCTTCCTTGTATATCAAAAACTTTGATGTTGCTCATGGCAACGAACCCTGAATTTACATAAAGTGCTCCATTGTTTTTATATACGCTAACACTGTTTTCGTTGAATGCTGGTGCATCTACTTTTAGTGTTTTTTGGTATTTCAGAGA
>Ga0214162_1000364_pt1 | contig 10724 bp, 5 predicted proteins | sample LakMenepilimnion_3_FD_153000 | JGI IMG/M metagenome (GOLD analysis project Ga0214162, IMG submission 153000) | Freshwater microbial communities from Lake Mendota, WI - Practice 20APR2010 epilimnion v5 | ecosystem: Environmental > Aquatic > Freshwater > Lake > Epilimnion/Euphotic zone | place...
GTGGAGATGCTTTAGGAGATGCTTTAGGTGCAGGTTTAGGCGGAGATGCTTTAGGTGCAGGTTTAGGCGGAGATGCTTTAGGAGCAGGTTTAGGTGGAGATGCTTTACCTGGTTTAGGTGGAGATGCTTTAGGTGCAGGTTTAGGCGGAGATGCTTTAGGTGCAGGTTTAGGCGGAGATGCTTTAGGAGCAGGTTTAGGTGGAGATGCTTTAGGTGCAGGTTTAGGTGGAGATGCTTTAGGAGCAGGTTTAGGTGGAGATGCTTTAGGTGCAGGTTTAGGTGCAGGTTTAGGCGGAGATGCTTTAGGAGCAGGTTTAGGTGGAGATGCTTTAGGTGCAGGTTTAGGTGGAGATGCTTTAGGAGATGCTTTAGGTGCAGGTTTAGGTGGAGATGCTTTAGGAGATGCTTTAGGAGCAGGTTTAGGTGCAGGTTTAGGTGGAGATGCTTTAGGAGCAGGTTTAGGTGGAGATGCTTTAGGAGCAGGTTTAGGTGGAGATGCTTTAGGTGCAGGTTTAGGTGCAGGTTTAGGTGCAGGTTTAGGTGGAGATGCTTTAGGAGATGCTTTAGGAGCAGGTTTAGGAGCAGGTTTAGGTGGAGATGCTTTTTTAGCATCAGCTGTCTTTTTAGCATCAGCTGTCTTTTTAGCATCAGCTGTCTTTTTAGCATCAGCTGTCTTTTTAGCATCAGCTGTCTTTTTAGCATTAGCTGCTTTTTTAGTTTCAGCTACTTTTTTAGCATCAGCTACTTTTTTAGCATCAGCTGCCTTTTTAGCTTCCACTGCTTTTTTATCTACTGTAGGTTTAGGTTTAGGTTTAGGTTTAGGTGCAGATTTAGGTTTAAGTGCAATTTTAGATGCTTTCCCACCTTTCTGAAAATAATCAGAATCATCATCTGAATTAGTATAAAATTCATTATAACTACTTGTTGATTCAGAATCTAAATCCTGGTTCTGATCTAAATCCGAATCTAGATCTATATCAGACTCAGAATCTAGATCTATATCAGACTCCGAATCTAGATCTATATCAGAACCAGAATCTAGATCTGAATCCAATGAATTTGGATTGTATATACGATAAGAATCTTCAGAGTTAATATCAAAAAAACCACCTCCATATTGAATCTCTATACTGTTAGTTGGTAAGGTATAGTAGTATAATTCTGTGCTTTTATCTATTTTAATATCACCCCAATTTCCAGTTATAAATGCATTTCTTAAATTGGTTCTTTCTTCTTTATAAGATTTCATAGGATTTATTAAATCTTTTGCTCCAATGTATGGATTGCTTCCCAACATTTCTTTAAATGGTATTATTTCATCTTTTAATTTAGTAATATTTTTAGGGTCAGCGTCAGGGATTTCTCCTAGTAAAGTTCCCTTTGGATATTTATCTTCGTATGATGATAAAAAGTCACTATATCCTAATTCTTTTAAAATCAAATCAAAAAAATCCTTTTTAGCTTTAATTATCTTACTTTCTGACGTATTTTCTGACAAAACATCATTTGTGATATCTTTTATTTTTAATAGTAAATTTTTAGATTTATCTACATTATCATAAAATTCTTTACTATTTTCTTCTGAAAACATTTTATATTTAGATTCAATTGTACTTCTAATAGGGGTTTCTATTTTTTCTTTAGAAATTTCTTGTTGTATTTTTTCTTTTTCTTTAGAGAGTTGTTGTATTAAATTGTTTCTTTCTATAATATCTAATTCTTTTTCTTTTTTTAATTTTTCTATTTGTAATAAGAGATCTTTTTGAACAATATTCAGGTGATCACCGATTTCCTTTACCTTTTCTTTTTCAGTAATATCTTTTAATTTTTGATCTAATAAACTCTTTTCTTCGTACATTTTTTTAATAATAGATTCCAAGTCAGATAATTTTAATGTATCTTTCTTAATAAACTGTTCAATTGTATTTTTGTATTCTGTAATACTATTTTTTATTTTGTCAAAATTGTTTATTACATTATTACTAAAACTATCAAATTTATTGAAATATTCGTTTTGAATACCTTCTATTTTGCTCTCGTATTTATTTTTTATAGCAATGATTTCATTATTTTGACTATCGTATAATAATTTATATCTTGTTTTTTCAGAAATTACTTCTTCTAAATCTTTTTTAATTTTGTTATGTTCGTCATTTGAACAAGTTAAATTTGTTGCATTTTTAAAGAAATTTAATAAATTATCTTTGTCAACTTTGCTAAATCCTTCAACGACAGGAATTTTTTCCAATATATCATTTACCTTTCCATTTTTCATTTCTGTAATATCTATTGGTTCTATTAATTTACCAATAGTTCCATCGGCATTAATAAATCCAATTACCAATTTATTATTTGTTACGATAAATCCAAGTGCTTTCGTATATGAAAATTTGAATGGTGAAAAAACAATTTTGGGGTAATTGTTTTTAATATAATCTATAATATTTGAGTTATTATCCATATATTATACTTAAACATTTTTTTTTTAATAAATTTACTAATAATAATAATCAAGTAAGGCGTCATAGTGATTTTCGCCAGTATATAATAAGTTACATTCAAACCGTCTATTGCAATCTTCTGTTATTTTAGTACCTGATAATATCATATATTCTCCTTTTTTACATAATGTATATACATTAAAGCAATAATCTTTAAAAGTATTTGATAAAGAAATTAAAGTAATATGATCTCCCCAAAAATTGTCTTTCATATAATCATCTACAGAATATTCAAAAAATTCAGAATCTTTTTTATATAATATTTCCAGTTCGTTTTTCATTTCATTTTTAACTTTTTGATACATCTCCGAATCTCCATAAATAATCTTTGCTATAGCTCTATATTGACAATTTCCATCTCCCTCTATACGTTCAAATTTAAAATCATATTTCTTTAATAAATTTTTAAAATCATCTTTAAAATCATCTTTAAAATCATCTTTGAAATTGTCAAGGTAATCTATTTCATTGCATTCTATATTAAAAAGTTTTTTTCTTTTTTCTTTACCATCTTTTCCTATCCCGTTTTGTTCTATTCTGGTTTGTTTTATATTTTCTCGCAATGGAAATTGAATTTCAATTAAATTAGGATTGGGTATATTTTCTAATTCTTTTAACGATGGAAATTTATAAGGCCGTGATTGAAGTAAAATATTTTGAGGTCCTTTTTGATCCGTACTTGTGATTGTCCTTGTCGTGTCGTTGTCGAGTGAAATATCTACCATTGCTGACGTTAGTTGGGTTATTCGGTCGGTGATTGTTGACGTTATTCGTGCAGGTACATCGGTGATTGCTGACGTTATTCGTTCGGTGATTGCTGACGTTATTAGTGCAGGTACATCGGTGATTGCTGACGTTATTAGTGCAGGTACATCGGTGATTGCTGACGTTATTAGTGCAGGTACATCAGTGATTGCTGACGTTATTAGTGCAGGTACATCAGTGATTGCTGACGTTATTAGTGCAGGTACATCAGTGATTGCTGACGTTATTCGTTCGGTGATTGCTGACGTTATTCGTTCGGTGATTGGTGACGTTATTCGTTCGGTGATTGATGACGTTATTCGTGTTAGTTGGGGTTCTTTAATAATTCCCTTAATTGACATTTTGAATGTCACTTTAGGTAATCTATTAAATTCGTGTATTAACTCTTCTAATTTATTGATATCAATTGCTTTATTACTTTCTATAAATTTTTGTAGACTAATTTTTTGTACCTTATCTATTATAATACTTTCTTTGACTGGTATTATCAGACCTCGTTTGGTAACAATCATAATTACCTTATTAAAACTATTAACTATTTGAAAAAATATATCATGAACTGTATCTTTTATTATAGATAATAAAGTTGTAGTGTCATATAATTCAGTATAATCAAAATTGTCAGGATATTTGTTTTCTTTTACACAAGAAGATTTATAATAATCTATAAAGAAATTAACAATATTAGTTTTAGGAGTATCGTTACTATCATATATAAATGTATAAGATACAATTGATTTTACATTTTTTTTTAATTGTAATTTATTTGATGACCAAGATACTTGAGTATCTTTTACAATTAATTCAAATGAATTCATTCTTTTTAACAAGAAAATATAAGGGTTAGATGTATTTTGTTTTATAGGCAAGCAGATTACTCTTATATTATTATAGTCTTCTTTTTCTGTTGTTTTAGTTTTAATAAACGGAATATTTATTATAATAATATTACATTCTAAACATCTTTGAATAATATCTATTAATTCTAACCATTGAATACCTTGATCATTTATTGATTTTATATAATTTTCCAATGACCCGTATTTTGAATAAATTGTACCATTGTTCAACTTGTGAAAATCAGATGGGTTATTTTGTAAAAAATTTATTATATATTTTCTTAAACCAAAAGTTGTTGTGTTTGATCCTATTTTATATCCTAATGCCTCGATAATACAGTTTAAAAATGAAAATTTATTTTGTTCAACACCCCATCTAATCATAGCTCCAGTGTGTCGGGGATTAGATATCAATTCATTTAACAATATATTTAATTGCGATGGTAAAATACCTTTTCTCTTTTTTTCCAAAGGTTTATTTGTTGTAATTAAATAAGGATTTTCTTTTATTACTTGTTCAGGTAAGACATATAAAGTGGGTTGATTTTGAAAACAACAAGGTATTGAATTTTTAGTATAACCAAAAATTTTTTCATTTTCGTGATTATTACATGGTTGATGTAAATTATTATTTTTTCTATTTGCAAAATCAACTTTAAACTCGGTTCCACATTTACCTGATTGATTAGATTGTATTAAATTGTATAATTTTGTAGATTGTAACCAAATAGATTCATTTTCATTTTCCTTTGAATTTTCATTTTTACGTATTGTGTCGATTAAATCTATATTATGAATATGAACTAATTTGTTATTTTCAACATCCAAGAAATAATAAGGTTGTAATAATAAATTAGGTACGTTTTCCTTTATTGTATCAGATATCATTTTTATAACATATGTTTTAAATTGTTGATTATTATACTCGACATTTATTAAAAAATTGGATGGTTGTACTATTGTTTCTAATAATAAAGGATCACCTATATTTCTTAATACACCTTCTCCTTTTTTTTGAAAACAGCAAAGAATATTAGCAGGTGTAAATCCGGGATATTTATATTGATCTCCTGTACAAATATAATTTGTATCTTGATAATTTAATATGCGATAATCTTCGTAATTTCTCTTCTGATCATAATTTTCATTATTTGCAGTTATAGGTTGGCGTTCTTTTTGACATTTAATAGGATTTACTATACTTGGATTATTTTTTCTAATTTGTTTTATATTACTCTTTTTCTTTATTTTTTGTTCATATTCTTCTTCTATATCTGAAAAAAGCGCATCTTCATCATCTGCCTTTCCTAATTCATTTGCTATTAATATTTGGTTAATTATAGTTTCTAATTGCGAGTTACTGGAACTGCCAAAAATATACAATAAACTAGAATCCTTTTTATACGGATTGTCTTTTATATTTACCGTTAGACCTAATTTTTCATAATCTTCGTCAACAACTATTTCTTTAGTTTTATAATAAAATGACAAAATCTCATTGTTATTTATCATTTTTGCTGTAAAAATTTTTTGAATTCCTAAATCTGATAATGGAAATTTATCTTTTTGAACAAGTTCTTCAGTCGTTAAAATAGCATTGATAGATTCTATTGATACTTGTTCTTTTTTGATAGAATTGAGTCTTTTCGATTTAGAATATATACCAAATAATGTATCAAACTTTTTTATAATTTTATTGATAATAACAATTATAATATCTATAATTTCATTTATAGAACGTTTATCATCTTCTTGATCAAAAGTTGTTTTAATATTAATTGATCCATTATCTAAAAATTCTATTGCCATATAATAATTGTCGTTTGAATTTGGGAATGAAAATTTATGTTTTATTACTAAACCTTTAATTTTTTTATACGTTATTTTATTTTTTTTCTTATTTTCATTTAAAATCCATGATTTTATAGTATCTTTTGACACAGAATCTATTAATTTATTATAAATTTTTATAACAGGATCTTTTTTTGATACTGAGTTGTAAGCTATAAATGGTATATCATCTGATAATTCTAATATGTTAAAAACAGATTGTGTATTAAGAATTTTCTCTTTAACAGAACTTTGACCAAATTCATTTTTAATAGAAAATGAAATACTAGTGTATATAAAACTTGGACTTTTATCTTCATTTATTTCGTAATTAAATATTTTGTCTTGGTAAGCTATATTGTAAAAAGACTCTAGTGAATCATTTTCATCATTAAAAGTATTTATATTATTTACCCAAAAGTTTTTAATAGTGTTTTGAATATAATCATCAATATCTCTCTTTAAATTACTTTTTTCAGTTTCGCTTATGATTTGTAAATTTTCTGATATTATATAATTGTAAAATCTATTTTTTATTAAAAAATTAAAGTCGTCTATTGTTAAATCAGTATATTCTTTTGATAACTCTTTAAAGAATTTGTATTTTTCATCTTCTTTTTGAATATATAAACTATATACGTCCTTTATATATATAGATGTTACAGATGTTACATAAATAATAGGATTGGATGGTAAAGGAGAATCGAAATAATTTAATAAACAATCTTTATTGGCGAGTAATTGGGTTTCTTTTGCATTTTTAACTTCTAATTTTATAAAACTTGGATAATATAAATCATTTTGCATTGATAGAAATATTTTCTTTTTTATTCCAAAAATATTTTCATCAATTAATATACCGAATGGTATACCGTTAGGATTTAATACAGAACCATTTTTCTCTATAATAGTTACACCTAATGTCATTATTAACATTTACTGAGAAATAAATCTTTTTAAAATATCGATTATATTTTTTATAAAAATTTTTTCTTTTCAATAATCGCTTTTAAAGAATTGCAAATAAGAAGAAAATCACATGTAATCTCTTTGATTTGTTCTGTTTTTTTAAATCCTGTTGTTATAATATTTCCCGTTTGAAAAATCAAAAATGTAACGTTTGTACAAGTACATTTATCTGAACAAATACAGGTACCTTTAACGTTTTGTTCATTTGAATTTATTTTATAAATTAGTTTAATACCAGAATATGATTCCGGATTGTATTTACATATGTAATTTAATTTTACAAGCTGTTCGTATAAACGTTGTCTATTTATTTCATAATCTATAGTAAAATATACGTTTATACAGTTTATATTAAAATCTATATTCTTTTTAAAAGAATTAACTTTATCACTAACTTTATCACTAACTTTATCATCATATTCTTTTATTAGTTTGTCTAATTTGTCTAATTTGTCTAATTTGTCTTTGTTATCTAACCAATTAAAAGGATTACATGAATATTCTATTTCTAAAACGTCTAATGTATTATCTATATCTAAATCTATAATTTTATCTTTGTCTATATTGTAATCTATTTTTCCTATAAGAATAGTATTATTATAATAAATAAAGTTATTGGTTGGGTCAATATAAATATTAATATTTTTCTTATAAAATTTATTTCTATTTTTGAATAGTTCAATCTGTGAAACTCCTATATTTTCCCCTTTAAAATTAATAATCGAACGTTGACGTTTTTTTTCTATTTTTGTAGAAATAAACATTTTAGTTTTATGATCAATTGTATATTCTTTTTTATTAATGATATATTTTGAATTGTCTTTTTTGTATCCGATAATATTATAGTCTCCAACGCCGTTAATTTTATATGAATATACTAATTTATCTTTATCGATTAACACTGCATTTTCGTCTTTTGTTAATAAAATAACATCTTTCTTATTAATTATGCTTTTTAATTTATAATAAATAGTTCTAGTAACATCTACCCCTTCATCTTCACTTTTACATCCAGTTAAATGTAAACTTCCATTACCAAATAATTTTACATTAACATTGTTACCGTTATTGTTTAAAATAATTGTAATTTGATTATAAAAAAGTGTTTTTTTAATTTTATCAATATTCTTATGTTTTGCTTTTTTATAAATTGAAGTAGAATATTTCCCTTTCATAATACTTAAATCAGCATAATTGTATTTTATACCAATGATTTCTTCATCTATATTTAAATATTTTCCAATGTTTGTCAAATTTAATTGACAATATGGTAATTGCGTAGATATTGTAATTGTAGAAATCTTGGGGTCAGATTTAAATGACATCTTAATGATAACAAGCTTTTAATTAAATTCAATTTTATTCTTATTTTTTTTTATTTGTATAATATATAATGAAATTAGTTAAAAAACAAAAAATAGTCATTATTATAATACTTTTATTTATCATAGTTTTATTCTATTATCATTTTTCTAATAAAAAAGAAAATTTTGATGGATCAAGTACAAATAATGTCTTTTCAAAATTATCTTGTATAACTGGTACAGATGGAAATGAATATGTTTTTAAAGTGGATAATTCTTTAAATAAAAAAGATTCTAAAACATTACATTCTTTGGTAAAGAGTATAAAAGTTGGTAGTCCGATAAATCAAGTAACTAAATCAGAATTCGTCGAATCTGGAGATACAGTACCTTGCGATGAAGCGAACTTTTCTACTTATTATGTAAAAAAATTAAGAGATCCCGTTTCTAAAACAAGAACATTATTTAATAGTTTTAACCCATCATGGCGAAACCAAGAATGTACAGTTTCTGATATAAAAGATACCAATCATTGGTGCAATAAAGTATATAATGCTATAAATGACAATCCTAAATTATGCGATACAAGTGATCCTAAAAATAATCCTCCTAAATATTGTAACGATTTTAAAGATGTTAAAACATTTGCATCAAGTTCAGATGAAACTAAAGGACCTTTGATAAATAATTTAAAAGCATCTGGTAGATCTTGTCCTGATCAATGTACCGTAAAATCTGGTAGAATACCAAATTCTTATACTGATCCAATTACCGGAAATTTAGTATGTTTAACAGATTCTGGTCTTGTAGATGGTGTTTGTATTGGTACAAATCTTTTTACTATTACAAATGGAAAAATTATTGATAGTTATAGTAAAGGGTGTAAAAGATGCGCATCAAGAGCTTCAACTGTACAAGACAAAAAAGCTTTAGCAGATATTCCAGATAATGTTTGGCCTTTTAATAAATGTCTAGAAGGTTGCGCTATATAAAAAATTATTTGTTATTTTAATTAATAAAATTTATTTTGTATATATATATAAATATATATGTCATCGTCTGCTCATTTTTCATTTACTCGTTCAAAATATGACGAATGCGCTTTAGATAAAAGTAATAAAGAAAGTACGTCTCCGTTTGATTGGGTAACAGATAATTCAATTTTAGAATCAAAAGAAGTTTGTTTTCAAGCAGCTTCACCATTTATGCATAATCCATTTAAAAGTATTCCTGTAGAATCAATAGATGTTGAAAGTGATTTAAGAGGACAAAATGTTGATTTTACAAAATGTCCAGAAAAGAAATTTAATCCAGACAAAGCAAACCCAGTTAAAACAAAAATATTATTGGATTGTAATAATAAACTTGTACCAGAATATACTAGAGTTGGTAGAGCTTGTAATATTTTGAGTGGTATTAATATTAATCGTTTTCATCCACTTTGCGAAGATCATCAAAAAATAAATAAAATTCATCATAATGCTTATATTGGTTCTAATACAAGATTAGTTATTAAAGATGCTTATAAAAAATAATAATAATAATAAAGTATTACTTAATTTTATCAAAAAGTTTTCTAAACAATTCATTGTTTTCATAATTTTTATTTGTTTTAATTTCTTCTACATCTGATTCATAAGTTAAATATTCTTCTTCATTTTCATTTTTTTCTTCTTTAATTACTTGTTCAACAACACTATGCTCAACCGATGATGTAGTTTGTTTTTTTTTATTTTCTGTATATAATTGTCTATAATTGTATAAATTTGTAAAAGATACGTATAATAATCCCAAAGATCCAAAAATAGTAATAACACCTGCTGTTCTCCCAATACCTTTTACAAACGAATAATAAAGTACTTTTACAAATGTCATTTAAATACTAATTATCTAAAATAAAAATTTCATTTTTTTATTTTAAACAACAAACAAGCTCCAACAAAATTATGCGTTTATGTATTTTTATAATTATAATTCATAGTAACTATGAATATAAATAGTAACCAAGATGATATTAAAGAACGTTTAAAAAATGTATTTATATCGCAAAAAAATTCGGGGTATCTATTCGATATGATTATAAAAAAAATCATAAAAACATACCCTCAATATAATAATATCTTGATCGAATACATTGAAACTTATAAAATGAACATGATAAACTTGCAAGAGTTTATATTTAATGATAATTTTTTTTTAATATATGGAAATAAAAGAGATTTAGAAGATGTTTTAATAGGTTTAAACAAAATTACCGTTAGTAAATTTGAATATTTATTAATCCAAGATTTAAATAAAAAACACGCAGATACAGGTATCGATAATGAAAATTACCAAGATAGAAATAATAACACGTTACAAAATGCCTTTAACGAAAGAAATGCCTTTAACGAAGACGTTAATAATAACACGTTACAAAATGCCTTTAACGAAAGAAATGCCTTTAACGAAAGAAATGCCTTTAACGAAAGAAATGCCTTTAACGAAAGAAATGCCTTTAACGAAAGAAATGCCTT
>Ga0214162_1000366_pt1 | contig 10678 bp, 10 predicted proteins | sample LakMenepilimnion_3_FD_153000 | JGI IMG/M metagenome (GOLD analysis project Ga0214162, IMG submission 153000) | Freshwater microbial communities from Lake Mendota, WI - Practice 20APR2010 epilimnion v5 | ecosystem: Environmental > Aquatic > Freshwater > Lake > Epilimnion/Euphotic zone | place...
GTGTATGGATCAGCTGACCCTCTGGGTAGGCGCGAAGGCCAGTTCGCATGCGCTAGCCAACGCTGCGCCGTCTCCCGCTACATCGGCATCGGCACGTATGATACGGAGACAATGCCCGAAGGCAAGATTCTGACCGCCGACGTCACCACAATCCGAGGCGCCGATCAGCCGTTCTGGTGGTATCGACGCTTCCATGAAACGTCCGCCTACATCCCTCTTACAACGATTGGGATGGACATCAATTTCCGTAAACACCATAACCACGGAATCGAAATTCGCTGCCTCGACTGGTTTCCCGAACAACTGCTTCCAGGACTCTTCGCTTTCTTTGTCCACCTCGCTGACCTGTCATTAACACGCCCTCTCGCTCCTGAAGCACCCATGTCAGAAACATGGAATAATCTTGTTGTAGGCATCATGCAAGAGGGAACTGCATTTCGCGTGGATGCGGCAACAGCTGCAGCCTTAGAATGCATCCTCGGCATTCCTCTTACACCAGGCACAGCAGGGTGTCTCTTTGCCCAGATCGACTCTGCTCTTGGTCTTGTAAAAGGGGAGTGTGTGCGACGGATGCTGTAGATGCTCTGATCCATACGCCACCGTAAGCTCACCGCTGGTTCATCCCTCAACGGTTTTACGGTCGAGGTTGAGCAGAATGCCCATCTTACGCACAGATCTTCTGACCGCTAAGATCAAGCACGAAGAAGGCCTGCGCCGTGAAGCCGTCAAGGCGCAGGTTGACAAGATTACGGCAGCTGTTCTTGATCTTGCTAAGAAAGGACAGACACTCTATTCAGTCAAGTATACGCCTGGAACACCGATTGAAGTGATGGCGGATCTTGTAAAAGGGGTGAAGGAAGTGTTTACGGACTGTGACATTGAGTATAGGGAGACCAAAACGGCAGAAGGCGCCCTGCAAGACCGCATTCTGATTATTGCGTGGGATACGCGTCAGTAAGGGTTCGCTTTGCCCGGCTTCGCCTTTGCCTTCGCCTTCGCCTTTGCCTTCGCCTTTGCCTTACGGTCTCACTCGTCTACAACGGACGGTTATGACGTGGTTGTGAGCTAAAAACCGCCCGGATTCAATATAAAATGTCTGGAAACGGAAACGGAAACGCAGGAAGCAACGCAGGAAGCAACGCAGGAAGCACCACTGGCAGCAATACACCTTCTACAAGTGTTGTCTACACGAGTACCATTATTAGTACTGTTGTAAGCAGCGCAGCTGCAACGCTTATTCAGTTCAGCACCCTGTCTGCCTCTACATCAACAATCCAAGGTAGCCTGATTGCTCCGCCTGTGCCGACGATTGTCAACTTCACCCTCAATGAGGTGCAGGACATCTCTGGTGCTCACTCGGCCTTCCAGCAGGGAACATCGGCCAACGGAACAACGGTGACGACTGCCCAGTTCTCCACCACAACGGATGACGTGGATATGAATATCGTAGCGGATCTGAGCGGGGCAGTTATTTCTTACTACGACAATGTCACTGACCTGACAAGTCCGACGAGCATTGTTCTTGCTGAGATTGCCGACTATGCCGCTAAGATCCAATGCAGCGACTTCCAGGGCAAGGGCACCATTGATGACTATGCCATTCTCTTCCAGGCGGCGTCTAAGATTGCCGATGAGACGGCGCAAATGAACCTCTCCGTGGATGTAACCGGTTTCAACGAGTTCAGCCAGGCTGCAGATGACCTGAGCAATCTGTTCAAATCGTTCATCGTCAAGCTGAACACCGTGAGCGTAATCAACGATCTGGCTTTTTTACGCTCGATTTCGGTCGCATTGCGAAAGATCTGGAATCTCTCCGAGGTCTTCGGCAAGTTCAAAGAGACAATCCTTGCCACATCCGCCGTCGAGATTCCGAAGTCCACGCACGATGCCACTGTCATGGTGCAAAACGTCATGTCCAATGTGAACTGCGCGATGACGTTCATCAACCACTTCGTCGACGGCAGCCAACTTGCTCCCAGCTCTGCGAATCTGTCCGACATCGAGAAAGGAGTCATTGCAAGTGCCGTCGGCACCATCAACACGTGGAGCACGCTGTGCATGCAGGGTGTCAACATCGCCATGTCCAACAGCCCCGACATGAGTACGATTTACTCGGCGAATACACTCTTCTCGACGAATGCGAAGCTCCTCTCTTACAACACAAGCACACTCCGCTCGAAGCTGGCGATGTACTCGAACATTTAAATGGAAGCACAAACGCATCGTGTGATGACCACTTTCTGGAGGAATCTGAGGGGACGGTATGGAACCCTTGCCTGCCGCAAATCCCAATGGACTTCATGGACGAGATGGACGCCCCGGTCGTCATGGGAGAGATGGAATGGACGGCTTGCCAGGACCTACCGGCGCACAAGGCCCACCAGGACCGCCAGGACCGCCAGGACCTGCTGGGCCGCAAGGCGTCCAAGGTCCCCCAGGCCGCGCCTCTCCGACGGCGGGACAGGGACTTGACGATACCGCCACCTTCTCCTTTGTCAACGAGCGAGGAGAGCCTGGGCGGCAGGTCACAGCCGCAGCCGAACTGGTCAATCTCATTCAACGAAAGTATCAGCCACTCACTTACATTGGATTCATTTGGTCATCCCCTGACACGACTACAGGATACACTATCGATGTAAAAGATGTGTCCAATAAAGTTGTTCTGACATTTACTGTTCCGCCCTCACCTGTTCCAAATGTTAAGAATGTGTTTGAAATCTACACGAATCCTGCTCTCACAACCCTTTTTACACGGTTGCTTAAGATGTGTATCACGTTGAATCCTCCAGGAGAACGTGTAACTTTTTTCACATCGATGGTTGGGTTCAATTAGGGTTAAGGTTTTTTAAGTAAGAGGGGTAGACCTACTCATACACATTCGGTATGGTGTCTACTGTTTATTCTGATCATGTATCTGTTGGTGACAACAATACTTGTTCCTGTAATTTAATGGATGAGTCCGCCCCGGCAAGCCCTTTTAGTATAATGTCATATGGGCTGGATGAGTCTATATCAGTAGACAATTTTTTACGTGAAATGAATATTTTATCAATTGCCCCTGGCTCTGCCTTGCTCAGTGACGACCATGATGTGGTGCCGCACCTCACTGCTGTACAAACTAGAACTCTTACTATAACAACTTGTTATACTGAAAATGCAGAGGCAGAAGCAGAGGCAGATGTAATCAGTGATATATGCTCTCGCAGGGTAAGTATGGATAGATACAGTCTGGATGAATACAGCCTGGATGATTATCTTGAAGAAAGTTGTGGATCCACCCTTCTAACAAGAAGTACAGCGGAGACGTGCCTAACAAACCCGACTGATATTGTTATTCACGAGTTAACACCTATTCAAATGGTTAAGATTCCAGTAAGCCGCCTTCGTAAATTGGAATATATCGAGAAACATTTATCATCGATTGTTCAGTCAGCAGTTGATGAGTCTGTAATCTAGGCAGCGGTGCTTTCCCTTGCTGCTTCACGGCGCTCTGCTGCCCTTACGGGGCGTATAAAGAAAAATTACACAAAGCTTCTATTGGGAAAGAAACGTATGGAAGACCATCGGGTAAGTCCTCATCCCGCGAACCCAGAGGCACCTAGAATACCCCTAGACGTACAAAGTCCCTCCGTTTCTCCTTTCCGAGTTATCCAATCTACCTCACCTATGTCTATGCCTTCATCCCCTCCGGCTATAGATGAGACAGAACCAACTGTATTTATATCGATTGAACGTCTACGTGAACTCGAAGCTATCGAAAAACGCATTCCCACTTTGATTGAAAAAGCCATCCAGGATCACAAGAAGGAGAAACTCAAACTTCTCCACGAACGGGACAAACTTGATCCATCCTTGGTGAATCTCCGTGTCAAGCGATATGCTGCAAAACATAAGGAAGAAATTAATGCAAAGCGGCGGGCGAAGCGCAAGGAAGCTGCGCAGAAGATCAGCGGATCTGTCGGATCCACCAGTACAGTCTCCGTTGTTACAGCGGAGGATCCAAGTGGATCCGCCTCGGCCTCAGCCGCTTACCGTCGCACGCTCAGTACTCTGACGGTTAGCTTTGATGAGTAAGCTCTGCTTACAACCTTTGGTGAGTAAGCTCTGCTTACAACCTTTGGTGAATAAGGGTACCGCCTAAGCTCTGCTTACAACCTTTGGTGAGTAAGCTCTGCTTACAACCTTTGGTGAGTAAGCTCTGCTTACAACCTTTGGTGAGTAAGGTTGCAAAGTCTACAGATCTCAGCTGCAAGGAGCAGATGAGATCTGTAAAGTAGATGAGTACGAAGGGGTACCTAGATGTCGGTGATAACCATAAATTATGGTATGAATGCCACGGCTCCCCCGCAGGGAAGCCCGTCGTCATGCTCCACGGTGGACCCGGCGGCGGCCTTGTGCGGCGGGCGCTTCGGCTCTTCAATCTGAAACACTGGCGTGTGATCCTCTACGACCAACGTGGCTGCGGCCGATCTACGCCGAATGTCCAGACAGACCTGACCGCCGCCCTCGCCCATAATACAACCTGGGATCTCGTGGCGGATCTAGAGCGCTTACGCACTCACCTTGGCATCGACACCTGGACTGTCTTCGGTGGATCCTGGGGCACCACACTTGCTCTCGCCTATGCGGAGACACACCCCGCAGCCGTCAACGCTCTCGTTCTCCGTGGCGTCTGCCTTCTTAGCGCATGGGAGACACGCTGGCTCTACGAAGAGGGGGGTGCGTCCCAGACCGCCCCTGAGGCGTGGGCGGAGTTTGTGCGACCTTTGCCTGGTGGCCGCTCGGTGCGAGGCCAGGCAAGAAAGACGATGAAGACTTATTACCGCCTCTTGAAAAGCCGCCGCACCGCAACCCGCCGTGCGGCGGCCAAAGCGTGGTGGGGCTGGGAGTCCGCCATTTCTTTCCTCGAACCGCGCCCTGACACGACCCGCCCTGACGAAGCGGCGGCCATTTCAGCGCTCGAGACTCACTACTTTATCCACGACGCCTGGCTCCGCCCTGGACAGCTCCTGCGCGACGCCCCACGCATCGCCCACATCCCTCTTACACTTGTCCACGGACGGTATGACCGTGTCTGCCCTGTCCGAGCTGCATGGGAACTGAAGCAAGCCCTCCCTCACGCCAAACTCTATATAACCCCTGACGCCGGCCACGCAATGAGTGAGCCTGGGAACTTCGCACGCTTGCGCAAAGTCTTTCACAACCTTGAAGATAGATGAAGAAGGCAGCCGAGTATTTATTTGCTGCGCAGGGGGCGAGCCTAGCCTATCAAGACGAAGCTGCTGCCGCGGCAAACCCTTTGTTAAAGGATCTAGACAGTCCAGTACGAATCTATACGGATTCTGCTCCGACCATGACTGCTCATGCGTATGGCTGGGTCAAAGATCGCACATTCTATCTAACATTCCGTGGCACCCAGAGTCGCTCTGACATGCTTGCCGATGCACACATCTTACGCACGTATCTGTTTCCTGAGGGTGACCGCTCCGTCCTCGTTCACGCCGGCTTCCTCTCCTATTACAAGTCGATGGAAGAGAAGATTGTCGCAGACATTGAGCTCTGCCGCTCCCCTATTGATACTCTGCACGTCATGGGTCATTCCTTGGGTGGAGCACTCGCGACAATAGCGGCGGTTTCCCTCGGCTCCAAGTTCCCTGAACTTCGCGTGACCTGCCACACCGTCGGCTCACCCCGTGTGGGCAATGCAGGGTTCGTCCGTGCCTTCGCACGTCTAATAACCGACTCGATGCGCATCACAAACTCGGATGATCCAGTGACTCGGTTCCCCATATCCCCTTTTTACACCCACGTGACAGGGTTCATCTGTATCGACGATAAATGCATTGTGACTGAGGCGACAGTGGATGTGAGTTGGTGGCGCCGGCTACTCTCGCTGCCGTTCCAGATTGACTGCAAGGCACCGATTGCTGATCATAGCTGTAGCCAGTATATTGAACGGCTGACGAAGTTGGCGGCTGCAGAGATATGATAAATTTGTGTATACAGACTGTAGAATGGATCTTTTTACACAGTTATTCTGGCTTAGTTCAATCCTCTTTGTTCTCTTATCAGCTTATCTAGTGTGCTGCACAAAACGGACTCCGATCTTTTATGCGCAGATCGCCTCTGGATGCGGTATGTTTGTTACCAGCAAGATTGGACGGACTTTCTTGGGTTTGAACTAATACCAAAGGGCTAAACCTATAGGTATCAAGGAAAGAGAATGCAGGTTGTCGACGGTGTTTTCCGCAGCACCTACACCACACCGACCTTTGTCCAGCCTGTCCATGGCTCAGTTATCAGCTCTACTGTCACGGCAGACACGCTTCTCGAGGTCTACTCACCTAACGGGCGTTTCACAATGACTCTGGGCGATCTTGTCTTTCCGTCGGCCACGAAGGTTATCATTCCTGGTGGTCTACCGCTTGAATGCGCAGGCCTCCCGACCTGTGTGGGAGACTATCACTACACGAAGATCTATGCGGTCTATGAGACGTATAGCCAGAAGGGAGAGGTGCCTGTTGACATCAAGGTTGTTGTCGATGGAGTAACGTATATGGCATCTGGTGGAACCCTGCGAAAGATGTAGGCATAGATAAATGGTCTCGAAGACGCGTAAGGTAAAGGCTAAGGCTAACAAAAGTCGCAAGAGTCCGACCGCCTCTGCCACCGACTTTCCAGAGGGAACAATCCAAGAAGGCAATGATAAGCACAGCTGGGTTGTTAAGAAGATCGGCAGTTCGCAACGCTGGGTTCCGAGCGAAACGGCTGAACTCTTTGGCTACAAGCGTCTAACTGTCGATGACCTGGCAAAGCACATTGGAAAGCCACTCACAATTTATGAACGGGAGTATTGCGATGTGTGGCCTCCTAAGGGTCTGTGTAAGTTACAGTCCGCCGTGTTTACGTCAACAGGTGATGCAGGGCCTGTAGGGAGAGAGAAGAGAGATGTCGGCTGGCTAAAAACACGGTCTCCGCCGATCAAGCCCAGAACGATGTATACAGTTGATGGAACTCTGATGTACAAGGGTGGACCCCAAGTGGATGGACTCCAAGTAGATTCAGTAGGTCAGAAACTTGTTAGCAGTCGTCTAATGAACACGGAAGCATTCATAAAGGTATAGGAGAATTCCTAGGTGGCCGCAAAGCCTAAACCCCCTTTAACACTGTATCAGCACATGCCTAACCAGGTTTGCTCTGATATCGCCGCCGCCTACAGAGGTCACGTCAAGAAGGTTGTTAATGTTTACCAGACTCAATTCATTGATTTCAAGGCATCAGGTCTTGGCGATTATATCCGTGGCTGCTTTACGATGCTACAGATTCTGCGTCTGCTGCGAACCTACACTGGCGCCACCGTTGAATTCGACATGGACTTGCGGAATCATCCGATGAGTCGCTTCCTAGTCACAGACGCCACCCTTGAACTACCCGCCAGTTACCCTGCTCTCGGCAACTTTCATATTGACTCGCTCATCGTTCCGCATGATGAGAGCGACATCGCATTCCAGCACGTTCTGCGAGAGGCTGTTCGGTATTTTTCCAAAGTTCCTGACTACATCTTTTTTACATATTGCTGCAAGGAACACATCTTTTCAGATATCTTGGAGTCTGAGAAGGCGTTGATTCGTTCCAGGCTGCAGCCGACACAGGCGATGGAGGCGTATATTGGTGAGGCACTTGCTAGTCTGAGTCTTGTTGCGGGCAACTACGAAGCCATCCACGTCCGCCTCGACGATGCGATTTGCTTTCCTCACGCTCGTGATCATAGTCAAGCCCAGATGACAACGAAGCTCCTCGCCGATGTGGTTGCCGCGGTCTACAAGGTCATCGACCCTGGTCGCCCCTACGTCCTACTCTCCTCTAACACAGAAGTCAAGACTGCGCTCTCGGCGAATACGAACATCCACTTTTTGAATACCGCCATCTGTCACATCGGCCAGAACCAGTCCCAAACGGAGGCAGAGACGCGGGATACGCTGCTCGACTTTTTCTTGATGTCTCGCGCCACGGCGATTCATGCGTTCACCACATACCAGCGGACTGGGTTCAGCTTGGAGTGTAGCAAGGTGTATGGGATTCCGTATACGGTGACTACAGTTTAGAACTTGTTTGTGTAGGCGGAGAGGCAGTAGTTAAGAGAGGGTGTTTGCGTTAGACCTGTAAAGGTGATTTGATATATTGTATGGCTGCTTGCACCTCCGTTATAGGGTGCTACGTAGATAGTACCAGATGGTGTAAGAGTTGCTCCATTGTATGCATCGCCAACAGAAGCAAGTGTCATAGATGATGCTGAAAAGGTCTGGGTTGCTATATTAATTACACCGATCGCTCCTCCTCCACGAGGAATACAATAGATTTTTCCATCAGGTCCTAAGCATCCTCCGCTGTAAAAGACTGAATTTGATGCAAAGGTTGTAAACGTGTTTGTTATAGGATTAATGACTCCAACGGTTGTCCCAGTTGGAATACAGTAAATGTTTCCATCCCATCCTAAAACACCGCCAAAATACCCGTTTCCTTGACCACTTCCTGATACAGCACTTGCTGTTATTGTTCCTGCTACAGGATCAATGATTCCAACAGATCCACCAGGTATACAGTAAATCTTTCCATTAGGCGCTAATACACCACCCCAATATCCATTCGCTGATCCAGTAATTGTGCTTGTTATTCCTGTTGATGTATTTAGTACAAGAACGTTTGTCATTGTTCTTTGAGGAATTCCATATAAGTTTCCATTTGGTGCGAGAACCATTCCCCACCATCCGTTTGTTCCCGCTGAAATTGTTGTTGCAACGTTTGTGCTCGTGGTTATTTTAATTATATTTTGACCTGTATTTGCGTTGATAGGATAAATGTATACATTTCCATCTGCTCCCAGAACGGCAGCCGGCGAATCAATTGTTTGAGGAAGTGTTATTGTTGATACTGTATTTGCTGTTGGATTGTAATAACTTAGTACTGATCCACCTCCACCTACACTAAAATATATATTTCCATTTGGAGCAAGTACACCTGAACCACTACTTACTGTACTTGATGCAGTAACTCCAGTCAGTGATAGACTAGCAGTCGCTCCCGCATTCGCCCGAGTCAACGCCCGCAAATACGGCTGCCAATCCTGTGCCCAGTTCCCTGGTGCAACATCCGAATACAGCACAGGTTGACGGATGGTAGGCGGTACCTTGTTAAAAGGATGGGGAACAGGCACGGTCGCAGCGAAAGGGTGCGTCGCCGGCAAGGAGGCCTGGAGTCCCCATTTCCAGGCGAGATAGCCTTCGATTTGCTGTCTTTGTGATGATGTAATTGCATAGTTATAAATTATGAGTTCACTTATTGTTCCAGTAATACTATATGTTCCTGTAAACCCACCAAGCTGACGTGCTCCAATATAAATTGATGTACTTGCGCCAAATGTTGTTGATGTTGTGGTTGACCCCATATTTGAACCATTCATAAAATAGCTTTCAGTAGTACCTGAAAATGTATCTCCATATATAGCAAATTGTGTTGTAGATCCTGTACCAAAAAACACATTAAACCCACCACCTGCAGCAGATAAACCAGCTGCAATTTGTAAAGAATTTGTCCCTGGTGATGCATAGTTCATTGTATTACTTGCTGAATAATCTGTACCTGCTGTATTGTTGAAAGATAAAAATCCAGTATAACCAGCTGCTGTAGAGCTACAAACAATAAAAAGAGTGCGATTTGGTAAATTATAATTAAAAGTAGCATTACTAAAAAAGACTCCACCGCCAAAATTAATTAATCCATATCCATTATATTGATTTGATAAAAATGTTGGTTTTGATGAAGATGCGGTAGCATTACAGCCGTTGCCTGATTTATCTACCCATGTAGAAATAGCTGAATTATTTGCAGGCGCAACACCTGTGCCTGCAGGATCCGACCCATCCAGCCACATTGCGCACGATGGAATTGATGTAGGATTCGCGAAGACGGGCAACGTAGGCTTGAGTCCCCACTTGTTCGCGAGGTAGCCTTCGACCGCTTGGCGCTGGCCGCCCGTCACACCTCCAGGATAAAACAAGAACTCAGCGATGTTTCCTTTCAAATACCGATTGTTACCAAATGCACTTGATAAAGTTATATATGTTGTTCCACTCTTTCCTGATACCATTGTATCAATAATTGAATATGTATTGTTATAGGTTGACGTTCCAAAGTTCGGATTAAATGAACCGTTTACGTAATACGTTTGATTTCCTATATCATCCTCGTTGCCGAGCTTCGCACTTGTCCCGTTCAGAAGACCATCAATTATTCGGATTGAAAAATCACTGAGATTACCGCCAGATGTTATGTTTGTACACCCTACAATCATGTTGATTCCACCAATATCAAGAACTTTCACCACGACAAAAAAAGAAGAGGTTAATGCGAGAGGAACCTGGTTTGTAGAGCTCATGTAATTTCCAGTTGAAAAACTGACAACTGAATATGCACCATCTGCAATGCGTGTGTTTGTGCCGGCGGTTGACGTGAAATTATTTCCAAACCCAGATTTATCTTTCCATGAGCTTATCGTTGTTCCAGAACTGAAGGTAAAGGAGGAGAGATCGGCGGCGTCTAACCATATCTGGCATCCAGGCACATCCAGCGGCGTGAACGCCCGTGTAGCCGGCGGCAACGAATAATACGGGTGCGTCGT
>Ga0214162_1000377_pt1 | contig 10511 bp, 9 predicted proteins | sample LakMenepilimnion_3_FD_153000 | JGI IMG/M metagenome (GOLD analysis project Ga0214162, IMG submission 153000) | Freshwater microbial communities from Lake Mendota, WI - Practice 20APR2010 epilimnion v5 | ecosystem: Environmental > Aquatic > Freshwater > Lake > Epilimnion/Euphotic zone | place...
GCTTCTTTGGTGCTGCTTTCTTTGCTGCGGCCACGTACTTCTCCTATCGGAATGGTTCGGATCCGTCACCCAAACCTGTTCGTGGATAAGCGTGACATCTTTTGGCCAAAAATGCCAACATTTTGTGAGAAATAATTTAGCGCGTGTCGCAAATTTATTATTTAAAAAATTTATGCATTTGCGAAGATTTCGCCATTTTTTATTTTCTTGATTTATTATTTTCGAGAATATTTGCAAAAATCCCGCAAAATTCTGTCAAGTTAGGAATTCTCGTCCTCGGATTGAGGGTTTACGCGTAATTTTTCCGCCATTTTCTGATTTTCGAGGGCATATTTGTTGGTTCGGATGTCGAATTTTCTGAAATCTGGCAAGAAACAGGCCAATAGCACCACCACGATCACGCAAATAATTCCACCGCTTGTTACCGAAATGGTCAATGTAGTAGCAGCGGCCATTGATGCTGCACGCATTTGCCCCGCAAGTGGTCCGATCGAATAGGACAGCAACTCAATTCCAGCAAGGCGTCCGCGAAGATTGTCGGGGATGGTTTGGTTCCACATTGCTGATCTAAAGAGGGCACTGATCATGTCCGATGCCCCAGCCAAAGTTAGAAATAGGAGTACCAGCCATAGGTAATTGGTCGCACCTGACAATGCGATGGCTACGCCCCAACCAATTGCTGCCCACATAATTGCCCGACCATAGAAATGAACATTTTTTGCCCAACCACTTGTCAGGACAATTGCAACAGAGCCAATTGTTCCGGCGGCATAGAGCAGACCCAGGGCCCACGGTGCCCCTAATTGATCGGCCCAAAATGGAATAAGGGCTGTGGGCATTGCAAAAAACATTGCAGCTAAATCAATCAGGTAAGTGCCCAGTAAATCTTTCCTACTGAAGGCATATTTCACACCATCAATTAACGCTGACAGGGATGGGGCTTCAGCCTCGTGGGAGGGTGGGATGTTTTTCATAAGTGCGATTAATGCAATTGAAATTATGAAGGTTGCAATATCTGCGGCATAGCCAACTGCTACTGAATATGTTGAAATCAAAATGCCACCAATAGCAGGGCCCACAATCACGCCAATCTGCCAACGCAAACTCATCAACGCCGCAGCAGCTGTCATATCTTCATGATCGACAAGTCTAGGAAGGGCGGCCTGCATTGCAGGTTGTCGCAGCCCGCTGGTTGCGGCAAATAATCCTGAGACGATGTAGATCAGTAGCAGGCTGGGCGAATCCATCATGGAATTAACAAGCAGAATTGCGGTGAAAAGAAGTGAGAGTAGCTCGGTTACCCAAATCAATTTCTTGCGGTCTAGCGCATCGGCTAAAACTCCGCCATAGAGACCAAAGATGATGAGGGGAAGGATTTCTACTAAACCACTGATGGCAACTGCCACATAAGAGCCGGTCAGCTCTTTGATTTGAAAAGGCACTGCAACATAGGTGATCATCGAGCCGAAGTAAGAGATCAGCCCTGCCGCCCACAATAAAGAAAAGTCCTTGGACTTTCTTAGGGGTGCGAGATCAATTGCGTATTTAGCCACGCGCCAACCCTAGTTCACGGTGTGGCCTAGTTGAAGGTTTGGACCTCGGTGGGAAATTGGCCCGAGCGAACATCAGCGGCAAACTCGGTAGTTGCTGCCAACATTTCTGCCCTGAGATTGCGATATGCCTTGGCTAATTTTGGAGCCTTTTTGGTAATGCCCATTAAGTCGGTCCAAACCAGGACCTGTGCATCGCAGTTAACTCCAGCACCAATTCCAATTGTGGGAATACTTAATTCTGCGGTGATACGAGCCGCTAATTCTGCTGGGACAAGTTCTAAGACAATTGCAAAAGCACCAGCTGCTTGAAGAGCTTTTGCTGCTTCCACAATCACATCGCCATCGGTGCGGCCCTGAACTTTGTAGCCACCTAATTGATGCATTGATTGCGGGGTTAAACCGAGATGGCCCATCACTGGAATTCCGCTAGCAACTAACTTCTTTACCGTTTCTGTATGGGCACCTTCAAGCTTTACCGCCATCACACCAGATTCTTTGAAAAAACGAACTGAGGTAGCAAGTGCTAATTCAGCAGATGCTTCATAGGATCCAAAGGGCAGATCTGCCACAACCATGGCCCGCTTTGACCCTCGGACTACCGCTCGAGCAAGCGGGATTAACTCATCAACTGTGACTGGGATTGTGTTCTCTTCGCCTAAGAAATTATTGCCGGCACTATCGCCCACTAGTAGGACTGGGATTCCTGCCTCATCAAAGATTTCAGCGGTCATGGATTCATAAGAAGTGAGCATGGCCCACTTTTCTCCGCGCTCTTTGGCAGCGGCCAGATCCAGAATAGTGATGCGTCGATGCAGCGCACCGCCATATAAAGATTCCATTATTTCCTCTCCTCGAAGCCGCCTGTAGCAGTCCCCGGGTACAAGGCAAAGGGTACCCCCGTTACACTTGAAAAATGAAGTTGCGCGTGGCGCTAGCCCAAATCAACCCAACCGTTGGTGACCTTGCGGGCAATGCTGGGCTCATCGCTGACTCAGTCAAAAGCGCACAAGCACATGGTGCCAATCTGATTGTGTTCCCAGAAATGATTGTGACGGGATATCCCGTTGAAGATCTAGCGCTTCGTCCATCCTTCCAAGCAGCCAGCATTAAGGCTGTCGAAGAGATTGCAGCTGGCATTACTGGTGATTTAGTGGCAGTTGTTGGGTATTTAGACAAAGGGCCTAAGAACGCAGTTGCGATTATTCATGATGGAAAAATTAAAGCTAGATATGTCAAGCGCCATCTGCCCAATTACGGAGTCTTTGATGAGTTCAGAAACTTTGTAGCTGGAGATCAAAACCTTGTGGTGCGGATCCATGGCGTTGATGTGGCTGTGGCAATTTGTGAAGACATTTGGCATTCACTGGAATCAATCGCAGAGCGAACCCCTGGATTATTAGTCGTGCCCAACGGCTCACCATTTGAGCGAAACAAAGATGATGTTCGATTGGCACTTGTGCAAAAGCGGGCCAAGGAAATCGGTGCACCTATTGCCTACGTCAACATGACAGGTGGGCAAGATGATTTGGTCTTTGATGGCGACACGATCGTTGTTGGCAAAGATGGCGGAGTCCTTGCACGAACTGCCCAGTTTGATGATCAATTAATTGTTGTTGACATTGAATGCGCCGAAGGTAGTTCACGACCAGATGTAGTTATTTCTGAAGAACAAACTTCCCATGCTGATTCTGCAGCACCAGCAGTTGCAACCCGATTGTCCAATGAAGCAGAGATGTGGCAGGCCCTTGTGATGGGACTTCGTGATTATGTTGGTAAGAACGGGTTTAGATCCGTAGTCCTTGGGCTATCAGGTGGAATAGATTCTGCCTTAGTTGCTGCAATTGCCATTGATGCGTTAGGTGCTAAAAGGGTCAATGGTGTTGCAATGCCAAGTAAGTATTCATCTACTCATTCTGTGGAAGATGCTCAGGCTTTGGCAGATGCCACAGGCATTCACTTCAGAACCACACCTATTGCTCCCATGGTTGATGCCTATCTGGCCAATCTGACATTGAAGGGGTTGGCTGAAGAAAATCTGCAGGCACGCGTTCGCGGCACAACCTTGATGGGAATATCTAATCAAGAAGGTCACCTGGTTTTGGCAACAGGCAATAAGAGTGAGTTAGCAGTTGGATATTCAACCCTTTATGGAGATGCTGTTGGTGGTTTTGCTCCCATTAAAGACATCTATAAAACAGATGTGTGGGCGCTAGCTAGATATCGAAATGAAGTGGCGATTAAACAAGGCCAAACACCCCCTATTCCTGAACGTTCAATTACAAAAGAGCCAAGTGCTGAACTTCGCCCAGATCAAAAAGATTCAGATTCATTGCCAGACTATCCATTGCTAGATCAAGTTCTTCGGGCATATGTGGATGAAGATCATGGCTACGAGGCGCTACTTGCCGCTGGCTTTGATCCAGAGTTAGTGCGCCGTGTTATCTCCTTGGTCGATAAGGCTGAATACAAACGTCGCCAATATCCACCAGGCACCAAGGTCTCAGCGCGAGCATTTGGTAAAGATCGCCGCCTGCCTATGACTTCAGGCTGGAATGAGCAGTAACCTGCAAATCATTTGCAACTCGCATAATTAAATCAATTCAGTAGAATTTGCACATGCTTTCAATCATCAACTGGTTGTTTACACGAAACCGTGTTGTTGATTTCTGCCTTTCCACTTCTTGCAGCTGCTAGTTCTTTCCTTATTTCGCAGCCAGTCTGTTTTTATCCATCCACAAATTTCAAAAAACTATGTTTAGGGGAGAACTATGAAGGTCTATAACAGCATCACAGAAATCTTTGGAAACACACCATTACTGCGCATCAACAAGATTACAGATGGTGCTGCGGGAAATGTTTATGCCAAGTTGGAGTTCTATAACCCAACTTCATCTGTTAAGGATCGTTTAGGCGTTGCGATGATCGATGCCGCAGAGGCAAGTGGTGAACTAAAGCCTGGCGGCACAATTGTGGAAGCAACATCTGGAAACACTGGAATTGCAGTTGCGATGGTTGCAGCGGCTCGTGGATATAAGGCAATCATGACAATGCCAGAGTCAGTCTCAAAAGAGCGTCGCAAACTCATTCGTGCCTATGGTGCAGAGCTAGTTCTCACACCTGCCGGAGAGGGAATGAAGGGCGCAGTTGCTGCTGCAGAAAAACTTGCCGAATCTGGTGCTGTGCTAGTTCGTCAGTTTGAAAACGAAGCAGGCCCATTTATTCACCGCACAACAACTGGTCCAGAAATCTGGCGCGATCTAGATGGCAAGGTTGATGCATTCGTTTCAGGTATTGGCACAGGCGGAACAATTACTGGTACTGGTCAATACCTAAAGGAAAAGAATCCTGCAATTAAGGTGTTTGGTGTTGAACCAGCTGCATCTCCAATTTTAAATGGGGGAGAGCCAGGACCACACCCAATTCAGGGAATTGGACCTAACTTCATTCCTAATGTTTTAGATCGCACTGTTTATGACGAGATCTTGGATGCAACTGCAGCAGATGCAATTAAGTACGCCCGCCGTGCTGGCGCAGAAGAAGGTTTCCTGGCTGGTATTTCATCAGGTGCAACTTTGTGGGCTGCGACAGAGATCGCAAAGCGTCCAGAGTTTGCTGGCAAAAACATTGTTGTTATCTGTGCTTCAAATGGTGAGCGCTATCTATCAACAGTTCTCTATGAGGATTTGGTTGATTAATTCATGCCATTTCTAAATCGCATCATTGAAGACCTTGATAACGCCATCAGCCATGATCCGGCTGCGCGTAATCGACTAGAGGTCGCTTTGGCATACCCAGGCGTGCACGCGGTTTGGGGACATCGAATTTCGCATTTCTTGTGGAATCGAAAACTGAAGTTGATTGCTCGCATTCATTCCAACATGGTGCGAACGACCACTGGTATTGAAATTCATCCTGCAGCAAAGATAGGGCGACGCTTTTTTATTGATCATGGGATGGGCGTTGTAATCGGAGCAACTTCGATTATTGGCGATGATGTGATGCTCTATCACGATGTGACCTTAGGAGCCCGAGGCATTGAAGAAGGCAAACGCCACCCAACCATTGGAAACAACGTGATCATTGGTGCTGGCGCTCGAGTTCTCGGAAATGTAACGGTGGGTGAAGGATCTCGAGTCAGCGCTAATGCGGTTATTACAAAGGACTTAGCCCCAAAAACTGACCTTGATCACGCTGATTTCTTTGTCATCTAGAGATAGTTAACATAGCCGTAACCTGCATTTGTAAGAATGCCGCTTATGTCAACAGATCTTAATAAGCAGCAAGAGTTCGTACTTCGCACCCTAGAAGAGCGCAACATTCGTTTTGTGCGTTTGTGGTTTACCGATGTATTGGGATTCTTAAAATCTGTTGCAATCGCACCTGCAGAACTTGAAAATGCTTTCGCCGAAGGCATTGGCTTTGATGGTTCTGCCATTGAAGGTTTTGCCCGCGTGACTGAATCTGACATGTTGGCAAAACCAGATCCAGCAACATTTTCTATTTTGCCGTGGCGCACAGAATCTCCTGGTGCTGCACGCATGTTCTGCGACATCACCATGCCAGATGGATCGGCTTCACCATCTGATCCACGAAATGTTTTGCGTCGCACACTAGATAAAGCAGCTCAACTCGGTTACACCTGTTACACACATCCTGAAATTGAATTCTTCTTGTTTAAGAACACTCCTGAAAAAGGAGTTGCACCAGTACCTGTTGATCAAGGTGGGTACTTTGATCACACTCCTGCAGTTGTTGGACATGACTTCCGCCGCCAAGCAATCACATTGTTAGAGGCCATGGGAATTAGTGTTGAGTTTTCACACCATGAAGGTGGACCAGGACAACAAGAAATCGATTTACGCGATGCTGACGCTTTAACCACTGCCGATAACATCATGACTTTCCGCCATGTAATCAAAGAAGTTGCTATGGATCAAGGCTTTCACGCTTCATTTATGCCAAAGCCATTTACCGATCATCCAGGAAGCGGAATGCACACCCACGTTTCATTGTTTAAAGGTGAAGAGAATGCTTTCTACGATGCCACAGCAGAATTCAGTCTTTCTGCGGTGGGTCGCAGTTTCGTTGCAGGATTAATTAAACATGCACCTGAAATTACAGCGATTACAAATCAATGGGTGAACTCTTACAAACGATTACATGGTGGAGGCGAAGCACCTGCTTTAGCTAACTGGGGTCCTAGCAATCGCGGCGCACTTGTGCGATTGCCTATGTATAAGCCAGGTAAAGAGAATTCAACGCGTATTGAATTCCGATCTCCTGATACTGCATGTAATCCATATCTTGCATATGCAGTAATGCTTGCTGCAGGACTTAAAGGAGTAGAAGAAAAGTATGAATTAAGCGATTCAAGCAATCCAGTATCGCTTCCTTCAAACCTCAACGAAGCCATTATCGAAATGGAAAAAAGTGAGTTAGTTCGCGAAACCTTGGGCGAGCATGTATTTGAGTATGTACTGCGCAATAAGCGGGCTGAATGGCTTGAATACAGTCGCCAAGTCAGCGCCTTTGAACTCGATCGTTATTTGCCAGTCCTTTAACACTCGCGTTACCCTTTACTCATGAGCAACCGCAGCCTCCTCCTTAGCTGCCGTGGCGGGGCCAAATAACCGGACCCCTCGCCGCGGGGTTTGTCGTACCGGTTCACCCATGACAAAACCCGCCAAATAATAAGGAGCATTACATGAACTTCCCGAAGCAAGTACCGTCGAAGATGCCCGTGCATCGTTATGAACCTTTTCACCCTATAGATCTTCCAGATCGCACCTGGCCAAATAAGAAAATTACTCAAGCACCTAAGTGGTGTTCAGTAGATCTACGCGATGGAAATCAAGCGTTGATTGATCCCATGGATACACCACGCAAGTTAGCAATGTTTAAGCTTTTGGTTGCAATGGGATATAAAGAAATTGAAGTTGGTTTTCCAAGTGCAAGTCAGACCGACTTTGATTTTGTCCGAAAGATTATTGATGAAGATCTGATCCCTGATGATGTTGTTATTCAGGTTTTAACGCAGGCACGAGAGTCCTTAATCATCCGCACCTTTGAAGCCATTAAGGGATCCAAGCAAGCGATCGTTCACTTATATAACTCAACTTCAACCTTGCAACGTCGAGTTGTCTTTGGTTTGGATAAAGAAGGCATTAAGAAAATTGCAACTGATGCTGCCCAAATCTGTTTGGATTTAGTGCCAACAGTTCCAGAGACCAAGGTTTCCTTTGAGTATTCACCTGAGTCATACACAGGCACTGAACTTGAGTTTGCGGTTGAGGTTTGCAACGCCGTTAATGATGTGTGGAAGCCAACCCCAGAGTGGAAGACCATTATGAACCTTCCAGCAACTGTTGAAATGGCAACACCAAATGTCTATGCAGATTCCATAGAGTGGATGTGTCGAAACCTTAACAATCGCGAGAGTGTGATTGTTTCTCTTCACCCACACAATGACCGTGGCACAGGAGTTGCAGCAGCAGAGCTTGGTTATTTAGCAGGTGCTGATCGAATTGAAGGAACACTGTTTGGAAATGGTGAACGCACTGGAAATGTTTGTCTTGTAACCCTTGGCATCAACCTAGTAACTCATGGGATTGATCCACATATTGATTTCTCAAACATCGATGCTGTGCGTCGCACCGTTGAGTATGCCAATCAATTACGCGTGCCTGAGCGCCATCCATATGGTGGAGATCTGGTCTTTACCGCGTTTTCTGGTTCACACCAAGATGCAATCAAGAAAGGTTTTGATCACTTAGCCCGTGATGCAAAAGCGGCTGGCAAGGAAGTGCGTGATCACACTTGGGCGATTCCTTATCTGCCTATTGATCCACTCGATATTGGTCGTTCCTATGAAGCGGTCATTCGTGTGAATTCACAATCTGGTAAGGGAGGTGTTGCTTACTTGATGAAGAATGAGCATCACCTTGATTTACCTAGACGTTTACAAATTGAGTTCTCCAAAATCGTTCAAGCAAAAACAGATGCCGAAGGTGGCGAAGTGAGTGCTGAAGATTTGTGGAATATTTTTGAGGATGAGTACTTGCCAACAGATGGCGCGCCATGGGGTCGTTTCCGTCTTAAAGGTTTGTCACAAAGTTCTGTACTCGGTGAAGATGTTTATCTAACAGTTTCCTTAACAGATCGAGGAGAACTGCACGAACTTAAGGGACAAGGAAATGGTCCGATTGCCGCCTTCTGCAATATTTTGCAGGCATATGGTGTTGATGTTCGAGTACTTGATTACTTTGAGCATGCATTAGCTGCAGGTGGGGATGCATCTGCCGCCGCCTATCTTGAATGCGCGATTGATGGAGAGGTCTTCTGGGGCGTGGGAATCGATCCCAACACCACAACGGCTTCATTAAAAGCGGTCGTGTCTGCGATAAATCGCGCAATTCGCTAATCCACGCACTACCTTTACCCGTATGAGTTTGTACCGGGATGAGGCGATTGTTTTGCGCACTCAAAAACTCGGGGAAGCAGACCGGATTATCACAATGCTCACTCGCGATCATGGCCGCATCCGAGGAGTTGCCAAAGGTGTTCGTCGGACAAAATCTAAGTTTGGCGCACGTCTAGAACCAGGCAGCCACGTGGACATTCAGCTCTACACCGGTAAAACCTTTGACACTGTCACGCAAGTAGAAGCACTAATGAACTATGGCGAAGCGCTAACTGAGGATTATCAACGCTGGACAGTTGCCGCTGCGATTTTAGAAGCAGCAGAGCGATTTACCAGCCAAGAGAATGAACCAGCTCTGCAAGAGTTTCAACTCGTGGTTGGCGGCATGAAAGCTTTGGCAGAAAATCGTTATGAGCCACTGCTGATTCTTGATGCATTTTTATTGAGATCTTTAGCTGTTGCCGGATATGCACCTTCAATGACAATTTGTTCTAAGTGTGAAGCACCTGGACCTCATAGATACTTTTCATTAGTGGGCGGTGGCTCTGTGTGCGCAGATTGTCGACCATCTGCATGTGCAACACCGGCCCCAGAAACGTTAGAACTAATGGGCGCATTGCTATCTAGTGATTGGGATATTGCAACAGCTAGTGAGGGAAAAAATCGCCGAGAGGCTAGTGGTTTAATCGCGGCTTACTTACAATGGCACCTTGAACGCGGCCTGCGTTCCTTGCCAATGGTGGAGCGGGTATGACAATAAAGATTCCTCATCACGTTGCAATAGTGATGGATGGCAATGGCCGTTGGGCACAACAACGTGGCCTGCCCCGCACTGCCGGGCATGAAGCAGGAGAAGCAGCGTTATTTGATGTTGTTGGAGGTGCACTTGAGTATGGTGTTAAAGAAATAAGTGCCTATGCATTTTCAACAGAGAATTGGCGACGCTCACCTGAAGAGGTCAAGTTCTTGATGGGCTTTAACAGAGATGTTATTCGCAGGCGTCGCGATCAGATGAATGAGATGGGCGTGCGCATCCGTTGGGTTGGTCGTCCAAAGCGTTTATGGAGCAGCGTCATTAATGAGTTAGAAGAGGCTGAAGAATTAACCAAAAAGAATAAGAAGTTAACTTTGAATATGTGTGTTAACTATGGCGGGCGAGCAGAGATTGTCGATGCCGCTGCAGAGCTTGCACGCGATGTTAAGCGAGGCAAGATCAAGGTCGATGCAATTACCGAAAAAGTTTTTGCTAAATATTTAGATTCCCCACAGATGAGTGATGTTGACTTATTTCTACGATCTTCGGGGGAGCAGCGCACCAGCAACTTTTTGCCCTGGCAAAGTGTTTATGCCGAGTTTGTTTTCATGGATGTGTTGTGGCCAGATGTCACGCGAAAGACTTTGTGGAAAGCGATTGAAGAGTATTCAGCTAGAGATAGAAGATTTGGTAAGGCTTAAGCGGCTGGGAAATCCATAGGTGTTGGAGCGGTTAAATGGGCCTGACACATTGCACAACGAGCGTTATCAAGTAAGTACATCTC
>Ga0214162_1000380_pt1 | contig 10485 bp, 9 predicted proteins | sample LakMenepilimnion_3_FD_153000 | JGI IMG/M metagenome (GOLD analysis project Ga0214162, IMG submission 153000) | Freshwater microbial communities from Lake Mendota, WI - Practice 20APR2010 epilimnion v5 | ecosystem: Environmental > Aquatic > Freshwater > Lake > Epilimnion/Euphotic zone | place...
AGATCTGTGCTGTTAACGGTTCAGCGTTCTACACACGTGGAACACAAGAGTCACGTAACAAGTCAGCTCTTGCATTGGTACAGAAGTACTACCCAGATGCACTCAAGAACCCAATCAAGATCAACGTTCTTGTTCCAGGTGGTAACGCTCGCCGTGCAGCACAGTTCGCGCTTGCAAAGGCAAACTTGGCTAAGGTCGGTTTCGAACTAGTTGGCGATGTCCAATCTGGTTGGGGAGCACTTCTAGGAAATGGTAAGTATGACGCGTTCTTCTTTGCCTGGGTTTCAAGCTCAGTAACACAGAAGCAGTCATGTTCGGTTCTAGAGACAACAGGTGGATCTAACTACGTTATGGGTTACTCAAACTCAATCGTGGACAAGGTCTGTACTGAACTAGACGTTGCCATGAAGCCAGAACTACTAGTCCAGAAGTACATCACAGCAGACCGTGCACTATTTGCGGATGCTGTAACACTTCCGGTCTTTACACACCCTGGAGTAACTGCAATTAACAAGGATCTCAAGGGTCTAAAGCCAGCTCCATTGTCACCACAGTTGACATGGAACTACTGGGAGTGGTCATACTAAGGATTAATTTCCTTAGTTAGCATTACCTATTCAGTCCTTTGGACGCTCGGAGATTCATCTCCGGGCGTCCTTTGGCTGTATAGTCGCCCAATAATTTAAGTTCATTTACATTTCGAGGGGAAATACATTCCATGGTGGCCTTTATTCTTAGACGGCTCGGTGTCCTGGGCGTCATTCTCATGGGATCAAGTTTTATTCTTTATAACTTGGCAGCGATTTCAGCTGACCCACTGGCTGATCTTAAATTAAGTACAGATCCCGACAGAGATGCAAAAATTCTCGCATTAACTAGAGAGCTTCAACTAGATGTTATTCCACCTCTTCGTTATTTCCTCTGGCTCAGAGGCGTTTTAGGAATTTTTATTGGCCAACCTAATTTTGGTACCGGCCGAGATGGTTTAGCGGTAATCGATTCTTTAGCACTGGCAATCCCCGTAACACTTCGACTTGTCGCTGCAGCAACTTTAATTGCCGCAATCCTTGGAATCATGATCGGTATCGTTAACGGGCTTCGTCAATACAGTCGCTTTGACTACTCAATGACATTTACTGCCTTTCTTTTGTTCTCACTCCCTATTTTCTGGGTAGCTGTTCTTCTCAAGGAATATTTAGCAATCCAATTCAATGACTTTTTACGAGAGCCAACAATTCCAGTTGATTGGATCATCGGAATTGGCCTAGTCAGTGGATTGTTCTGGGCAGCAGTTATTGGTGGATCACGTAAGACTTTTTGGACGACTTATGCTGTTGCTTTTGCAGCATCAAGTGGCTTAGTAGCTGTCATTGGAATAACAGGCTGGTTACTCAATCCATCATTAGGTCCAATAGTCATCTTGGTACTTTCAATTGGAATCGCATTTGGTGTCACACAAATTTCCGTTGGCTTGGCTAACAGAAAAGCTCTTGGAGCATCGCTAACGATGGCTGGGCTTTCATTGGTAGCGTTTTATCCTGTTAATTGGGTTTTTGATAATTATGCAAGTGCGCTCAATATCTTCTTAATGGTGTGTGCATTAATCACAACAGCGGTTTTTGTTGGACTTGCATTTTCTAAGATTGATCGGGCACCTATCGTTAGAACAACCATAATTACCGCTGTTCTATCTGCCCATTTAGTGTTAGTTGATAAGTTTTTGCAGACCTGGAAGCCGTACATGGAGACAGATGCGATTAATGGCCGCCCAGTTCCAACTGTTGGTGAAAGAAATGATTTGCTCGAGACGACAGATTTCTGGATCTCAGGCTTAGATGTTATTACTCACCTATTTTTACCAACTCTGGCACTCACACTTATTGGTTTTGCTGGATACACCAGATTTGCTCGAGGCACCATGCTAGAAGTGATGAATCAAGATTACATTCGCACTGCACGCGCCAAGGGAATACCAGAGCGCACGGTGATTATGCGCCATGCATTCCGTAACACAATGATTCCGATGACTGGAATCTTGGTTGCAGACATTGCAGGAGTAATCGGTGGAGCATTTATTACTGAAAGTGTTTTTGCTTGGTCAGGAATGGGCACTTTAGCGCTCCAGGGAATCCGTTCACAAGATTTGAATCTCTTGATGGGAACTTTCTTTGTCACCGCCACAATTGCCGTTCTTGCTAACTTTGTTGTCGATTTGTTGTACTCAGTTGCAGATCCGCGTATTAAATCAGGAAGTGGTGCATAAAGATGGCACGTAAATCAAAGGCCAGCATTGAGTCAACCGAAGTTCTTTCTGGTGAAAATGCGATTCAAAACAAAGAAATTGAAGGCTTAAGTCAAGGTCAGATTGTACGCAGGCGTTTCTTTCGCCACCGTGCAGCTGTCGTTTCTCTCTTCACTATAAGTTCAATCGTGCTTATTGCATTTACTGCACTGGATTGGAGACTTTTCGGTGTGGTGAAGGTTCCAGGTTGGTGGAAGTGGACCCCCGAAGATTTGCCAGAACTTCGCTACGGTGATTGCCCAAATGACACAGTAGGTTGCCCAACAGTTTCACTTCTTCCTAAGTTTCTAGGTGGCCAAGGAATTGGACTTGGAGACCATCCATTCGGTCAGGATGACATCGGTCGCGATTATTTCTCATTGGTTATGAAGGGGACTCAACGCTCTTTATCTGTGATGGTTGTCATCGGCTCGATTGCTGCAACATTAGGTATCGTTATCGGCTCGATTGCTGGTTACTACCGCGGTCGTATTGATGCAATCTTGATGCGTTTTGTGGATTTCATGATCACAATCCCAGTAATCATTATCGGATCGGTAATCGGCTACCGGTATGGAAACCTTGGAGCACTCTTCCTAGCTTTGTTACTTAGTCTATTTTCATGGATGGGACTATCACGCCTAGTTCGAGGTGAATTCTTATCCCTTCGCGAGCGAGAGTTTGTCGATGCTGCCCGTGTTGCAGGTGCAACAAACAAGCGCATTATCTTTAAGCACATCCTGCCCAACGCGATCGGTGTGATTATTGTTTCGGTAACGCTCCTGTTTTCAAGTGCGATTTTGCTGGAAACGGCACTCAGCTACATTGGTTTTGGTGTTGTTCCACCAGATGTTTCTTTGGGACTTCTCATTAGCCAGTATCAGGACTCATTTACAACTCGTCCATGGCTCTTCTGGTACCCAGGTTTCTTCATTATCAGCATCGCTCTTAGCATGAACTTTATTGGTGATGGCTTGCGTGATGCTTTTGATCCACGTCAACGTCGTCGTATCTCTAAGAAAGAGCGTCAGGAATCAGCGACAGCAAGAAAGTTGGCACAGGCCAATGACTAATTCCTTAGATTACGGTTGCAGCGACGCCGACCAGAAGCAAAGCCAAGAAGGTGTAGAAAACGGTGTTATCACTAATGATTTCGAAATCACTAGCACCACCGGCGACAAAATCTTTTCTTCTGATGTTAGCCATGTAAGCACAGACACCAGAGTCACTTTTAAGAGAGTCTCCTACACGTCGCGGAGCATCAGCACCGGGAAGAAGATCAGTCTTATGCATTTTTCTACTGTGACGACTACCCGGAGCTGGAGCAGCCCACGCGAAGTAAGTCTTGTCTCTGATGGTGACCGACATGCTGTATCTGGTCTCGATCTCCTCGACCAGATCCCAGGTAGCGGTGATCTCTTTGGTTGGGTTAACAATCTTGATGCCTTCATTAAAGAGCAGAACATAGGGCTTTATGAAGACCAGGTAAGAACCGATGGCACCTGCGCCGCAGATACCAATTGTGGCGATGATGTCACCATCGTAGAAAAAGCTTTGAATAATAAATCCGACAAAGAAGACGATAAGTATCCATCCACTGGCAACTGCGCTTCCGGGTCTGAACTTTTCACTATTCGTCATTCCGCAAGTTTCTCACAGATGGGGTCAACCAAATGAGTAAGCCAGTCTTAGAGATCAAAGATTTTAATGTTGATTTCTGGGTAGATGGAGTCTGGTACCCAGCCGTTATTGGCATGAACCTTTCCCTAGAACCCGGCAAAGTTACAGCCATCGTTGGTGAATCAGGCTCTGGTAAGTCAACGACTGCACTTGGTTTGATGTCCCTACTTGCTTCAAATGCTCGCATGTCTGGATCTGTCAAAGTTAAAGACCAGGAGATGCTCAATGCAAAGGCGGTAACACTGCGCAAGTTCCGCGGAAAAGAAGTTGCCTATATTTTCCAGGAGCCAATGACCGCTCTGAACCCTATTTACACAATTGGTTTCCAGATAATGGAGACTCTTCGTAACCACTTTGATATGGGCCCTAAAGAGGCTCATGAGCGCGCTCTAGAACTCATCACGTTAGTTGATATTCCAGATCCTGAAAAATCAATTAATAAGTACCCGCACCAGTTATCTGGTGGTCAACGCCAGCGCGCAATGATCGCTCAGGCACTTGCTTGTGATCCTGGACTTTTAGTTGCAGATGAACCAACAACAGCGCTAGATGTGACAGTTCAAGCAGAAATTCTAGATTTGATGCGCGGCCTCAAAGACAAGCTCAACTCCGCCATCCTTTTGATTACCCACGATATGGGTGTTGTTGCAGATATGGCAGATCAGATTCTTGTGATGAAAGATGGAATCACAGTTGAATCTGGCACTGCAGATCAGATCTTCAATAAGCCAACACATCCATATACCCAACAACTGCTTGGCGCTGTTCCAAAGCTTGGATCATCAAAGAAGCGTGCACTTCCATATTCAGAAAGTGCCAAGCCGGCACCTGTTTTAAAGTTGGAAAATGTCACTATTGAATATCCAAAGCGTGGTCGTATTCCTGCTTTTGTGGCTGTTAAAAACTTCAACCTTGAAATCTATCCAGGTGAAATTGTGGGCCTCGTAGGTGAGTCAGGTTCCGGAAAGACAACTGTTGGTCGTGCCTCTATTGGCCTACTTCCAATTAAGGAAGGTTCACTTGAGATTGTGGGCAGAGACATCAGCCATGCAACTCAAAAGGAACTCTTCGCAATTCGTCGTCACACAGGAATTGTTTTCCAAGATCCAGCCTCATCGCTAAATCCACGTCTTCCAATTGGTGAATCAATTGGTGAGCCTTTGTTCTTAGCAAAAATGGCAAAAGGTCAAGAGCTTGCACATAAAGTTGAAGAGCTACTTGATCAAGTCGAACTTCCACGCAGCTACCGCAACCGTTACCCACATGAGCTTTCAGGTGGTCAGCGCCAGCGCGTAGGTATTGCTCGTGCTCTGGCACTAACTCCAGATCTTTTGATCGCAGATGAACCAACATCTGCTCTGGATGTTTCTGTTCAAGCACGCTTCTTGGATCTTTTGCAAGAACTTCAAGTGAAGTTGAACTTTGCTTGCTTGTTTATCTCTCACGACTTAGCAGTTGTTGACATCTTGTCTCACCGAATTGCAGTGATGCAAAACGGTTTGCTTGTCGAAGTTGGCGATCGCGATCAGATATTGAAGAACCCACGTAATGATTACACCAAGCGTTTGATTTCTGCGGTACCAGTTCCAGATCCTGCAGAACAACGCATTCGTCGCGAAGCTCGCCTAGCAGGCAAAAAGTAGCCATCTCGTGGATCTAGACCTTTTGGTCTTTGGTCTAGACCTTGTTTCGACCTTTGCATTTGCATTAGTAGGAGCACGGGTTGCTGCCAATAAAGGTTTAGATTTTGGTGGCATTTTGTTTATTGCAGCCGTTGCCTCTATTTCAGGTGGAACTCTGCGAAATCTTTTTATGGGGGAGCAGCCACCATGGGTTCAGCGCCCGTGGTTATTTGCACCCATCATTGCTGCTTTCTTAATTACAGTTGCAATGGGCAAGACCCAAAATGTTGGTCGCTTTGCGCTATCTCTTGATACTTTGGGGTTAGCTCTTGCAACTGTTTCTAGTGTTCAGTTCGCACTTTCTAACGATGCACCTTTGGTGGCAGCTGCCGTCCTTGGTTTAATTGGTGCGGTCTCTGGTGGATTATTTAGAGACATCATGTGCCAAACGGAGCCAGTGTTATTGCACCGCGAAACAGTGGGCACTGCATGCCTGTCAGGTGCTCTTGCTTACCTAGCTTTAGATTCTTTGGATCTAAGTGAAGCCATACCGGTTGCTGTGGCAGGGGTTGTGGTGGTTTTGGTCCGCGAGCTATCCATCAAATTCAATTGGAACCTACCCACCATCCAAAAGGGCAATTAATCCCTGGCTTGACCGCTTCTGTGGGTATAGCGGCCCAAGAAATCTGCCTTCATGTCAGCAAAGTTTCCATCAAGTAATGCTTGGCGCATCTGATCGACCAATCGCACAATAAATCTTTCATTGTGAATCGTTGCAAGGGTTGCACTAATGATTTCTTTACCACGGAATACATGGTGCATATAAGCCCGTGTGTAGTGCGTACAGGTGTAACAGTCACACTCATCGTCAATCGGGGTGAAATCCCTCTTAAAACGGCTGTTAGACAGGTTAAAACGCCCTTCCATCGTGTACACAGCGCTAGTTCGTGCAATTCTGCTGGCTAATACGCAATCAAAGGTGTCACAGCCGTTTTCAACCCCAACAAATAGATCTTCCGGGGCCCCAATACCCAAAAGATGTCGTGGCTTATCTTCCGGCAAGATTTCATTGACCCAGGAAACAATGGTTCCTAGTTGGCCCTTGTCTAACGCCCCACCGATTCCGAATCCATCAAAGGCTTGGCCATTAGATTCCAGTGAGCCAAGATCGGTAGCAGCTCTTTTACGCAGGTCTTCATATTGAGCCCCTTGGATTACCCCAAATAATGCCTGGTATGGCTTACCCACCCGCTCTTGGGTTAACTTCTTGTGTTCATCTAAACATCTAATGGCCCAGGCATAGGTGCGATCCATAGCTAGCTCTTGATATGGGCGGGTGTTGTGCAAGGTCGTGCACTCATCAAAGGCAAACATGATGTCGGCCCCGATTTGGTGTTGAACTTGCATGGAAACTTCTGGTGTGAAGCGATGCATTGATCCATCAAGGTGGGACTTAAAGGTCACACCTTCATCATCAACATGTGCCAAGCGATCTTTGTTGCCAGCGATGACATCATCTCTGCGAAATGTTTGGGCATCCATCGCTAATACTTTTTTAAAGCCAACTCCCAATGACAAAACTTGAAATCCACCAGAGTCTGTAAAGGTCGGGCCAGGCCAATTCATGAATTCGCCTAGCCCACCAGCCTCATCCAAGATGTCAGAGCCCGGCTGCAAATAGAGGTGATAGGCATTTGATAAAAGAGCTTGCGCTCCTAAATCTGCCATAGCCTCTGGCAATACAGATTTAACAGTTGCCTTCGTGCCCACCGGAATAAATGCAGGGGTTTGAATTGGCCCATGAGGGGTATTGATAGTTCCAACACGAGCAAGCGAATCACTTTCTGCGTGTTTGATATCAAATGAAAAACTCAATGCATTACCAAATCTGCACTCGCGATTGTTCATCTAGCCAGAGCGCGTCACTTTCAGTTACGCCGAAAGCTTCATAGAACGGGGTGAAGTTCTTAACGATTTGGTTGCAACGAAACTCTGCAGGGGAGTGAGGATCAGTTGCAATACGGCGGCGCATCTCTTCTGGGCGCACCTTTGCGCGCCAGACTTGTGCCCAGGAAAGTAGCAGTCGCTGTTCGCCACTAAAGCCATCGATGACAGGAGAAGGATTGCCGCCAAGTGAAATCAGATATGCCTTATAGGCAATTGCTAAACCGCCAAGGTCGCCGATGTTCTCACCAATAGTTAAAGCACCGTTGACATTTACATCAGGTGCTTCTTCAGGAATCAAGGCATCATATTGAGCAATCAACGCTTTAGTGCGCTCTTCAAAAGCGGCACGATCAGCATCGGTCCACCAGTTATTGAGTGCGCCATCACCATCATATTTAGAGCCTTGATCATCAAAGCCATGGCCAATCTCATGGCCAATGACCGCGCCAATGCCACCGTAGTTAACAGCGTCATCATGGTCTAGTCCAAAAAATGGAGGTTGCAGAATTGCTGCCGGGAAAACAATCTCATTCATTACTGGGTTGTAATAGGCGTTCACAGTTTGTGGTGCCATGTGCCATTCATCCCGATCAACCGGCTTTCCAATCTTGCTCAATTCATGATCTCTTTGGAACTTAATAACGCGACCAACATTTCCATATAGGTCATCTGGGGTTGTCTGCAGGGCGCTGTAATCACGCCACTTATCTGGGTAGCCAATCTTGGGACGGAACTTGCCGAGTTTTTCTAAGGCTTTAACCTTGGTATCAGGGCTCATCCAAGCCAACTCATTAATGCTGACTCGGTAGGCCTCAATCAGATTGGCAACTAACTGCTCCATCTGGGCTTTGGCCTCTGCTGGAAAGTACTTCTGCACATAGACCTTGCCGACTGCTTCGCCCAAAGATCCCTCGATCATTGTTACAGCGCGCTTCCAGCGCTCGCGAAGTTCAGGTGTGCCAGAAAGGGTCTTGCCGAAAAATGCAAAGTTCTCATTGACTAATTCATCTGAAAGATAAGGAGCAGCGCCACTGATGATGTGCCACTTCATCCAGGCCTTCCAGGCAGCTAGATCAAAGTTGGCCAAGATTGAATTGAGGCCTTCAAAAAACGACGGCTGCTGGACAATGACAGATTCCAAAACAATTGCTGGGATCTCTCCATCAGTTAGATAGAGATCCCAATCAAAGGCAGGCATGAGGTTCTTGACGTCAGCTCGAGCCAGTTTGTTATAGGTCAGGGTCGCATCTCGATTTTTCACCTGGTCCCAATGATGGCTTGCAATGCTGGTTTCAAGGGCCATGACCTTGGCTGCTAATTCTTGCCCTCCTGCAACACCAGCCAACTCAAACATCTGTGCAACGTGTGCAAGGTATGCGGTGCGAATCTCGGCATACTTTTCATCACGGTAATAGGCCTCATCAGGCAGTGAAATACCACCTTGCAGCAAGTACAAAATATTTGTTGAAGCATCCTTCATATCTGCATAAATGAATGTTCCGAAAATTCCGGAAAGGCCTCGGGCTTCTAGTTTTGCAAGGGTCGAAATGAAATCTTTAAGTGAAGCTATGGAATCAACTTCTGACAACTCACTAGCAATGGGGGAGCAGCCCTTTGTATTGACCGCATCTGCTGCCATGAAGGAGGCGTAGATGTTGCTGATCTTTGTGGCCTCATCCGAGCCCGATGCCTTTTCAATGATTTCGCGAACTCGGGCTTCAGATTGAATTCGAAGCGTGACAAAAGCGCCATCGGTTGCACGGTCGGCTGGGATTTCTGCCGTCTTTAGCCAACCACCATTGAAGTGGCGATAGAGATCATCTTGGGGACGAACAGATGAATCTTGATGCGCGAAATCTAGCCCAGCTTTTTTAATACTCACGACGTTCTCCCTTTAGGTACTAATGAAAGTAGTTGAAGCTTCAACCTTTGCCGTAGACTTCACTCATGGCACGTGAAAACGCTACCGCACCTAGGTGGCTTACTCCCACAGAAATGAAGGCTTGGCGCCGCTACATCTTGGCTAGTCGCCGCCTGCTAGATGTGCTGGATGCTGACCTAGGAGAGCACGATTTATCGATGCCAGATTATGAAATTTTAGTGCAGTTAAGTGAAGCCCCAGATCGCAGAATGCGAATGAGTGAGTTAGCAGCTAATGCTCTTCTATCAAGGTCGCGACTGTCTCACCGGATGAAGGTCATGGAAAAGGCTGGCTGGGTAAAGCGAGAGGCCTGCCCTATTGATAAACGTGGCTACTTTGCCGTGATGACCCCTAAAGGTTGGAAGGCAATTGTTGGTGCAGCACCAGATCATGTTGAAAGTGTTCGCGCTAGATTCATGGATCATTTAACAAAAGCAGATCAACAAGCATTGGCAGATATCTTTGAACGCATTGAGGAATCACTGCGCAAAGATGCAGCCGATGAATAATTTCTGATTAGTAAAAGAACATAAAAAAACCCGCCACATAAAGTGGCGGGTTTTTTTAATAAGCGTGAGGGCTTTACTTAGCCTTCTTAGCTGCCTTCTTGCGCTTCTTTGGAGCTGCTGCTGGAGCTGCTGCCTTCTTGCGACGCTTTGGCGCCGCCTTCTTTGCAGTTGCCTTCTTAGCTGCCTTCTTGCGCTTTGGAGCTGCCTTCTTAGCTGCTGCCTTCTTGCGACGCTTTGGAGCTGCCTTCTTAGCTGCTGCCTTCTTGCGACGCTTTGGAGCTGCCTTCTTAACTGCTGCCTTCTTGCGCTTTGGAGCTGCCTTCTTAGCAGCTGCCTTCTTGCGGCGCTTCTTTGGTGCTGCTGCTGGAGCAGCTGCCTTCTTGCGGCGCTTCTTTGGAGCTGCTGCTGGAGCTGCTGCCTTCTTGCGCTTCTTTGGTGCTGCTTTCTTTGCTGCGGCCACGTACTTCTCCTATCGGAATGGTTCGGATCCGTCACCCAAACCTGTTCGTGGATAAGCGTGACATC
>Ga0214162_1000381_pt1 | contig 10462 bp, 10 predicted proteins | sample LakMenepilimnion_3_FD_153000 | JGI IMG/M metagenome (GOLD analysis project Ga0214162, IMG submission 153000) | Freshwater microbial communities from Lake Mendota, WI - Practice 20APR2010 epilimnion v5 | ecosystem: Environmental > Aquatic > Freshwater > Lake > Epilimnion/Euphotic zone | place...
TCGCGCTCCAGTTACGCCCATCAAACTTGCAGCATAAACAAATCCACCACATGCTGCTGTCACTTTTGGCATACGTGCATCGGATGTACTTGGCGCGATTACGTAGATTGGATTAATTGAATTTTCCTTAGTGGCACCTAACCAGGCAACCGACTCTTCTATCGTTAGATCGGGAGTGATAACACCAGATCCACCATTTGCTGCAATCGCTTCGGCAAATTCTTGAACTCCATAGCGCTCAATCGGGTTCCAGTAAGTCATAACTACTGCTGCTACCCCACCATCGGTTGCAACCTTGAGCGCAGACATAACTTCAGCAGCACCTGTTCCATTTTCTAAAGAGGTAACTGCCGCTGCCTGAATAGTTGGACCATCCATTACCGGATCGCTATATGGAAAACCAATCTCGATTGCGTCAACTCCGGCATCGATAAAGGTTTGAATAACTTTTGCACAACCTGCTTGAGAAGGAAAACCTGCAGGGATATATGCAATTAGCGCAGCGCGATTTTCAGCGCGAACCTTTACAAATAGTTGATCGAGTGCAGTCATTAATCCAGTGGAATTCCAAAATATTGCGCTGCAGTCTGCACATCTTTATCGCCGCGACCAGAAAGGTTGATAACGATAATCGCATCTTTACCTAGTTCATTTCCAACCTGGAGCGCACCTGCTAGAGCATGTGCAGTTTCGATCGCAGGAATAATTCCTTCTGTCTTCGAAAGAAGTGCGAAGGCATGCATCGCTTGTTCATCTGTGATGGCGCGATACTCAGTGCGCCCAATGTCATGCAAGTACGCATGCTCAGGACCTACACCAGGGTAATCAAGACCAGCAGAAATTGAATGTGACTCAACAGTTTGACCATTAGCATCTTGCAAAACATAAGATCGAGTTCCGTGCAGAACTCCTGGAGTTCCACCAGTAATTGTTGCTGCATGGCGTCCAGTTTCCACGCCGTCTCCACCTGCTTCTAGCCCAATCAAACGTACTGATGGATCGGAGATAAAGCGGTGGAAGATTCCGATCGCATTTGATCCGCCACCAACGCAGGCAAGTACTGCATCAGGTAGGCGACCAGTGAGCGCTAAAACTTGTTCGCGTGTTTCTTCGCCGATGATCTTATGAAAATCTCTAACCATAGTTGGGAAGGGGTGCGGACCTGCAACGGTGCCCAGCATGTAGTGAGTGGTTTCAACGTTAGTTACCCAATCGCGCATCGCTTCATTGATGGCATCTTTTAAGGTTCGCGAACCTGTTGTAACAGGAACAACTTCAGCGCCAAGTAATTTCATGCGCGCAACATTTAACGCTTGGCGTTTTGTATCTTCTTCGCCCATATAGACAACACATTCCAAGCCCATCAACGCGGCAGCTGTTGCTGATGCAACGCCATGCTGACCTGCGCCGGTTTCAGCGATTATGCGCTTCTTACCCATGCGCTTTGTGAGTAACGCTTGGCCAAGAACGTTATTGATTTTATGGCTACCAGTGTGGTTTAAATCTTCACGCTTTAAAATAATGCGCGCACCGCCTGCATGTTCTGCAAAGCGTTTTGCTTCAGTGAGGATGCTAGGGCGCCCGGTGTACGTGCGATGTAGCTCTGCGAGTTCAGCAACAAATGATGGATCGCTCTGTGCAGTGAGATGGGCTGCTTCTAATTCCTCTAGAGCGCCAATTAGAGCTTCAGGTACAAAGCGACCACCATAAGGACCGAAGTGACCCAAGATGGATCCAAGATCTTCTTGCGGCGTAGTCGACATGGGTTTAAGCCTACCCTCGACCCAATAAGGTCCGCATCGCCAAATCTGGATCACCCGATGTGACCAGGGCTTCACCGACCAAGATCGCATCTGCGCCTGAGTTCTGAGCAAATTCAACATCTCCCCTAGTTGATATTCCAGATTCGGCAACACGGATTAGATCGCTTGGAATTCTCGGAATTAAATCAGAGAAGGCTGTGGCATCTACTTCTAAGGTCTTTAGGTTTCGCGAGTTTACGCCCACGATCCGAGGTGAGATTTCTAGCGCCCGCTCTAACTCATCTGATGTATGAACTTCAATCAGTGATGCCATCTGCAATTCAGTTGCGATATCAAAGAAATCTCTAAGTTGGCTCTTAGAGAGCGCTGCGACAATTAACAGGATTACATCAGCTCCATGAGCGCGCGCTTCAAAGAATTGATATTCGTCAACCATAAAGTCTTTACGCAAAATTGGAATATCTACCCGATTGCGTACCGCATCTAAATCAGCGAGCGATCCTTTAAAGCGGCGTTCCTCCGTTAGAACGCTAATCACACTTGCACCAGCGCTTTGGTAGCGCTCAGCTAGCGCTGCTGGATCGGTGATCGCAGAAAGTGCGCCTTTACTTGGTGATGATCGCTTTACTTCAGCGATTACCTTCATCTCATCTCCGGTTAAGGCAAGGTGGGCATCGCGCACCGGTGCGGCTTGCGACATCTCTTCATGAATTTGGTTTAGCGATTTGCGACGTTTGGCTAAATCTTCACGAACGCCCTCAATTATCGAATCTAGGACGGTCATGGCTTCTCGTTCTCACCTTTGAGATCGCTGGGATCGATTCCGTGGTCGAGTGCGCTCCACGAATTCATAGGTGGCTTATTTCTAGATTGGCGTTCGTATCGTTTAGAAATTCGAAAGCGCTTTGAAATATAGAGCGTGAGAGTTGCAACAATCAAAATTGAGATAAGTATTTGAACAAACTCAGACACTTTCTGACCTCATTTGATTTGCAGCGCTGATCGCACCTAGAACTGCAGCTGCTTTATTTGCGCATTCTTGATCTTCAGATGCCGGATCTGAATCTGCTACTACGCCAGCACCTGCCTGGACGTAGGCCATCTTGTTATAAATCAGAGCGGTGCGAATTGCGATACAGGTATCGATATTGCCGGTGAAATCTATATAACCGATTGCTCCCCCGTAGAGCCCGCGTCGAGTTGGTTCGAGTTCTTCAATTATCTCCATCGCTCTTGGCTTTGGCGCACCAGATAGCGTTCCGGCAGGAAAGACGGCAAAGAGCGCATCAACTGGCGTAGAAGTTTCTGCAAGTTCGCCAATGACTGTCGAAACAATATGCATCACATGTGAATAGCGTTCGATATGCATAAAGTCGATTACTTCAACAGTGCCTGGCTTTGAAATGCGCCCTAGATCATTTCTGCCAAGGTCAACTAACATCAAGTGTTCGGCGCGCTCCTTGGGATCTGCCAACAACTCTTCGCCTAAGCGATGGTCTTCTTCTGCAGATGCTGAGCGTTTTCTAGTTCCTGCGATTGGGTGAACCATTACCTCTTTACCGGTCACCTTTACCAAGGCTTCGGGGCTTGAGCCGACTACTTCTATTCCATCGGTAAAGCGGAAGAGATACATGTATGGGCTTGGGTTATGAAGGCGTAGCGCACGGTAAACATCTAAAGCATCAGCGCTACATTCCATAGCAAAGCGTTGCGATAGGACTATCTGAAATGCCTCCCCCGCAACAATCTCTTCCTTAGCCTGTAGCACCTTGGATTTGAATTCATTGCTGGAGATGTTCTGGGTGAATTGTGGAGTTTGCTTTTCTGGAATCTGGACGATGTATCCAGGTAACGAACCTTGCAGATCAGATTGCATGCGATCTAAACGAAGTTGAGCATCGTGAAATGCTTCATCGATTCGCTCGTTGCTGCCATCCCAGTTAATAGCGTTAGCGATTAAGGTAATTGTTCCCTCGGCGTGATCCATTACCGCTAGATCACTAGTTAACATAAAGGCGATTTCTGGAAGCGGAATATCTTTTACGCTTTGGCTGGGCAATTTCTCTAAGCGGCGAACTGCGTCATAACCCATGTAGCCAACTAGTCCACCAGTAAGCGGTGGGAGTCCAGCAATCTTTGGAGACTTTAAGTGAGCAGCCGATAGACGAAGGGCTTCAAGTGGATCTATCCCAACCGGTGCGCCAGCAGGTGTTGTACCGACCCAAATTGAACGGCCATCTTTCTCACTTAAAGTTGCTTGGGAGTGGGCGCCGATAAATGAATAGCGCGACCAGACTCCCCCGTGTTCGGCGGATTCCAAGAGAAAAGTTGATGCTTCATTTTTAGCTATCTTGCGGTAGACACCTAGTGGTGTTTCACCGTCGGCAAGGAGTTTGCGATAAACCGGAATAACGTTGTAACTCTTCGCATACTCGCGAAATTCAGATAATTGCATTACTTTTCCGCACTTATCTCTAGCGGTTTGTGGAAACAAGTTTTATCTCCAGTGTGGCAAGCCGCGCCAACTTGGTTAACTTTTAGAAGCAAAGCATCGCCATCGCAATCAAGTGAAATTGAAATTACCTCTTGGGTATGGCCAGATGTGGCACCCTTAACCCAGAGTTCGCTGCGGCTGCGGCTCCAGTAAGTCGCCTTACCTGTTGCCAAAGTTTGCGCAAGAGATTCGCGGTTCATATAGGCCAGCATTAAAACCTCACCGGTTTTAGCATCTTGGGCGATCGTTGGAATTAGATCGATACCTACTTTCAGACGCGCTGCTATATCTGGTGGGATCGCAGCGCTCATATGCTTATTCTGCCTTACGCAGTTGCGTTGTTGCGAATGGAATAACCCTGCGCGCTTAGGTAGCGCTTTACATCACCTATGCGGTGAACGCCGAAGTGAAAGACGCTGGCTGCAAGTAGCGCATCTGCACCGGCATCAAGGGCAGCGGCAAAATCTTCTAGCGCGCCTGCGCCACCACTAGCGATGAGAGGAACTTTAGAGATGGCGCGAACTGCGGTAATCATTCCGACGTCATAGCCCGCGCGGGTTCCATCGGCATCCATAGAGTTGAGGAGAATTTCTCCCGCACCAAGTGCGCAAGCTTTTTCAACCCAAGCAAGAGCATCAAGCCCAGCACTTTGTCGACCGCCATGCGTTGTAACCTCAAAGCCTGACTCGGTTCGAGCACGTCTTGCATCAATTGAGATAACTAACACTTGCGAGCCGAAGCGATCGGCGATTTCTGCGATTAATTCAGGGCGCGCAATCGCAGAAGTATTGATCGAAACTTTATCTGCACCAGCACGTAGTAAACGGTCAACATCATCAACTGAGCGAATGCCACCGCCAACTGTTAACGGGATAAAGACTTGTTCAGCGGTCTTGCGCACTACATCTAAAGTTGTTTCGCGGTTACTGCTGCTGGCAGAGATATCTAAGAAAGTTAACTCATCTGCGCCTTCTAAGTTGTAAAGCGATGCCATCTCAACTGGATCACCCGCATCAACTAAATCGGTGAAGTTGACGCCCTTTACAACGCGACCATCAGTTACATCTAGGCAGGGAATGATCCGGATTGATAAAGCCATTTACTTTGTACCTTTGGTTAGCGCCAGCGCTTCTTGAAGAGTGAACGCACCTGCATAAAGTGCCTTACCGACAATTGCACCTTCAACTCCGATTACGTGAAGTGAAGAGAGCGCCTTGATATCTGCAAGAGATGAAATTCCTCCACTGGCAACTACTGGCTTTTTGGTAACAGCGCAGACCTCTTTAAGAAGTTCCAGGTTTGGACCTTGTAGCGTTCCATCTTTAGTTACATCTGTAACAACGTAACGAGAGCAACCATCTCGCTCTAGACGTTCGATCGTTTCAAAGAGATCGCCGCCTTCTTTAGTCCATCCGCGCGCAGCCAACACATGTCCGCGAACATCTAAACCGACTGCGATGCGATCTCCGTGTTCGGCAATCACGCGCGCTGTCCATTCTGGATTTTCTAGCGCTGCTGTACCTAGATTTACACGAGTACATCCTGTTGCTAGCGCACGCTTTAGTGATTCGTCATCGCGGATTCCGCCAGAGAGTTCAACTTTAATATCAAGACGGCCCACAACTTCTGCAAGTAGCAATGTATTTTCACCACGACCAAAGGCAGCATCTAGATCTACTAAGTGAAGCCATTCTGCACCCGCTGCTTGAAACTCGAGGGCAACTTCAAGTGGTGCGCCATAGATGCTCTCTTGTGCGAGCTCGCCTTGTACCAAGCGAACTGCCTTGCCATCTTTGACATCGACTGCTGGCAGGAGCTCCAGATAATTTATTTGGTGGTTATTTGAAGTCATAGCGTTCCCACCCAATTCTTAATCAACGCAAGCCCAGCATCACCGGATTTTTCAGGATGAAATTGTGTCGCTGCGATCGCACCATCTTCAACTGCTGCCAAAAACTTTTCGCTATGGGTGCTCCAGGCCTGTGCAATACCAACGCTCTTCTTTGCCGCATAAGAGTGCACGAAGTAAAAGGATTGATCTTCTATTCCTTTAAACAAGTTCGAGTTTGATGAGACTTCTACGGTATTCCAACCCATATGCGGCAATATCGGCGCATCTAACTTGGTGATGCTCTCATCCCAGATGCTAACGCCTTGGTGCAGTGGCCCGTTGGTATGTTCATCGCCATCTCTGAAGAGAATTTGCATTCCAACACAGATTCCTAAAGTCGGACGTTGCTTAGCAAGGCGTTCGCGAACAATCGCATCTCCCCCAACTGCAACTAAACCGCGCATACATGCCGCAAAAGCGCCGACGCCTGGAACAACCAAGCCTTGCGCATTGAGTGCAATGTCGCGATCGGAGGTAACTACAACTTCTTCACCGCTGCGTTCGAAAGCGCGTTGGGCCGACCTTAAATTTCCGGAACCGTAATCGAGGATTGCGATCACTATTAAAGCGAACCTTTTGTTGAAGGAACTCCTGCGATTCCGCCATCAAGGGAGACGGCATCGCGAAGTGCGCGAGCAACCGCTTTAAACTGTGCTTCAAATACGTGGTGGGCATTGCGTCCCTCAAGTACGCGCACGTGAAGAGCGATACGGGCTTCAGCAACGATTGACTCCCAGATGTGCTTACCAAGAGTGGTATCAAAGGTTCCGATTAACTCAACGATTTCTGGTTGGCGATGGACTAAGTATGGGCGTCCTGAAAGATCTACAGCTGCCTGCACTAGTACTTCATCAAGTGGAACCATGGCATCGCCAAAGCGACGGATGCCGATCTTGTCACCCAGTGCTTCGCGTAGCGCCTGCCCAAATGCAAGTGAAGTATCTTCAACTGTGTGATGTGAATCCACATCAATATCTCCAGTTGTCTTTACAGTGAGATTGAAACCGGAATGCTTTCCAAGTTGCGAGAGCATGTGATCAAAGAAGGGAACGCCAGTGTCCACTGAGATCTCACCGACTCCATCGAGATTTAACTCAACGAGTACATGGGACTCTTTCGTTTTACGTTCTACGCGGGCTGTTCTCATCTGATTATCTCCATTAGCTTCGTATTCAATTACTTCTGCAAAATCTCTTTTAAGGCGCCAATAAATTTCTGATTCTCGGCCTCATTGCCAATGGTCATACGCAAGTGCCCCAATAATCCCACATCTCTAATCAGAACACCGCGATCGAGAAGTTGGCGCCAGATCTGCGCTGGTTCCAAGTTAAATCCTGAGAAGATGATGAAGTTTGCACTGCTTGGAGTAACAGTCAGTCCCATGGATTCGAGGGCGGCGACTACCTTCTTGCGAGATTCTATGAGGGTGGCAACGGTTCCTAGAAGTTCACCTTGATACTCGAGTGCAACCTCAGCAGCCGCCTGAGTAATCGCACTCAGGTGATATGGAAGACGAACTAAAAACATTGCGTCGATAACTTCTGGGTTGGCAACTAAATACCCGACGCGCGCTCCCGCGAAAGCGAATGCTTTGCTCATCGTCCGGATCACAACCACATTTGGATACTTTTCAATTAGCGTGACGGCAGATATTTCGTTAGAAAATTCTGCATAAGCCTCATCAACAACGAGAAGTCCATTTACAGCCGTAGCGGCCTTAGCGAGAAGTTCTACCTCCTCAATCTTTAGTAAGGTGCCAGTTGGATTATTTGGAGTTGTGATGAAAGTCAGTGCGGGCTTCTTTGCCGCGATTTCGGAGATCGCCTTGGCGGTATCTAAAGTGAAATCTGCGCGGCGTCCTCCATCTTGCCAAGTAACGCCAATTACCTTGGCGATCAGCGGGTGCATTGAATAAGAAGGTGTGAAACCAAGCGCACCTCGATCACCGAATGCCATGAAAAGAGATTGGATAATCTCGTTACTGCCATTAGCTGCCCAAATTGAATCTGCTGTGAAATTTGTGCCGGATAGAGAATTTATAAATTGGCCAAGGGCGGTACGTAGAACTGTCGCATCACGATCTGGATAGCGATTTAAAGTTGTGGCAACTCGATGTACGCGATCGGCAATCGCCTGCGCAAGTTCGGGAGATGGCGCATAGGGATTCTCATTGGTGTTTAACGTCGCCTCAGCTGGAACTTGTGGCGCTCCATATGGCGAAAGGGAAGTTAAATCCTCGCGAAGTGGTAGCCAGAGCGGCCATTGCTTTGCGCTCATAGATCTTCCAAGCGCGCGGTCATCGCTTCACCATGTGCTGGTAAATCTTCAGAGTTTGCAAGAGTGATCACAGTCTCTGAAATATCAATAAATGCTTGCTGTGAATACTCGATGTAATGCAATCCGCGCAAGAAAGTTTGCACAGATAAACCGCTGCTGTGACAAGCACATCCACCAGTAGGAAGTACGTGATTTGAACCAGCCGAATAGTCACCTAGTGACACCGGTGAGAAACGGCCTACGAACACCGCGCCAGCGTTGCGAATCTGCAGAGCATCTTGGCCAGCGTTCTTTGTTTGAATCTCTAAGTGTTCAGCAGCGTAGGCATTTACGACATCTAAACCTTGTGCTATTGAATCGACCAAAACGATTGCGGATTGAATACCAGAAAGTGCTTCACGAATTCTGGTTGAGTGTTTTGTTGCGGCAACTCTAACTTTTAACTCTTCAAGTACATCAGCTGCTAGTTTTTCCGATGTCGTCACAAGAACAGCGGCAGCGATTACATCGTGCTCGGCCTGGCTAATTAGATCTGCAGCAACATCTGCCGCACGTGCGGTTTCATCAGCAAGAATTGCAATTTCGGTCGGACCGGCCTCTGAGTCGATACCAATTACTCCGCGCAGTGCGCGCTTAGCGGCGGCAACATAGATATTGCCCGGCCCTGTAACCAAATCACATTTCTCGCAAAGGCCATCCATGCCATAGGCAAAGAGTGCGATCGCTTGCGCTCCACCAACTGCATAAACCTCGGTGATTCCAAGGAGTGCGCATGCCGCAAGAATCGTAGGGTGTGGAAGACCACCAAATTCTTTCTGTGGCGGTGATGCAACAGCAATGCTAGATACTTTCGCAATCTGTGCTGGGATCACATTCATCAAGACGCTACTTGGGTAAACGGCGCGACCACCAGGAACATATAAGCCGACTCGGTCAACGGGGATCCATCTTTCGGTAACGACTCCCCCATCTACTACTTTTGTTATCTTCTCTTCGCGCTTTTGATCGTTATGTACTTTGCGAATTCGATCAGCGGAAAGTTCGAGTGCGGCGCGGATCTTTGGATCTAAATCGCTAAGTGCTTTATCTAAGGCGCCTTGCGGTACACGAATTGCGGCAGGTCTTACCCCGTCAAATTCTTCAGCGAGTTGGAGCAGGTCAGACTCAGTTCCAGATTTAACTTTCTGCAGAATTGGTTCAATCGTAACCATCGCTGAAGCGATATCGAGGCTCGCTCTGGGAATAGCGCGCTGATAGCCTGCTTTGGAGAGAGGCTTACCGCGTAGATCAAGCGAGCGAATCATGGGGCAAGTCTAACCGTTGCCACCTCTTCGAGGCGTTGCCAATAAAATTAGGCGATAAAGCGCAAAATTACATTCGGACTAAGCAGTCTGGCCCCAAGATTGATTTTAAATCCGCGCTCAAACTTGGCGATGCTGTGACAAGTGCATCAATCTTCATAGTTGTTAGCACGCCTTGGTCATCGATCTGCATATGTACTTCGCGTTTTCCGGGATGAGAACGCAGAATCTCTTTCATGCGATCTACAACTGGTGGCGTGCACTGCGCAATTGGTAAGGAAATTAAGAGTGGTCCGACTGGGCCGGTTGAGACATCGAGTGACTTCATTTCAAGAGCGGTGAAGCGCAGAACTTCATCGCGACGTTCGAATCGACCACGAACTGTGACAACTCGATCTTCAATCAAAGTTAGTGCATATTGATTGTAAGTATTCGAGAAGAAGAGAACTTCGATTGCGCCTTCTAGATCTTCCAGACTTACGATCGCCCAAGATGAACCTTGTCGAGAAACCTTTCGCTGTACGCCAGTTATTAAGCCGCCCAAAGTGACCATGCCATCTGGGGTACTTTCATCGCTAAGCAACGCGCTAATTGACATATCGGTATTCGATCGCAAGATATGTTCAACGCCCAGAAGTGGATGATCTGAAACATAGAGGCCGAGCATCTCGCGTTCAAAGACCAGCAGCGTTGCCTTATCCCACTCGAAAGTTGGAATCTCAATTTCTAGACCTGA
>Ga0214162_1000383_pt1 | contig 10447 bp, 3 predicted proteins | sample LakMenepilimnion_3_FD_153000 | JGI IMG/M metagenome (GOLD analysis project Ga0214162, IMG submission 153000) | Freshwater microbial communities from Lake Mendota, WI - Practice 20APR2010 epilimnion v5 | ecosystem: Environmental > Aquatic > Freshwater > Lake > Epilimnion/Euphotic zone | place...
ACATTGTATTATATTTTTACATTGTATTATATTTTTACATTGTATTATATTTTTACATTGTATTATATTTTATTTTTTCTTAGTAAAAATAAATGACAAATATATTTACACTTGAAAATTTTCACGATTTTTCCGATAAAATAAATATTGATGAGTTATATGAAAAAAAAAGAATGAAGGATTTGCAAAAATTAGAATTATATAAAAAAATTTTAAATCGAGTTCATGTTAAAATTAAAACTACTTCAAGATTAAATAATGATAAATTTTGTTGGTTTGTAGTTCCTGAAACTATCATAGGAATTCCAAGGTATGACCAACCGGCTTGTATTGCTTTTATAATGGATCATTTACAACAAAATGGATTTCAAGTTAGATATTTTCATCCAAATGCAATATTAATTTCTTGGCTTAATTGGGTTCCAACATATGTGCGCAATGAGTTAAAGAAAAAAACCGGAATTTCAGTTGATCAATTTGGAAATAAAATTAAAGAAGAAATAGATGAACAGCAAAATGAAGAAATAACTCAGCAAACAAATAAAAATACAAATCAAATAAAAAATAGTAAAAAATATACACCAATTAATTCATATAAACCTTCAGGAAAATTAGTTTATAGTAATGATTTGATGGATAAATTAGAAACTAAATTGGAAAAATAATATTTGTTATATTATAATGATTATTAAATTTAAAAAAAAAAATATTCATAATAAAACTATGAAAAATATAAAATGCAAACCTAATATGCAAAATATTCAAAAATTTTGTCATACTTACGCTAACACATTTAGTACATTTGAAGAAGATTATGAAAAAACATTGAGTAAAAATTTAATTAAAGCTAATAAAAATGTTGAAAAAGAACTTATAAAAATGTTTAGCATTCCATTTACTCCTGGGCATATTAAACCTCAGGATGATTATTATACTTATATAAATTATCAATGGCTTGAAAAAAAACACAAAGAATTAAAAAAAGAGCAAAAATATTATGTTCAAGTTGATAGTTTTCGCGTAACTCAAGAAAAAGTTTATTATGAATTAATTGATATTGTAAAAGAATATGTTGGTAAAAATCCAAATTCACGAAAAGGAAAAGCTATAAAAGCTGTTTATGAATCATTGTATCATTTAGATGGTAAAAATGCTGAAAATTATATAAAATGGATTACAAATGCGATTGAAGAAATTATTGAGCGTGATAATATTTATGAATTATTAGGTAGTATAAATACAAATGAAATTATATCTTGGGGATGTCCAATTGTTTGGAATGTTATGCGTGATGAAAAAAATGCGTCTGTGTATAGAAGTATAGTTTCAGCACCTCAATTAACAGCATACGATTACGAAATATATATAGATGATCCATATGATAAACCTGAAAATAAAAGATATAAAAAAGAATATAAAGAAAAATATTTTGAATTTATAACTAAAACTTTTTCGGCAATATGTGGCAAAGATAATCCATATAAAGCCGAATATGTTTGGGAATGTGAATATGAAATGTTGATAGCTCTTGGTTGTAATACTATAAAAAATGATAATGAAGAAGGTTATAATTTAATGACAAATGATTCTGCTAATATTGAATCTAATTTTAATTGGGCTGAATTTACAAAACATGTTGGTTATAAAAAAACACCATCCACATTCATATGTACCAGTAAAAATTATGTTAAATGTGTTTTAGAAATATTAACTTTTGAGAATGCTTGGAAAAGTATAAAATGGAAAACATATTTTTTATATATTATTTATCGGCAAGTTATGCGTTTTCATAATGAGTGGAGATTAATTTATTATAATTTTCATGGAAAGTATATTGCAGGACAACCTATTCCATGGCCACGAGAAATATTTCCTGTTGTTGGATTATCTTTGTGTTTCAACACTTTTTTAACAAATGAATATATTGAGAAAAATAAAAAACAACAACATATAGATTATGTCCATAATATGGCAACAGATTTACTAACAGTTTATAAAAGAATTATAAAAAGAAATAAATGGTTATCTCCTTCAACTAAACGATATGCTTTAAAAAAATTGGAAACAATTAAATTGGAAGTTGGTAGCCCAAAAATACTTCGAGAAGATCCTATTTTGGATTATAGCAGTCGCGGTGCTTATCAAAATTTAAGAAAAGTTGCTTTATGGAGAGCAAACAAACTTATTCAATTAGATGGAAAAAGTACTGATGTAGATATACCTGTAATTGATTGGCAAGAATTTAAGATGGTTGGAAAACAATCTTATATCGTTAATGCTTATTACACTCCAACTGAAAATTCAATTTATGTACCACTTGCTTATTTACAAAAACCATTCATTGATTTAGAAGAAAGAGGCATAGAATATAATTTAGCACATATTGGATTAACATTAGGACACGAAATGTCGCATTGCTTGGATGATATGGGTAGTAAATATGATCATACGGGAAATTTACATAATTGGTGGACTCCAGAAGATAGAAAAAAATTTAACATAAAAGTTAAGGATGTTGTTGAACAGTATGAAACTTTTGCGAAATATGATGGAATTAAAATGGATGCAACATTAAGCACCGGAGAAAATTTAGCGGATATTTCAGGATTTGCAATTTGTGAAGAATATTTAAGAGATTTTCAAGATAAAAACGATGATATTGTTCCTATTCGTGCGGTTTCATTCGAAGCATTTTTTATTTATTTAGCAGTTCAGGCTAGACAAAAAATATTTGATGAAGCAATTCAAGCTCAATTAAAAACAAATCCTCATCCATTGGATAAATATAGAACTAATTGTCCTTTAGCACGTTTAGAATTATTTAGGAGTTTAAATAATATAAAAAAGGGAGATAAAATGTATTGGAAAAATATGGATACTATTTGGTAATTTTATAATTTTATTTTTTATAATTTTATTTTTTATAATTTTATTTTTTATAATTTTATTTTTTATAATTTTATTTTTTATAATTTTTATTTTTTATAATTTTATTTTTTATAATTTTTATTTTTATTTGTTATAATTTTATTTTTAAGAAAAATAAAAATTATAACAAAAGTATATTTTAAATTATTGTGTGAATAATATATAAAATGTTGTCAGAAAAAAAAGCTTCTAACAATGGAAATAATGAAGACTATTTGAGTGGATTGTCAAAATCTTTTTCAAACATGTATGATGATTTTCAAAGTAATAAACAGGTGAATTCAATTCAAGAACAAGTGAACAATTTAGCAAAAAGTACAACTGATATTTTAGAAGATACATTTAATTTAAATCCGGATCCTTTTGCGAATCCAAATCCTGAACCTTTTGTGCAGCAAAATATTCCAAATATATTATCTCCCCGTGTATCTCAGGGGTTACCACAAGAATTAACTTCGGCCTTGCCACAAGGGTTATCATCGGGTTTGTCTCGAGGTTTGCCTGAATTATCAAATAAATCTCAAAATATTTCATTAGCATCAGCATCAAAATCATTTATGGACATGGTTGAAGAACCAGTAAAATTATTTTCTGGCGTTTTTTCTTCAGAAAGTGCAAAATCTACATCGCAAAATGAAATATTTAAGGCATCTGAATCTTCAATATTAGAAACAATTATCACTACTATATTATTAGTTGTTTTTCTCATATTAATTGGAATTTATGCTATACAATATTTTTACAAAATTGATATTGTTGCTAAAATAAAAAATATATTCACAAATCATCCCGAAGTTGAAATTAAGGTAGAAAAAGAAAAAGAAAATGAACCCGAAAAAAAAGATGCCATTGATAATGATGTCTCACAAATATTAAGAAAACCACAAGTATTTAATATTCCTGAAAATAATTTTATATATGGCGACGCACAATCAGTTTGTAAAGCATATGGAGCAAGATTAGCAACATATCCAGAAGTCGAAGAAGCTTATAATAAAGGTGCTGAATGGTGTAATTATGGCTGGTCGGAAGGGCAAATGGCATTATTTCCAACTCAACAAAAAACATTTGAAGAATTACAAAAAATAGAAGGACACGAAAATGATTGCGGAAGGCCTGGAATAAATGGAGGATTCATTGATAATCCGAAATTAAAATATGGGGTTAATTGTTATGGATATAAACCAAGAATTAATAAAATAGAAAAAGAAATGATGGAAACATCAAGTATATATCCAAAAAATGAAAAAGATATTGCCATAGATAAACGTGTTGAATATTGGAAGGAACGATTATCAGAAATAATAGTTTCACCATTTAATAATAATAAATGGAGTAAAACATAATTATTTGTATCTTGTCTTTATTTTTGATAAATTACTCTTTAAATTAAGAAAAATATAATTAATTTTTAATTTAAAGAACTTGCATTTTAAAAGTGAATATCTTCTTCAATCGCATTTATTGATATTTTTTTTCTTGTTTTATTATTTGTTTTATTGAGTGTTTTATTTCTATTAGTTTGATTTGTTTTAGGTTGATTCATTTTAGTTTTATTTTTTTTATCATTGACATTTTCTACAATTTTTTTAGTTATATCTTTTGGAAATTTTACATTTTTAAAATATATTTCTTCTTCCTCTTCCTCTTGTTCTTGTTCTTGCTCTTGCTTTTTAAGTTTGGAAGGCTTCGGTTTAAAATATATTTCTTCTTCCTCTTCCTCTTGTTCTTGTTCTTGTTCTTGCTCTTGCTCTTGTTCTTGCTCTTCAAGTTTGGAAGGCTTCGGTTTAAAATATATTTCTTCTTGCTCTTCCTCTTCATCTTCTTCATGTTCCTCTTTTTGGTCTTGTTTTTCTTTGGGTTTAAAAAAGGTTTCTTCTTCTTCTGTATCGCTCAATTCTACTTTTTTAGGTTTTCTAGTGAATTGAAGTTCTTCTTCTGAATCTGATTTTGAAATTCCTAAATCTTGCATTCTTTTTAAATATTCACCCGGTTCGTAAGATATGCCATAATTTTCATCTTTATCGCGACTTTTACGAAGTATGTCTTTCTCCAATAATTCATCAAATGGCCTTTTTCCTGGTTTCTTTTTTTTATATTTTGTTTTATTATCTTTGTCATAAATTTCTTGCAAATATTTATTTATTGTTATTTTATTTTCAATCGCATCATTTAATTTTTCAGACGATTTTATAATATCCAAATCTATTTTTTCACTATTTGACTCATTTAATATTAATTTGTATGTTGGATAAACTCCTCTTTTTCTTTGAAATGAAGCTGGAATTATAATTACTACCATTTTAGATGTATCATCAGAATAATAGGCTGCAAATTCTCTTTTGTTAAATCTAGTTTCAGCAATAAATTTTATTGAAATAAATAAGGTTGAAATTTCCAAATCTGTAAGCAAAATCCATAAATCAAAATTTGTCGGAATAAATCCTTCACTCATGATCAATTCACGAAATGTCATTGTTTTATCTTGCAATTGTGTTGTATCAATTTGCCCTTCTTCATTTAAAATGCTAATTAACCCGATTGTTTGTGTTTTATTTTGTTGATTTTGTGTGTAATAGTTATATCTTTCAAGCAATAACTCTTTTATTTCCGATATTGTCATAGTTTCACCTTTCATTTTTTTTAACAAATTTATTATTAAATATAATCCACAATTGTGACTTCCAGAATATATAATTTCTTTGTAATTTTGTGGGAACATGCTTCGTGGATATTTGTTATATATATTTGTTGGTTCTGAAATTTCATATTTTTTATTATAATCGGGATTTAGAGTGTCATCCAATATTTCTTTATTTGAGTAAGTACTATATGTTATCAATGGGTTTGACGTATCATATGTTTTACCCATTTTATATTTATTGATACCCATTGATTTTAATTCTCTAAAATATTCTTGTGTTATCATATTTTCTAATAAAATAATTTCATTAGAATTTATTTTATATTTAATTTTCATAAATGATAAAAATGAATTAGGTTTAAAAATAAAAGATGAAATGCGATTGTATCTTATTAATTCATCTGCTATTTTTCCAAAATATATAATTTCATTATCTTTATTTGTTACCAAATTATTTTTAGGTAAAATTAATCCACATTTTTCATTATTCATTACAGCACATAAATTTACATTTTTACTACATTTAGTCACATCATCATTCACACAATTTGTTAATTTATCTATTTTAATATTATCAACATCATACCCATCTTCTTCAGATAAAAAAGTAATATATTCATCAGTTAATTGACGCAACAATTCTTGAACTGTTTTTAATTTATCTAAATAAGATTTCATTTTATCATTACATTCATTCGCAATTAATCTTCTTTGATTTAAATTTTTATAATCATTTAACAAAATTCTTATAACATTTCTAAAAATATTATAATAATTAGTTTCCAATTCAATTCGTTTCACAAATTTAGCCCTAGTTCCATCACCCGAGGTTGCCATTAATGTATCTGAATCGACTTCATATGTTGAATTATATTCAATATCAATCACATTTATTTGTTTAGTTTCTTGTTTTATAATTGGTTCTCTTATTGGTATAAATTGATTTGTATCTGTTAAAAATCCACTAATTACACCATCTTCAACTACACGACAAAATCCATTTATTTCATCATCCTGACAAGATATGGGCATTGACGAATTTTTATCATTTACATCATAATATGTCTGTAAAAAAACAAATGTTGTTTCATAATCTTGTGCCCATGAAATATCATCCATATAAGAAAACTCATAATCACATTTATTATTTTCAACACACTCAGGTTCTTCATCTTCTTTTGTCAGTGATGTTAATGCTGATGGGTAGCAAGGTAAGTAGCCTTCAATTGATAAATCGTTATTATATGCCACAACACCAATAACTTTTCCTTCATAATTTAAAATTTGTTTTTTTATTGTATAATCCATATTTTTTAATTTTTTAATCAAATCATCCAATAAGATTGGCTGTTTAAAGTTATATTTACTTTTTGGATAAACAGATACGGGAACACATTTGTCTTTTAACACAGGTTTTATAATTTTTGCAAATACAGATCTTAATGTTTTTGTTAATTTTCTATCATATTCGCTAAAATATTTTGTTATTTCCAGTTTGCGCTGGGTTTGTTCATATAAATATACTGGTTCAAATATATTTTCATTTTTTATAATAATTATTGTTTTTTTTCTAGAATTATACATATGAGTTTGGTAATGATTTGTCGGACAAATCATCTCGATATTGCTTGTCATATCCACATTTACAACATTTAAAATGATCATGTTTATTCCATAACGCATCAGACGTTTATTTGGCATACACACAATATCCCACAAATATGTATAATCTATGTGTGAATTTTTATTTCTTAAAAAAATTTTAAAATTTTCCAAAGAATTTACTACTTTATTAAAAAAATCTTTTATTTTTATTTTGTAATCAATTGCTGGAAGTGAGCTATTCTCACTCACAACTTCAATTGGAATTGTTGGAGATTCATCATTTTTAAATGATCTTTTATATAACTTAGATTTATAATGCTGTTGTTTAGCATTTTCATCGACTTCGACCTCTGATGAATAAAATATATTTACTAAATCACCATTTTGATATTTTATATAATCATCAATTTTTATGGATTTTATTATAATTTCAACCATTTGTCTTACTCTTGGAACTTCTGTTTTTTCACTTTTGGGAAAATATTTTGTTATCAATGGCTCATTTTTTTTTGTTTTAATATTATAATATTTCTTTTTATAAAATAAATAATTTGCTATACAAGCTATAAATGATTTCTTTTCACTATATTCAATTCCAGTTCTTAATAAACATTTTTTATTTGGTTTAAGATTATTTTTTTCAATACATTCAGAATTTACTTCATGTAAAAACCTTTGAGCAACATCAGGCAGTAATCCACGACGATATTCCGGCAATTTAGTTCCATAACTACTCCCATCTTTTATATATTTGTCATCTTTATCTCTAACAGACTGAATTATTAATTCATCTTGTCTTTTTCTTTCAATTATTGTCATATTTTCACTCAATGCCGTTTTTGAATCAATACTACACTCTTTTCTTTTATTCAATGCAGAACTTAAAATATCAAAACAACATGGAACACATAATTCTTTTTCTTTTCCATTTTTATCAATATATTTTCTTTTTTGAGAATGAAATCCTGGATATTGTTTTTTATTTTTTTGATTGATAAACTCGTAAACAAATCTATCTTTTGGAACAGTTTTACTGTCAGCAGGAATAATAGCATCTTCAACACGACTTACTTTTGGACCACATTTTCCAGCCAATATATCTTTTTCTGTAATCATTTTATTTGTTTTTAAGCACCAAAATCGTGGACACATATAATAAAATGTTTTGCTTTCATCGGTTGGATCGCTAGAATATTTCATAAAATCATTTTCTTCATTTAAATCTTCACCATATTCTTTAATTATTGAATCTTTTTCTTTTTTTGTTAATATTATAGGCTGACGTCTTACAGTACTTGTCATGTTGCAACTTCTAGTATAATCAAAACTATCTAACGTTGATTTTCCAAAAATTTCTTTAGCTTTGTTTTTTAATTGTTCTGTAAAATAATTTGGCCCTACAAGTTTCATTCCTGTTGGATCTATAATGTTCATTTGAACTTCATCTCCTTCATCACCTTCATCACCTTCATCTCCTTCATCTCCTTCTTCATCACCTTCATCACCTTCATCTCCTTCTTCATCTCCTTCCAATTCTTCTGAATCTTCTGAATCTTTAGGAAATTCCAAGTCATTTTCACCGTCAATAATTTCAATTACATCATCTTCGTCCGAACTTGATTCTTCTGACGAACTACTTTTAATAGTAGGATTCAATTTACTTACATCTATGTCTATAAATGTGTTTACTATTGGCTGATCTTCTTCAATAACATTTTCTTGTTCTTGTTCTTGTTTTTGTTCTTCTTCTTCTTTTTGTTCTTCTTCTTCTTTTTCCAACAAAATATTTAAATCTTCATCATTTGATTCATCGTCACTCATATCCAAATTATATTGTTTTTCTTCAGTTGTTTCTTTTTTTGGAAAGTAAATTTCTTCATTGTCATTTGAAATTTCTGATAAATTGTCGCTATCATCATAATAGTCCACATTTTCTTTGGTAGATAAAATATCGGCATCTTGTCCTTTTTTATATTTTTCTATTAATTCATCAATTCGAATTTTATTTTTTGACATTTTTTTTTTAATTTTATCTACGATGGATTTAATCCAAACATTTGTTTTTTTTTCTTTTTTTCGATAAATTAAATGTATTTTATCATCATCATCAACATTCAATCTAAATACGTCATCAATTAAAGCATCATCATAATTGTCAATATTTAATGAACTCATATTTCCACCTATTTCAGAATATTCATTTTTATATTTTTTTTCCTCTTCAATTAATATTTTTAACAATGGATTGAATTTATTTATGATTTTTTCAAGAGTTTCTTCATCTGATTTGTCAATTGGAGTTATTTCAGATGATTCACCTATTATATTTCTTAAAATATGTATATATTTTGAAAATGTTTTGGCAATATTATAAGCAATCAATTCCAACATTTCTGTTTTTTGTGGTGATACAATTGATACTTTTTTACTTTGTTTCGGCAATTCTTCTTCTAATATTGGCGCGCGAGAAAAAACAAATTCTTCATCGGATTCATCCAAGTCTTCATTGTCTTCATCAACCATAAATGTTTTGGGTGAAGTTTTTTTTTGTAAACGAGAAAAATCAGGTTCTTCTTCTGAATCAATTTCATATTCATCTTCTTCATTATCTTCATCAACCATAAATGTTTTGGGTGAAGTTTTTTTTTGTAAACGAGAAAAATCATGTTCTTCTTCCGAATCAATTTCATATTCATCTTCTTCATTATCTTCATCAATCATGAATGTTTTGGGTGAAGTTTTTTTTTGTAAACGAGAAAAATCTTGTTCTTCTTCATCATCAGAGTCATCGGGCATTTGTATTTCTTCATTGGATTCAGATTCAGATTCAGATTCTTCATCATCAGATTCAGGCGTTAATATTTCTTCTTCTTCATCAGATTCAGATTCAGATTCAGGCGTTAATATTTCTTCTTCGGATTTAGATTCATCTTTTTCAATTGGTGAAATTTGTTTTTTTTCTAATAATATTTTTGTTTTTATCTCTTCAGTTGATGAATCTGAATCACTTAATTCATCCGAACCCGAATCAGAATTAGATGAATCAACCTCCAAAGATTCCCTATCTAAAGAGTAATTATACTCATCACTAAAAATTACATCATAATAATTTTTATCAATATTAACAGATTGTTTTGTTTTATTTTTATTAGGGGACGTTATACAATCTGTATGACTGAAAGGCATCATGGCAGTTTTTGTCTCAGTTCCTAAAAAACACATTTTTTTCTTTAAAGTGAAATGGCTCAAAGCAAGATGGGAAATACATGT
>Ga0214162_1000385_pt1 | contig 10438 bp, 7 predicted proteins | sample LakMenepilimnion_3_FD_153000 | JGI IMG/M metagenome (GOLD analysis project Ga0214162, IMG submission 153000) | Freshwater microbial communities from Lake Mendota, WI - Practice 20APR2010 epilimnion v5 | ecosystem: Environmental > Aquatic > Freshwater > Lake > Epilimnion/Euphotic zone | place...
GACAAAGCCCTGGGCAGGATTTAGCAGCCTTCAACAGAAGCCTCTTGGGTCTTAGTTTGCGAAGGATCCGTTAAGCAAGAGTTTTGGTCATTCGGCCTTGAGGTTTTCGCCAATACAGAAGATGCCAACAACTGTTACATTTTCAAACTGTTTTGGGTACTCTTCGGAATCATTGATGTCTTTCAAAAAACCTTATCTCCCGCTTGCGCTCATTGGTCTGGTCATTGCCTTGGGTGCAGCTTGGTGGTTTCAAAATAAACCTGCAGCGCCAAAGCCAGAGCTTGCTGCTCCTGGCAGCGCTGCTCAGCCTGCTCCCGCTTCGGCTGGTGCACCTGGTTCTGGTGGTACTCCCGGCACTGCGTCAGGTTCTGGAGCGCCACAAAGGCCACCTGCAGTCGAGGTTGCCAAGGTTGAAAAAGCCATGTTGGTGGACGAGACCCAATCTGTTGGCAGTTTGCGTTCATTCCAAGGTGTGATATTGCGACCCGAGGTGGGTGGGCGTGTCAGTCAGGTGCTTTTCAAAGACGGACAAAAAGTTAAAAAGGGACAGATCTTGGTCCAGTTTGACGATCAATTGCCTTCTGCTCAACTGGCTCAGTCCAAAGCTGAGTTGTCAATTGCACAAGCTAACCACACGCGCAATCAAGAGCTTGTCGCGCAAAACTTTATCAGCAAACGTTCTTTGGATGAATCCGATGCAGCGCTTCAAGTTGCACAAGCCAAATTGGCATTGGCCCAAGCCACCTTGCAGCGCTTGAAGGTGCTTGCCCCATTTGATGGCACCGCTGGCTTTCGTCAAATTAACGTGGGTGATTATTTGAAAGATGGCGCTGACATGGTCAACGTTGAGGACATCGAAGCTGTTTTGCTTGATTTCCGTTTGCCAGAGCGTTTTCAAGCCAAAGTTAAAACTGGGCAAAAAGCGCAAGTGACCATGGACGCTTTGCCCGGCCGTAAATTCACGGCTGTCATTCAAGCCATAGATCCTTTGATTGATGCCAATGGCCGCTCTGTGGGTGTGCGCGGTTGTATCGATAACCGACAAATGCAATTGCGCCCTGGTATGTTTGCACGTGTCAATGCGGTGTTTGGTGAGCGTGATGACGCTTTGGTCATTCCCGAAGAAGCCATCGTGCCGCAGGGCGGTCGTTCAACTGTGGTGCGTGTTGTTCCCGGACCCAATAAAGATGAACTGATTTCTGAAAGAGTCACCGTCAAGATTGGCATTCGCCAACCTGGGCGAGTTGAGATTTTAGAAGGCTTAGCGATGGGCGATTCTGTGGTGGTCGCAGGGCAGCAGCGCTTGCAAAAAGAAGGCACTGTTGTGCGCATTGTGGACACTTCAAAAGCACAAGGTGGTGGCGCCAACGCCGCCCCAGGTACGAGGCCTGAGGCTGCAGGTAATGCACCCAAACCCGCAGAAAAATCCGGCCCCAAGGGCGGCAACGCAGGACCAGCGAAGGACGGCAAAGGCCCTGCCGCCCCTGGCGAGAACCCATGCACACGAGGTCTGAATGCAACTCGCTGAAACATCCATTCGAAGGCCGGTCTTTGCAACCGTTTTATCGCTGCTCATTCTCCTGATTGGCGGGGTCAGCTTCGACCGACTTTCTTTGCGTGAGTATCCCAAGATTGACGAGCCCACTGTCACGGTCAGTGTGAAATACCCCGGGGCATCGGCCGAGGTGATTGAGTCGCAAGTCACCAAGCCTTTGGAAGATTCCATCGCCGGCATTGATGCTGTCGACGTCATCACTTCCATCAGCCGTGCTGATCAGTCTCAAATCACAGTTCGTTTTCGCTTAGAAAAAGATGCCGACACTGCCGCAGCAGAAGTGCGCGACCGAACCTCTCGAATTCGCGGTCGTTTGCCACAAGCCATTGAAGAACCCGTCATTGCCAAAGTCGAGGCAGATGCCTTCCCTGTCATTTGGTTGGCCTTCGCCAGCGAAACCTTGTCGCCTCTTCAAATCAATGATTTGATCAACCGAGTCGTGAAGCCGCAGCTGCAAACCGTGACCGGTGTGGCCGATGTTCGTATTTTCGGTGAGCGCAAATACGCCATGCGCGTTTGGTTGGATGCTGAACGCTTGGCCGCTTACCGCCTCACATCTCAAGACGTAGAAGACGCCATTCGCCGTAGTAACTTGGAGTTGCCAGCAGGACGCATTGAGTCACAACTGCGCGAGTTCAGTGTGACTTCGCAAACTGACCTGATCAGACCCGGCCAATTCGGTGACATCACCATTCGCAATGTGAATGGCTTTCCGATCAAGATCCGTGATGTGGCCAGAGTTGAGGAGGGGACAGCGGATGACCGCAGTCGCGTGCGCTTGAATGGCTTGCCTTCTATCTCAGCCGGCGTGATTCGACAAGCCACAGCCAACCCATTGGAATTGTCCAAGGGCGTTCGCGCAATGCTCCCCAAGCTACAGCAAGATTTACCGAAAGACATTGTGATCAATGTGGCCAACGACAACTCGGTGTTCATTGACAAATCCATCAAGAGCGTTTTTAAAACCATTATTGAAGCTGTCGTTTTGGTCGCGATTGTGATTTTTGTTTTCCTGCGAACCGTTCGCGCTTCCATCATTCCCATCATTACCATTCCAGTCAGTTTAGTTGGCACATTTGCCATCATGGCGCTGGCTGGCTTCACCATCAACACACTGACATTGTTGGCGCTTGTTCTGGCCATCGGTTTGGTGGTGGACGATGCCATTGTGATGTTAGAAAATATTTACCGCCACATTGAAGAGGGGCTCGATCCGTTTTCTGCGGCCATCAAGGGGGCTAGAGAAATTAGCTTTGCCATTTTGGCCATGTCACTTACTTTGACGGCTGTGTTTGCACCTTTGGCTTTCACGCCAGGACGAACTGGTAAATTGTTCAGTGAATTTGCGCTGGCCTTGGCCGGCGCTGTGCTGGTCTCTTGCTTGGTGGCGCTCACCCTCTCTCCCATGATGTGTTCTTTGCTGCTGCGACACAACCCGAACCCGAATTTCTTTGACAGGTTCATGGAAAAAATCCTAACCGGTTTGTCAAATGGCTATGCTAATTTACTCTCTCTTTTATTAAAAAAAGCGCGCTGGCTGGTAGTCTTGATCATGGCCTCTTGTGGCGTTGGCATTGTGTTGGTTTATCCCACCATGAAGCAAGAACTTTCGCCCTTGGAAGATCGTGGCATCATTTTGGCAACGGTCACAGCACCCGATGGCTCCACATTGGACTACACCGATAAATACGCCAAAACCCTTGAAAAAATTGGCAGTGCTTATCCAGAATTTGATCGAATTTTTGCCAACTTAGGCAATCCAACCGTTGCTCAGGGTAGTGTGATTTACCGAGCGGTAGACTGGGACGAACGCAAGCGAACAACGCTTCAAATTGCCCGCGAGATGCAAGGTAAATTCAACGGCATTGCTGGCGTCAACGCGTTTCCCATTACACCCCCATCCTTGGGCCAAGGTTTCCGAGAGCGTCCCGTTAATTTCGTCATTCAAACCTCCGACAGCTATCAAAATTTGAACGCAGTCACGCGTCAAATGTTGGATGAGATTGCCAAAAATCCAGGTTTCATTGCGCCTGACGTCGATTTGCGCTTGAACAAGCCTGAACTGCGAATTGATGTCGATCGAATCAAAGCCACTGAGTTGGGCGTGAGCGTCGATGTGGTTGCGCGGTCGATAGAAACCATGTTGGGCGGTCGCGTCGTTACGCGTTACAAACGCGATGCAGAGCAATACGATGTGATTGTGCAAACCCAAATAAGTGGCCGCAACACGCCAGATGACATTGACAACATATACGTCCGTGGCCGAAATGACACGGTCATTCCTCTGAGTGCCTTGGTCAAAGTTCGCGAGAGTGTGTCACCCCGCGAATTGAATCACTTTGGGCAGCGTCGATCGGTCTCGATCACAGCCAACTTAGCGCCCGACTATGCGCTAGGCGACGCGCTGAAATTCTTAGACAAAACAGCCGCAGGCATTTTAAAGACCGGTTACACCACAGAACTGAATGGCACCTCGCGTGAATTTAGAAACTCACAAGGCGCGTTGGTCATTGTGTTTGTGTTGGCTTTGTTCTTTATCTTTTTGGTCTTGGCTGCTCAGTTTGAAAGCTTCATTGACCCCTTGGTCATCATGTTGTCGGTACCCTTGTCCATGTTTGGGGCCCTCATGACGCTGAAGCTGACGGGTGGATCTCTCAATGTATATTCCCAAATTGGCTTGATCACATTGGTTGGCTTGATCACCAAGCACGGCATTTTAATTGTGGAGTTTACAAACCAGTTGCGAGCGCAGGGCGTCGATACCTTCGATGCCATTGTGAAAGCTTCAGGCCAACGCTTGCGCCCCATTTTGATGACCACTGGCGCCATGGTGTTGGGTGCGCTGCCATTGGCCCTTGCCACAGGCGCAGGCTCTGAGGGCCGCATCCAAATTGGCTGGGTCATTGTGGGTGGTATGAGTTTTGGAACGCTGCTAACGGTCTTTGTGGTGCCCACCATGTACTCGCTGTTTGCACGCAAAAAGATTCCTGGCGCCAACAAGGCTGATGCGCTAGATCAACCCGCAAGTTCAGTGCAGCAGCACTGACATTGTCGTTTAAAGCACCAACACGTCCACCCAGTCACCCAACTGGGCTGTGCCTTGTTGGTGTGACAAAACAATCAGGCCATTGGCTTGCACCATAGAGCTCAAGACCCCGGAGCCTTGATTGCCGGTGGTGATCACTTGAAGCTCGCCTTGCGCATTGCGAGAAACAATGCCGCGTTGGTATTCTGTTCTGCCCGGTTTTTTGCGCAACACTTCTTGCGTTCTGGCCCTTAGCATCGGCAGGGGCGCGGCCGTGCAGCCCATCATTTTCAGCAAGGCTGGTTTGACAAAAGCCAAAAAGGTGACCATGACCGCTACAGGATTGCCTGGCAGTCCAAACAAAACGGCTGAGCGTTGGCCTTTTTGAATTCGGCCGACGGCCATCGGCCGACCTGGTCGCATGGCAATTTTCCAAAACACCACATCGCCCAATTTCTTCATCATGGCCTTGGTGAAATCGGCTTCGCCCACACTCACACCACCGCTGGTGATGATCGCATCTGCTTGCTCCGCGGCCTTGTTAAAGGCTTGCTCTAGCAAGTCAGGCTCGTCTTTGATAACGCCCATGTCGATCATCTCGCAGCCAAGTGCTTGAAGCATGCCGTGCACCGTATAGCGGTTGCTGTCATAGACCGCACCTTCGCGGGGCGCTTCACCCAGGCTCAAAATTTCATCGCCCGTCGAAAAATAAGCCACCCGCAAGCGCCGCACCACCAATACCTTGGGAATGCCCAAACTGGCCAGCAGTCCTGCTGCTGCAGGCGTGATCAAGGCACCCTTGAGAAGGGCAGCATGCCCCTGCATGATGTCTTCGCCACACAAGCGGCGGTTGTCACCAGCCTTTAGCAGGCCAGTAGGAATCTCAATCGCATCGCTCGTCTTGATTTGACAAAGCTCTTGCGGCACCACAGTGTTCAGGCCCTTGGGCATGATGGCGCCTGTCATGATCTTGACGCATTCGCCCGCTTTAACTGAACCTGCCCATGCTTTTCCCGCGAGTGCGGTGCCCACCACTTTCAGCGACAAGCTTTGCGTGTCACGCAATTGTGCGCCATCAAAGGCAAAGCCATCCATGGCGGAGTTGTCGTGCGGTGGCACATTGATGGGGCTGATCACGTCTTGCGCAGTGACTCTGCCCAATGCAGCAAAGATGTCGACTGATTCTGAGTCGTGAACTGGCGTCACCAAGTGATCTAGAAAATTCAAGACCTCATTGGCCGGAAGTGCCTGCGGGTCATAAGCTTCAAGTTGTGCGGCAATGTCAGCCAGTGACGGTGGGTGTGTCATGTGGTTTGTTCGAGGCGGTGCAGTTCTTCGAGGGTGTTGGCATTGAAAAAGGCACGCGGGTCAACGTCGGCTGAGTCAAATGGCACCAGCACCGTTTTGTGCAAGGCTGTCCATGCGTCAATTTTGCGGCCGCCCGATTGCATGAACTTAACCAAACTTTCTAACAAGTTCACCCGCATCAAACAAAACACGGGTTGCGCTCGCACAGAACCGTCTTCTTCTCTGGCGGCAGCCACTGTGATGTCAGCTTCTTCAGAAATTAAGGTGTCCAACAAACGCTGCGCTAAATTGAATGGAAACAAGGGGCTGTCGCAAGGCACGGTTAGCAACAAGTCTGTTTCACAGCGTTCAAGGCCTGTTAAAAATCCGGCAAGGGGGCCCGCAAAACCATCGGTGCTGTCGGGCCATACTTGCACCCCAAAAGATTCATAGGCTGACAAGTTTCGGTTGGCCACCACCATGATCTGGGACAAAGGCTCAGACGTTTGCATTTGCAGGCGCATGAGTGTGTGAAGGGTCAGTGGGGTGCCATTGAAGTTTTGCAAACCTTTGTCAATGCCGCCCATGCGCGCACCTCGACCTCCGGCCAAAATCAAGCCTGTCATACTCAAATCGTTCATTTAGAAAATTGTTTCATAGATGTCCAATGAATGAGATTAGCCGCCGATGTAGCTCATCTCAACCTTGCGTTTGGCGCCGCTTGGCGTTGAACCGTTTTCCAATGCAGGCTCTGAGACTCGAATTTCAGAATACCGGTCATCTCGTTGCGACCAAATGGCAGCAATGGCCTGCGTGAGGGCGCTTTGATCCAACTCGCTTCGCACCAAAGGTTTGAGGTCATAGCCTTGCGAAGCAAACAAACACAGATAGAGTTGACCTTCGGTGGTCAAGCGCGCGCGGTTGCAATCGCTGCAAAAGGCTTTGGTCACGCTGCTGATGAAACCAATTTCTCCCAAGCTCTCATCGTGAACGCCTTTTTCATTAAGATAGCCCCAACGCTCTGCTGTTTCGCCTGCCTGGCTGGCTTGAAGCGGTGTCAATGACATCTCGGTTTGCAGCAACTGCAAAATGTCGGCGCTGGGCATCACTTCATTCATGCGCCAGCCATTGGTGGCACCCACATCCATGTACTCAATGAATCGAAGTGCAATGCCTTTGCCTTTGAAATACCGCGCCATGGGCAATATTTCTTGTTCATTGGTGCCACGCTTGACCACCATGTTGACTTTGATGGGCCCTAAGCCGGCAGCTTGTGCCGCTTGAATGCCCTCCAGCACGTTGCTGACCGGAAAGTCAACGTCGTTCATTTGCTTGAAGACGTCGTCGTCAAGTCCATCGAGGCTAACCGTCACACGTTTTAAGCCAGCACTCTTGAGAGCCTGAGCTTTTCTTGCCAAAAGGGAACCATTGGTTGTGAGGGTGATGTCCAAATCTTGGCCAGCCAAAGTTTTCAAAGCTGCCAGTTGAGCAATGAGAACTTCTAGATTTTTTCGCAGCAGGGGTTCGCCGCCCGTCAGTCGAAGTTTTTCAACACCCAAGGCAATGAAGCTTTGGGCCGTGCGCGTAATCTCTTCGAAGCTAAGCAGCGCACTGTGCGGCAAATAGACGTAGTCGTTGTTGAAAATTTCTTTGGGCATGCAATAGCCGCACCGAAAATTGCAACGGTCTGTGACGCTGATGCGCAAATCGCGCAAAGGCCGCTTTCTTTGATCAAGCAACTGCTGCCCGGGCGCCCAAACGGACCCTTTCAAAGCCTGTGGAATGGGCAGATTCCCCAGAGGCTGACTGATGATGGGAATAACGCGCTCAGACACAACGTGCGCCGTCTACTTCAATGCACACACCACTGATGAATGAGCCTTCGTCGCTGGCCAAATACAAGGCTGCATTGGCCACGTCCAAGGCCGTCGAAAAACGACCGAGTGGAATGGAGGCCATGAACTTGGCGCGCCTGGCATCGTCCACTGGGCCGCCAGCAAACTCTGCCGACAAACCGGTGTCGGGGTTGAACACAGGGTTGATGCAATTGACACGAATGTTGTCAGGACCTAATTCAGCGGCCAAAGATTTGCTGGTGGTAATGACCGCACCTTTGGAGCCGTTGTACCAAGTGAGGCCTGGGCGTGGCCGAATGCCTGCGGTAGACGCAATGTTGATGAGGGCGCCACCCCCATTTTTACGGAATTCTGGGACTGCGTGAATGGTGGACAGATAAATGCTTTTCATGTTGACCGCGTAGCACCGGTCAAACTCATCTTCGCTGACTTCCAGCGCAGGGCGATTGCGGTGAGTCCATCCAGCGTTATTGATCATCACATCCAAGTGGCCCCACAATTTCACAGCTTCCTGCACCATCGCTTTGACATCGTCAGAGCGTGTGACGTCTGCAGCAAAAAAGGCGGCAGTGCCACCAGTCGCTTGAATTTCTTTGACCACTTTGTGACCCGCAGCGGCTTGGATGTCGTTGACCAAAACCTTGGCGCCATGCGCTGCAAAATGTTTAGCGATGCCTTCGCCAATACCGCCACCGGAACCCGTCACGATGACCACTTTTTGATTGATGTTCATTTTAAATCCTAAAAATGAAATGACTGCAAAGACAATTCAGCGCACAAGAAAATTAGCCATGGTGAATGGCCACTGTCTTCAAGGTGGTGAAACCATACAGTGCTTCGAAACCTTTTTCACGGCCATGCCCAGAAGACTTCACGCCGCCAAAGGGCAATTCAACCCCGCCACCTGCACCGTAGTTGTTGACAAACACTTGGCCGCTTCTAAGGCGTTTGGCAATTCTGAATTGACGCCCGCCATCGCGAGTCCAAACGCCAGCTACCAGCCCAAACGAGGTGGCGTTGGCAAGTTGTACGGCCTGATCTTCGCCGTCAAAACACATGGCTGACAGCACCGGGCCAAACACCTCTTCTTGTGCCACCCTGTGGTCGACAGGAACGTCGCGCAATAAAACAGGCGCTTGGTAGAAGCCAGACTCTGGCGCATCCGAAACGACCATGCCTTGCGCTACTGTGGCTATGCCGGCAGCTTGCGCGTCTGCCAAAAAACCCTGAACGCGTTGCTTTTGGGTGGCGCGAATGAGCGGGCCTAAATTTAAATCTGCCTTGGCAGGGCCGACTCGCAGCTTAGAAAAAGCCTGGCCCAATCGCGCAAGCAATGGCTCGTAAATGTTTTTTTCAATCAAGACGCGCGAGCCTGCACTGCAAGTCTGTCCGGCGTTTTGAACGATGGCATTGATGACCACAGGTATGGCTGCATCCAAATCGGCATCGGCAAAAATAATTTGAGGACTTTTACCGCCCAACTCGAGCGTGACAGGGCAGTGTCTTGCGGCGGCCGCTTGTTGAATCAAAGTGCCCACTGTGGGGCTGCCCGTGAAGCTGATGTGATCGATGCCTGGATGTTTGGCCAGAGCATCTCCTACTTCATGGCCGTAGCCTGTGACGATGTTGATGGCGCCTGCGGGAAAGCCCACTTCGGCGGCCAATTGCGCCACACGAATCAAACTCAAGCAAGCATCTTCTGCGGGTTTGACGACACAGACATTGCCTGCCGCCAAAGCACCACCCACACACCTGCCAAAAATTTGCATGGGGTAATTCCACGGCACAATGTGACCCGTGACGCCATGAGGCTCGCGCCATGTGAGAACGCTGTAGCCATTTTGGTAGGGTATGGTTTCGCCATGAAACTTGTCGCAAGCTCCGGCATAGTATTCAAAGTAACGAACCAAGGCACGGGCGTCGGCCATGGCTTGTTGTGTGGGCTTGCCGCAGTCGCGTTGCTCAAGTTGCATCAGCTCGTCTGCATGTTCGGCCACTTTGCGTGAAAGTGCCATGAGCAAACGACCGCGCTCGGCGGCATTGATTTTGGCCCAAGGTCCCTCAAAGCATTGCCGAGACGACTGCACTGCTTGGTCAATGTCAGATGCCGAGCTGCGTTGAATGTGATCAAAAACTTGGCCATCCGAAGGGTCAAGCATGGGGATGGTTTGCCCCGTCTGGCTGGCCACCGATTGGTTGTGAATGAAGTTGAGTTGCATAGGCGTATTTTGCGCGTAAAAAAGCCCGAACATGTTGCCATGAACGGGCTTTGTTTGAGAGGGCTTATTTAGCCGTGGAATTGCATCATCAAAGGCACGATCAGCAAAGCCACAATGTTGATGATCTTGATCAACGGATTGATGGCAGGGCCGGCTGTGTCTTTGTAGGGGTCGCCCACGGTGTCACCGGTCACAGCGGCTTTGTGAGCTTCTGAGCCTTTGCCGCCGTGATGGCCGTCTTCGATGTACTTCTTGGCGTTGTCCCATGCACCGCCGCCAGTACACATGGAAATGGCCACAAACAAGCCGGTCACAATGGTTCCCATCAGCAAGCCACCCAAAGCTTTAGGGCCTAAAATGAGGCCCACCACAACGGGCACCACCACAGGCAATAAGCTAGGAATGATCATCTCCTTGATGGCCGCAGTGGTCAGCATGTCAACAGCGCGGCCGTATTCTGGCTTGGCCGTGCCTTCCATGATGCCTTTGATTTCGC
>Ga0214162_1000386_pt1 | contig 10413 bp, 9 predicted proteins | sample LakMenepilimnion_3_FD_153000 | JGI IMG/M metagenome (GOLD analysis project Ga0214162, IMG submission 153000) | Freshwater microbial communities from Lake Mendota, WI - Practice 20APR2010 epilimnion v5 | ecosystem: Environmental > Aquatic > Freshwater > Lake > Epilimnion/Euphotic zone | place...
AATCGCTGGTTTTTGTTCGGCTACCAATTTACTCTCCAATGCAAAAGTGGCGGGGGTCAATTCTTGAAACTCCAACGACATATTGCCCTCATAAAATGCTGCCGTGGTCTTGATTACATCAATTGAAATTGGGGCGTCCTTATACAATTCACGGCTGATGATATTTCCTTTTTCAACAATTAGTACATTCAATCCCAATTTTTGTACTGTTCTTTCGACTAAAGTTCTCGATTTCAAAATTTCGATTTCGTTGTCCACGTTGCTCTTCAACCCACTCCCTAATCCCAAATCAGCAAAGGCAGACAATTCGGAAAGCATGCCTCCTTTTTTTTCATCTTGGACCAATATAGTAGTGTTCGCTTGAAACTGAGGCATACTGTATCTTAAATAAATAAAAGCGATACTAACACAAAGGAAAATGGACAATGCAAACCATTGCCAATGGTTCAGATAACGCTCTAAGGTGTCCCTTAAATTAATGTCCTCATTTTGATTTTCGTCCGAGTTGGTGGTATTAAAATCCATATAAAATTTTTATCTTGAAGCAGTTACTATTAAAGTGATTACTGTTATTAACAAAGAGCTAATGGAGATGAGAACATTGGTATTGGCGCCAACAGCCGCTCCATTGATTTTAGTTTTGTTGGGTTCTACATAGACCACGTCGTTCTGGGCCAAGTAATAAAAAGGAGAATTGATAAAATCAGCTTTGGTGATGTCAATCCTATTATAGGATTTCACTCCGTCAACCTCCCTTATAATAAGAATATTATCTCTTTTTCCATATATGGTCAAATCTTTGGCCATACTCAAGGCTTCTATCAAGGTAATCCGTTCAGACTGCACATTGTAAGTTCCCGGTAAAGTAACTTCTCCCTGAACCGAAACTTTGAAATTGATGATGCGAAGGTTGATGATGGGATTCTTGATGTATTTCGAGATTTTGTCTTCAAAAAGTTCAATCACTTCTGAACGGGTTAATCCTGATAATTTTAATTTGCCCAAAACCGGAAAATCAATTTCACCATCAGCATTAACCAAATAGGACTGAAGGGCTTGCTGTCCCATCACATTTACGGAATTTGACCCACTAGGTAAACTGACGGCGAATAGATTGAAGGGAATTGCCGTTTCTGGATCATCGGCTGATACGATAATCGTCAACAAATCATCGGGTTGAATTTTAATTTCATAGGAATTCGATTGATTGGCAGCAGCCAATCCATCAATATTTTGATAATAAACCACTTCTTCTCTTGGCTTACAAGAAAATAAAAGAAGGATAAATAGAAATGGAATTGTTTTTTTTACTAAAAAAAAATAGCGCATAAGATTTTTGATTTTTAAAGTTGGCAAATATAATACATTAACTGATTCTTTATAATTATTTTTTTGTTTTATGGTTAATTCATCTACTTACTGATTTGCTATTGCGATTTTGAGAAACTTTCTTTCAAGTAGTACACATTTCGTAAAAACAATTTCTTATTGTATCTCTTTTCCATCTGTTTGATCTAAAAAATTCGAATTAGTGTTTAAAAAATACATTTATTCTTTATTGCAATTTACAAACATACTTTTTTTTGATTTCTACGCTAAACACCTTGAAACAATTAGCACATGACCCCAAAAACAAACTCCTAATAAATTGGGTATTATTGAAATTTTGTAAAACTTTCAAATTTGAATTCGAATTTGGAACTCATTTTATCGTTTAAAACAGCTGTCATACTTGAAATGTTTTTATGCATTAAATATTATTCGAAATCCTACTTTTAGGAATAGGAATTTTTGAGCCACAGTTAAACAAAAACCGTCTTGACAATGATCACCATATCCCCGAAAAAGCTGCGGTTGTAATAATAGTCCAGATTCAGGCGTACCTTGTCCGGAAAAATAACCATGTCATTATATTCGAGCGGATTCCCCTGCTGTGCCAACAGTGTTTCTTCATTCGCATACTTGATGGAAGCCTCACTGGTAATACCTGGTTTTAATTCGAGTATTTTTCTAGCTTCGCCTTGTAATAAATCGTAATAACCCGCTACATCAGGTCTTGGACCCACAAAACTCATATCGCCTTTAAGAACATTCCACAATTGCGGCAATTCATCTATTTTAGATTTCCGAAGAAACCGACCCAAGCTAGAAATCTTGGCTGTTGCTGGATGCATCGTTTTTAGTTTGTATATTTTAAAAACCTTTCCCCATTGCCCAATGCGTTCCTGAATAAACAATCCATTAGATTGGGTGTCGAATGAGACCATAATCCAAAAAACGAACAAAAACAACCCTACGGAAAGTAGTCCGATTAAAGATAGTAGGATATCAAAAATTCGTTTCGCCATAGTATCGCCGTGAAATTAGTAAAAAGGTTAATTGGTTAATCGATGATACCATTTGTAATTCGGTCAAACATTGTTTTTTTTTTAACGATTAAACTTTTCTTAAACGATTAACCCATTTTAACCGAAAACACCTTAATGCTTGACACCTTGACTTTTCAAAACCTTGGTAAAAGTGAGCACAATGATTTTCAGGTCAAACCAAAATGATTGACGCTCCAAATATTCTTTTTCCAAAGCCACTTTCGCTTCCAATGCGATCTCATCTCTACCGTTTACTTGCGCCCAACCTGTGAGTCCCGGTTGGAGTTGATCAACACCGGCTTGTACTCGCAACTGCATTAAATCATCCTGATTATAAAGAGCCGGACGTGGCCCTACAAATACCATTTCACCTTTGACAATATTGATTAAATTAGGTAACTCATCTAAACTTAATTTTCGGATCAATCTTCCCATACTTAATACATATTGTGATGGATTTTCCAATAAATGGGTAGCCACATTGGGGGTATTTTTCTTCATACTACGAAACTTATAAATTTGGAAAAAAGTATAATTGACCCCTACTCTTTTCTGCTTGAAGAAAACAGGAAAGCCGTCTTCAAAGAAAATAAGTCCAGCTACCACTACAAAAAAAGGGGAAAGCGTCAATAGTATAAGGAATGCTGCAATTTTACTAAACATGAGATTTATAAGTTAGAGGTTAGGGGTTAGAAGTTAGGAGTCGTTTGTTTCATTCCAATAATTGCATTTTTCATTTTACTCAAAATAATTTACTTCATAGCGGTAGTCATCTTTCAGTGCTCCCATCGAATAATCGGCCATAACCAGCAATTTAGAACCTTCTGACAGCGACTGCATACTGCTAACATAACCAGCAGGAATATGAAGTATCTCCAATTTTTGGGAATCCAGCACAAACTCTAATCGTTCTGACTTTTTATCGGGTCTGTCCCAATTGTCAATAGCAATCAATTGAATGGCAAAGGATCCCGCCATGGCCGAAAACCAGCGCTGTTCTATTTCATGCCCGCGCCATGCACGAACTAAATCGGTATTTTGATTTTCAATTACATAAATCCTTTTGATAACCGAAGCATCAAAATCATTGTTGTAAAATAAAGTTCCTCTTTCATCTTCGTGGCTCTTGCCATGTATAAGTTTTGGAACCATTATTTATGGAATTGTAATTAGTGAATATAAACTCTTAATAAAACCTAACTTGTATATTATCAAAACGTTGTTGTGATGTGATTTGTTTATTAATCATTTATCTAACAGCCTTAAAACTAAAACAATCAAACAGTTAAACCAATTAAACGATTAAACACCTATTTTAAACTTTAAACTTCCTGTTCCGCGTATCATTGCGAAGTAGGAATCAATCAGGGCTGGGGGCAAACGATCGAAACGTTTTCATCAAGCCTTCCTCAATATTTACCGGAAGTTGCTTTCCTATGGCAAGTTTAATTTTCGCATTACCCACCACATAACTCTCGGTCAACTTTTGCAAGCGATGCGTGTTCAGGGGAAGACCCAAACGATTGCCCAATCGAGCCACCATCGTCACCCAGGAGCAGGGAACATTCCAGATCCTGCTTTTGGTACCCAAGCTGTCCCCTATGAGTTCGATAACTTTGTTGGTCGACAAGGACAAATCGTCAGCCACTTGATACACTCCCGAAGGAATATTTTTTTGAACCAATAATTCGTTGATGACAAAACAAAGATTTTCAACGCTCAAAAAAGACCGCACGTTTTTAAAAGCTCCCAAAGGATAGGGAATACCTTTGGTAACAAGACCATGCAGTAAATTCAGGTTTCCCTTGTTTCCGGGGCCGTGAATCATGCAGGGCCTTAAAATGAACACTTGTTTGTCAGCCGGCATATGGGCCAAAATATAATTTTCAGCCATCAATTTTGATTTGCCATAAGCAGTTACGGGATTAGGAAGCACGGTTTCGGTCAAAACACCTTCAACGGTATCGGCGACTGCTTTTACGGAACTGATATAGATGAACTTCTCGGCTTTGGACTGCAAAAACTGATCGTACAATTGCTTTGTCAATTCATAATTAACATCGTAATAGTCCTTGTCGTTGAATGTTCCCTGAAGATCATGCGCTTTACCGGCAAGATGAATTATGGCATCATAAGACCTGTTTTCTTTAAAAAACATTTCATAAGTAAAACTATCCGGTTTTTCTTTTCTGGAAATGCCTTGAATGTCAAAATAGCCCGCTAAATAAGGCTGGAGATTTTGACCGACGAAACCTGTAATTCCTGTAACTATTATTTGTCTTTTCCCGCTCATTTCTTCAAAATCTTATTATTTTCAATACAAATCGTATCTTGATTTTAAAAGCAGAATAAACAATGCCGTTCATCTGCAATTCTTTCTGGATTTCTTTTGATATCAAGGTATAAGAATATGTTCCCGAACTACTCAATCTACCAACCAAATTAGCGGTAGTAGTAATTACTAAATATTTCAGGCTGATTTTCTCTTTCAGAAAAAATCTGGTAATCAATTCAAAATCTGCTCCAATCTTAAACCCACAAGTACAGTTGCGCAAGCAGTCAAACAACTCTCTTTAAAAAACCTTGAAGGTTATTTTAAACAAAACCAGAAGACCACGTTATAACAATTACTATAAAACTTTTAATTAAAGTTACCTGAATATTTTTGCATATTTAGAAGTAATTTTATCCCAAGTGTATCTTCTTGTTGCTATTTCTTTCATTGCAATAGAAACATTATTAAAATCAGCTAAATTTGATTGCAACAAAAGCTGTTTCAACTCTGCTTTATCCTTGTAATAAAATGCTTTGTTTTCAGTTGTTTCTTTATTATATGAAATATCAAATGAGAATATGCACAATCCTAAATTCATAGCTTCTACCAATGACGGATTTGTCCCTCCAACACTATGCCCATGCACATATATTTTACAATTACTTCTCAATTCATCCAAAATTTGTTGATTGTATATAGGTGTTAGCAACTTCAAATTAGCATAAGATTTATATTTTTCTAATAAATCTAAACCATAATCACTAAACTCCCAATTCCCTATCAAAACCAAATCAATTGAAGGAACTTCCTTAAACGCTTCTAATATTAAATCAATATTATTTTCAGGTACAATTCTGCACACTTTAAAAGCATATTCTTTGTTTACAATATTATACTTAATTTCTGTTTCTTTACCCATAGGTATTTTCAACACATGATCTCCTCCATATTCAATTTGAACACTATCCTTTTTATAATCAATAATTATATAGTCTTTAATAATTTTGTTATCTGCAACGATAATATCGGAATTAAGAATACCTAATTTTTCAGATAATTTAAGAAACCATTTCACAGGTTTACTCCATTTTTCTCGCATCCATTCTTGCCCATCAGGATTTAAAATTATTTTCTTTCCATAAAGTTTTGCTATAGGTAAACTGATACACCCTGAAGTACCACAAATAAATAAAACATCACATTTTCTTACAGCATGAAAAATAGACATAATGTCGTAAGGCACACTTTGTGCTCCATTAGCTTTAAAATTAATTTTATGTATTAAAGCATTATTTACAATTTTATGTAATGGATCATAATTTGTATAGCTAGTATATACAATAAAATCAAACTCATCCTGGAGATTTTTTGTAAGATGATTAACTAACTGATCCCAACCACCATATTTACCGGGTAATCCATTTGTACCAATAATTCCAATCTTTTTCTTCATTTTTATATTTTGAAAATGTTAATTTAAAATTTAAGTAAACTAGTTAGTCTAATTACTAAAATAGTTGACTTATTGATATTCATTTTTACCCTATTACACGTTTTATTTTATTTATAAAAACATCAAAAGAAAAATTTTTAGCCATTTTCATAGCTTCCTTTGACATTTCTTTATATTTAGAATCATCATCCAACATCAATCTAATTTTATTAACTAGTTCCTCTGTTTGCCGAGAATCAACTTTGTATCCATTTACTCCTTCCCATACAAGCTCCGTAATTCCACCTACCGGGGGTATAATACACGGCAGTCCATAACTCATTCCTTCTAAAATTGTCAGCCCAAAAGTTTCTATTATCTGACTTGGAATTGAAAGATTCATAATCAGATCTGCTTCCGCATAAAAAGGATGTAAATTTGTTTGTGTTGCTACAAGTTGCAAATTCGAAATGTTATTATATTTATCAAACAAAACCAAAATTTCTTGTTTTGAAGCATCACAAACTAAGACAAAATTATATTCGACCAGTAAAGATGCTAATTTGCAAAATTCAAGTACCCCTTTATATTCTCTGACTGAAGAAACCATTAATATTGTCTTCTGCTCTTCCACTTTGTTTCTTAAGACTTGATTTCTACAAAAATCTAGTGATAGCGAATTATAAACGACATTTGCTTTTTCCTTTGATTTTGCATTTAGTTCATTCAATACGTATTCTGAAACACAAATAATTTTAGTAGATGTAACTTGTACTATAAAAAAAAGAAAACTCGTGAAAAATGACTTTTTAGGATAAGCCTCGTGAATATGATATATAACTTTATTGCCTCTTAATTTTGCAAAAATTGCTGGTAAAAAAGGCTGGATGGTATTTAGATAAACAATGGCATCTTTATTATTTTTTAAAAGAACCATTGTTGCTACAATTTGAAATTTCAGAAATTGAACAAGTCTCCCTACTGTGTTTTTTTTAAAAACATATGATATATTTATTTTTTGTGTACAGTTAACTCCAGATAAAAATCCATTATTGTTTAATGAGGTTAGAAGAGTAACATCATAATTTTCACTAAATAATCCATTTACTACAGTTGCTAAAACATTAGGACTGCCCGTAAAACCATTAAGAACATGAATACACACTATTTGTTTTTTCATTTAGGTTCTCTCTTTTGTTTCCAATTTTCAATTGCTAACTCATAATAACCGTTGAATAACTGTCTCCGTTTACTCCAAGTGTGTGATTTTGCACACTCTAGAACTCCAGCGGATAAATTGTTAATTTTAGTTGGATTGAGAATAAGATCTGAAATAGCATAAGCAAGATCCGTCTTTACTTGCTCCACAGATTCAACATTTATCTTTACGCCGCATCTTTCACAAATAACATCTTTCATTCCACAATGATTTAAGCTTACTGTAGGAATTCCTCTATCCATTGCTTCCCAAATAGTTGTAGGATTTCCTTCACCTAGACTAGTAATCACATGTAAATGGGCTGAACTTAATATTTCAAAGACTTCGCTTCGAGGGATATGTCCGTACCAAGTTATTTTATCATCGACTTTAATTTTGAAAGCAAGCTTTTGCATTTTTTCTTTTAGATTACCTTCTCCTAAAATGTGTAAATGCCAATTCCCAATTTGTACTTTCCCTAATGCTTCAATCAAAAAATTCAAAGATTTCCTTGAATCTATAGAACCAATCCATGCAATATTGCATATATCGCCCTCTTTTATATTTATAATTCTGGGGATGGATTTAGATTCCTTAATTGCATTTTCAGGAAGATATATAGAATCTATTTTGTATTCTTTTTGTATTAGGAGCTGATTTTCTGTTGTTGCAGTAAGCAGTAAATCAGTTGAGGTTAATGCCTCTTTTAATCTTCTGTTATATTTAAATTGAATCGAATTAGCCCAATTACGAACAGTAAACAAAATTTTATTTTTTAAAGTTAAATCTTTAAATAATTGTTTTGGTCGGTTTGGTATCCCTCCAATTGGACCCCAAATATAAGGCAGTTCAAGTTTCCATAGATACCCAGGTTCTCTATATCCGATTGGATTTAGAAAATGAATTAAATCAAAGTGTTCGATTGCAATTAATTGCTTTGCCGTTTTATATACCTGACGATGCCAAGAATTATAGGCAAAATAAAACACATAAGGCAAAATATTTTTGCGATTTAAATAATTCAGTTTTAATGTGAAACTATTTGGGTATACTGGAACAAATCTAACATTTGGAATAGAATTAGTTATTAACCAACTCTCCAACTCCTCAAAATCCCCCATATGATTCCCAGCTGCTCCATACAAAACTACCAAATTATTTTTCTTAGACATTTCATTTACATAATTCCAAGCTACTGAATATTCCGACCCACGAATTGGAGAAATTGCATAAGCAAGCACCATAATATCTTTCCTCATAATCAACTTAAAAATAGTCTAGTTTAAAATCATTTCCTAATAATCTTGTTTGACAGACCTCCAATTATTTCAATTGGCTAGCAAATTGTCTATTTAATTTTATGAACACATTCTCATTTAACTTCTTAGAAACATAGTATAAAATCCAAGATAAAATAAATATTATTAATATTGTTACTATAATATTTACTGCTGTATATTTAGAAAAACAATTAATAATAGCATACTTGCCTAGAATTAAAGGATGATGAACCAAATAAATTTCAAAACTAATCATTGAAAAAAAAGCAACAAATTTATTTTTAGGAGCATTTTTATAAATGTGAATAAAAAATATAACATTTGAAAAAGCTATTATTGAACTTAATATTGAAGCAAATAATTTATAATCCATCAATCCATTGTAAATATATAGTATATATAATGCCATAATATTTAAAAATAAATAAATTGGAAAATACCATATCATCTTTATTTTTTTAGAGAAAGTTAAAAAAATGGTGCCTTTAAAAAAGAAGAGATAAAACAAAATCAAAGTCGTTATAATTCTTGGATTTATATTTAGCTTATTACATAAGTATTCAAGTAAAATAACAATTGCTATTATTAAAACAATATTGTTTTCTAAATTTTTATTTATTCTAGATATAATTAATATAAAAACATAACACATCATAAGCATTGAAAGAAACCATAAATGACCATATGAATATTCAAATGACCTACTAAACCAATTAACAAAACTGATATGTGCTAATATAATTCTAAATGATGTAATTTCCCCTTGAGCAAAATAAATTCCAATAAATAAAAAAAACAAATAGGGATAATATGATGTAATAAGTCTACTTATTCTTTTTTTTAAAAAATTATCCCAAGTTAGAACTGTATTAAAGTACTTTAACCCAAGCAATAGTGCAGACAATATGAAAAACACCTCAACATAGGTACTTAAATATGTACCTAAAAAAAACAATTCTGAATTTATATAACAGATATGACAAGCAACAATAGCAAATGTTGAAATTACTCTTAAATAGTCACACGAGATATCCCTTGCATTTAAATCTTGTACTTCATTCATACTTACTTTTATATTACTAAAACCTAACACACTCTTCTAAATATTAATTTTAAATTTTATTAAAAGTTTTAATAATCCTGAACTAAAAGGTCTTAAAATCTTAATCTTATTATGAATAAGGTATGTTATCAATCCCCCTTCTTTTGGTCTTTTATTGAGGATGTTATTAAAGCCGTGTGTTTTTAAATAATCATATCCGCTTTGAGTCCACATACCTTTATGAACTGCTGTATCTCCAAGAGAACCAATAGCTTTGTCGGGATAATATTGAGATTGCAAAACCAAACTATTTATAACAATTTTATTTTTATCAATATATTTTTCAATATTCCATTCAAATTGCCATCCTGTATTTCCTTCAATTAGAATACTATCTAAAGATTTCTTATCCCAAATAGCATTTCGAAGACACAATCTATACCGTTTTGATTTTGGGCTATATGCATAAGTTGTACCCTCAATAGCCAAATCATCAAAAAAGGGACCAAATAAACGCAAATAATCAATATTATTCTCTTTGCAATAGACAAAATGTGTATTGATTTCAATAGTATTAACTTTGACTTCTAAAAAATAGTCTTCTTGTAAATACATTATATAATCTGCATCAATCTGACTAATTGCTTTTTTGAGATTAGAAGCCCATCCTTTATCTTCTCCAACTAGTATAAAATTAACCTTATCCGCTTCAATCGATTTATAATTAGAAATCATATATACATCCCAAGGACAATCAGCCCAATATTTATTTATTGAATAAATAAAAGGTTCCCAACATTCTTGAAATGCATCACAA